>Ga0209353_10001659_pt1 | contig 12564 bp, 14 predicted proteins | sample LauGreSpBDMM15SD_2_FD_187561 | JGI IMG/M metagenome (GOLD analysis project Ga0209353, IMG submission 187561) | Freshwater lake microbial communities from Lake Michigan, USA - Sp13.BD.MM15.SD (SPAdes) (version 2) | ecosystem: Environmental > Aquatic > Freshwater > Lake | place: Lake Michigan...
ACGTCGTCGTCGTCGTCGCGGTGGTCGCGGACGTCGTGGTCGTGGTGGAGTCGGTGGTGACTCACTCGACGGCATTGAGACCATGACGCTTGACGACGCTGATGATGGTGCGCCAGGCGGCGTTCCCGAATATCTCGCCACTGAGCGACGCAGCGCAACGGGTCGCGGACCAGTGCGCGCTGCACGCCAGCAGCTTGGCTCCGGCCCATCACGCATCGCCGATGAGGTTGCTCGTTCACACAAAGACGACACGATTCGTTCGGGCGCGAGCTACAACGATGCCGATGACGGCATCAGCGATGTCTCGCCAGATGTGGCTGCGCTCCTGCAGTCCCAACTTCAGGCGACCGGCCGATCGGCAAGCGAGTCGGCGGCATTCAACGGCAAAGAGGCACCAGTGAGCGGCAAGGGCCGTTCGCGTGGCGGTCGACCGGCACCGAAGGGTGCTGCGAAGCCTGCTGCCAAGGCTGCCGCTAAGCCTGCAGGACGCGTTGCCGCCAAGCCCGCCGCGAAGGTTGCCCTCGTAAAGAAGAGCACCACGCGGCCAAAGGCTAAGGGGAGCAAGGGAGCCTAACGAGATGGCGCGGGCGGTCTCAACGCCGCCTGACGCCGCTCACCCTGCGCGTCGCCCAGCACGCTTCGCCGCTCGTGGTCACGACGCCGCTGCGGCGCACCTCGCCGCACTCCTCGCCGAGGCACCACCGCACGCCCTGCTGATTGTTGGGCCGCGTGGCGCAGGTGCAGGCACGCTCGCCCGTGACGCTGTCGCGACGCTCATGTGCGACGCGACAGTCGACAGCGGACCGTGTGGCGCATGCCGCGCCTGCCGCCTGATCGCCTCAGGGAGCCATACCGACCTCGTCGTTATCTCCCCAACTGGCGCTTCGGATGAGATCGGGATTGACCCGATTCGCGCCCTCGCCGCCGGCCTCGCCCTCTTCTCTGTTGAGGGTGGCCGCCGCATCGCACTGATTGAACGTGCCGACCGCATGAACGAGGCGGCACAGAACGCGCTCCTGAAGACGCTCGAAGAGCCGCCATCCCGCACCCACGTAATCCTTGCAGCCGCTGAGGATTCACGACTCATGCCGACGATTCGCAGCCGCTGCGCGGTGATTCGTCTCGGCCTTCCCGATGCGAAGCAGGCGAGCGAGCTCCTCGGTGAACGGCTCGGCGTTGATGCACCCACCGCCGTGCGCCTTCTGCGCATGTCATCAGGTCGCCCTGGGCCGCTCATTGATGCCGAAGCAACCGGTGATGCGGCTCGCGCACACGCGCAGATCCGACGACAAATTCTCGACTTTTCCGCAACCCAACCGCATGCACGACTCGGGCAGCTTGGCGCGCTCGTCGCCGATGCGCGCGCCATTCTCGTTGCCGGCGCTGACGACGACGACGCCGCTGATGGCACCGAGAGCGGCGACAGCGGTGATGATGCGACAGATGTTGATGCCGAGCCAAAGAAGAAGAGTCCAGCAAAGCGCAGCGGAAAGCCGACACCTAAGGAGCGTCGTGCCAATGCGACCGCACTCCTGCGCCTCTGGCGTGGCGTCGCGCGCGATCTCGCACTCGTGAGCGCCGGCGCGGTTGACCAGATCGCCTTCCCAGAAGATCGCGCAGAGATTGAGGCCGTTGCACATCGACTTCCACCAGCAACATGGGGAGAGGCACTGCGCGCGATCGACAAGACCTTGAGTGCGTTACGCCGTAATGGAAACCCAGAACTACTCCTTGACGCCGCGGCGCTGAGTTGGCCAACGCTATGAGCGGCACCGCACTCACGCATCAGCGAGATCTACTCGCGCGACTCGTGGCACTCGGTGAAGAGGTGACAGACGCGCTTGATCACACGAACGTTGTCTCAACACTCGGTGAGGAGGAGCTAAATCGAGCGATTACCGCAATTGGTGATCGCGCACTGCCAGACGCTGCGGTGAACGCACTCGCATCTCTTGCTGCAAGCGTCGAGCGCGTCATCGCTGCAAACGACCCCCATCGCGCGATTGATTGGATCGGCATGCAGCCGCGCCTCGCGCTGACACTCCTCGCAGCAACGCTGAACCCGGCAAGCTTGCCGAAAGATGTCGTACCGCAAAGTGTCGGCGCAACGGTGGCAGCGCGGATCCCCGCAGGAATCTCGTTTAGCGATGCGCCGCGCGACGGACGCGCCGTGGTCTACTCCGGGATCCAAGCTGATCCGATCCTTCGCCCGCTTGCCGTAGCGATCGCAAACGCCACGCCCGCCGAGCGACTCATTGCGCGCGCGGTGATGAACGATCCTGAACCAACGACAGCGGAGACAGCGGCGCTCTTTGCTGCGCTTCCATCACACCGCACCACCACAGACCCGCTCGTCGTTGGCGCACTCACAATCGGCGGCAAGGCACAAGCCTCCAACGCGCAGTACCGCGGTGCGGTTGTTGAGGCAACCACCGCTGAGATGCTGCGCCGGCGCCCAATGCTTGCTAACGATGCTGATCGCCTAGTGCGACGCGAGCGCCGCTTCGCCATTGACGGCGTCTCTGCCGACCCACACCCGTTTGACGTCACCGTCGAGGCCGGCCCTATTCCAGAGCTGTGGGACTGCAAGTGGGGTGCCCGTGGCATTGATGCGAGCCTCCTCGCCGAGCTTGAGGATGCGCGCATTCGCGCCGCTGGGAGCAGTGCGCGCATCGCCATCGGCGTGGTGGCATTTGATACCGCCGCGATCGTGGCCGCACGCCTCACCATCGTGCGCGCTCCACGCGAGAAGACGCGCTTCATTACCCTCGAAACCCTCGGGCGGCTGGCCGCTGGATGAGCCTCGCCGACCGACTCACCCCTGGCCTCGCCCCGGATGAGGCCCGCCTCCCGGAGCACGCCCGCTACCGCGACGAGGGGCGCTCGGTGCGCTTTGATGAGTGCAGCCGCGCCGGCAGCATGCGCGCCGCAGCGGTGCTCCGACACGCGCAGGACCTCGCCTGGCAGCACAGCGAGACGCTGGAGTACGGACGCGCCTGGTATGAATCGCGTGGCGTCGGCTGGGTCGTTCGTAGCGTCGACCTACTCATCGATGAGCCACCTCGCTCCAATGAGGCGATGACGGGCACCACGGCCCTCGTTGGCTTCCGCCACGTAATGGCGCGACGTCGCACCCGCCTCTTTGGCAGCGCTGGCCGCGTGATCGCCGATGCCACTATCGATTGGGTCATGACCGACCAGAGCGGACGACCGGTCCGCTTCCCAGCCGAATTTGAACCCTTTGTGGCTGAAGTCGGTGCCACCTTCACCCCCGAGAAGATCCCCGCGGAACCATCCGACGATACACCCGGTGTCACCGTGACCGTGCCGCTGCGCGTTGCCGACTTTGACCCGCTCGGTCACGTGAACAACGCCGCCTGGCTCGAGATCGCCGAAGAGGCGCTCAACGCAGCTGCACCTGCACAGCTCAGCGCACCACGTCGACGCATTCGGCTGGAGTACCTTGGCCTCACAACTGGCGCCACCGCGCACTGCACCGTTCGCGCCGCCGCCAACGAAGCACGCGTCGACATTCACGATGAAGGGGGCACTGCGCTCGTTCGCGCACTCTTCGATGTAGTCGCCTAATCTAATCTGATGAACTCTCGCATTGCCGTCGCGCTACTCACCCTGCTTGTGAGCGCAACGCTCGCTGTGCCTGCACCGGTCAGCGCAGCTACGAGCGCCGCCAAGGCGTGCAAGACCAATAACACCAAGCTCGGCCTACTCACCGCACTCGACTGCGTGCCAGTAGCAGAAGAGCGCATCGGCGGATATAAGCGCTCGCTCTTCAAGCATTGGGTTGATGCAAATGGCAATGGGAAGAACACCCGTGCAGAGGTGCTCATCACTGAATCTTTAGTCTCTGTTCGCTTTACCTCAACGGGCAAGACGGTGAGCACCGGAAAGTGGCTGAGCCTCTACGACGGTGAAACATGGACGAGTGCATCGGATGTTGATGTTGACCATGTTGTGGCGCTTGCAGAGGCGTGGCGCAGCGGTGCATGGAAGTGGTCAAGCTCGCGACGGCAGTCGTATGCAAACGATCTAGGGGTTGCATGGACACTGCGCGCAGTGACCGACAACGTGAATCAGTCAAAGAGTGACGACGATCCGACGAACTGGCTACCGCCACTTGAATCGGCAAACTGCGTCTACCTCACAGAGTGGGTTGCCGTGAAGATTCGCTGGAAGCTCACTGTCGATGCAGAGGAGCGCCAGTCAATTCGTGACGGCTGGCTTGATGCGCGCTGTTTCACCCTCAAAAAGCCACCGGTAGTGACAGTAAAGATCGCGCCGTAGTTAGAGGCCGAGGTTTGGTCCGTCTCCACCCTTGCGCCCGCGACGACGCTTCTTCTCAGGCTCTGCACCTCTGCTTGGCATACCAATCTCTACCGGCCTAATCGGCTTGCGCACGCCACCGCGCGCCTGTGCTGCAGCAACTGCCGCAGATGGGGCAAAGCCCGAAGGCGTTGGTGGCATCTCTGTGCGCTGCCGTGGTGCGGGTCGATCTGGTCGGCGCACGATGATTGACCCCTGTGGCGCACGCCGCAGTTGACGGACGCCCTCGCGTGGCTGCGCGCGATAGGCGATCAGCCAGAGCAAGCCAAGTGCGGCAGGAACATAGAAGAGCCGCTCGTCGGTGCCACTGAGACCAACAACGACAGCGCCAAGGTTGACGGCTGCAGCAACAAGCAGGAGTGGCCGGCGCAGCAGCGGAACGGTGACGAGATCTTGGTCTGCCATGGGAAGGAGTCTACTCCGTGTGGTGCGCCCGACAGGATTCGAACCTGCGACCTTCTCCTTCGGAGGGAGACGCTCTAATCCACTGAGCTACGAGCGCGAGGGGTGCCGAGTTTATCAGGGGCCTGGAGGCCAGAAAGGCCGGGGAAAATAAATGAGGCGACCCCCTTTGACAGGAGTCGCCTCAAGCCGATCCGCTTGTGGGACGAACAAGTCAGCCCCGCCCGCAACGCTCAAAGAGCATCTATCACGTCGCCTATAGCGACTACCCTAACCCACCTACCCATGGTCTTTGAACAAGAACAGCTGGGGAGAGAATACCCCCTAGAGGGTTGGATTCCAACCCCCCTGGCACACCTTGTGCCGAGAGCGAGGGTTAGGCGATCGTCACCGTGGTCATCTTGACCGGCTCCAGTGGACGGTCACCTGGGCCTGTGGCCCCCTTGGCGATCGCGTCGACCGTGGCGAGCCCTGAGGTGACCATGCCGAAGATCGTGTACTTCGGCGGCAGGCTAGCAAGGTCATCGAGGCAGATGAAGAACTGGCTCCCGTTCGTGTTTGGCCCCGAATTAGCCATCGCCACCGTGCCGCGGGCGTAGCCCATCGTCACCGGCTCATCGTCGAACTTGTAGCCTGGCCCACCCATACCGGTGCCATCAGGGTCGCCGCCCTGGATCACAAAGCCAGGAACAACGCGGTGGAAGATCACCCCGTCGTAGAAGCCCTTCTTCGCCAGGGTTACAAAGTTCTCAACGGTCTTCGGTGCCGCATCGTCAAGGAGCTCAAACTCAATGACGCCGACGGTCGTCTCAATCTTGGCGGTTGCCATTCCATCTCTCCTCTGTGGCACAAAGCCACGTGGTCGGCTGATGCCGACGATGTGCAGAGTTTACCCGCGAACGGTCAGTTGCGCGGACCAGCTACGGCGCGGTGGGAGTAACCGTGGTTGAGATGATTGTTGGGGGATCAATCGGGCGATCCTCCCCATTGCGCTCTAGCGCGGCAATTGCATCTACGACATCCATGCCGGAGATGACCTCACCCAAGATTGCGTAGGTGCGAGCGCTCTCAAGTGGCATCGCTGCAGCGTCGTCAAGAATCACAAAGAACTGACTCCCTTGCGAATCTGGCTGACTCGATCGAGCCATGGCAATCACGCCACGACGATAGGTACCAACGACCGGCTCATCTTTGATGAAGTACCCAGGGCCGCCCGAACCAGTGCCCGTTGGGTCGCCACCCTGAATCACAAACGGCGTGCCGTCTTCCATGTAGGCGATGCGGTGGAAGATTACATCGTCGTAAAAGTTGCAGCTAGCAAGTGCGGTCAGGTTGCTCACCGCAATCGGCGAGTTCTTCACCGCAAGCCGCACCACAAATGTGCCGAGTGATGTTTCAAACGCGATGTCATTTGATGCGTCGGTGCTCAGCGTTGCAGGCTGAGAAGTCGGGCAGCCGTTTGCGTTTGTTGACGCGCTTGGTGATGTGTCGGTACCACACGCGCTCAGCGTGAGTGTTGTGGTAAGTGCAAGCGCGACAACGGTTGCGCGCATGCTGCTACGAATTCAGTCGGCGAGCGGTGCGCAGAATGGTGACGGCCATTGCCGACATCAAGAGCACCTGGCCGATGACGACCTCAATTGAAGGGATCTGATTGAGGAGCAGTGCTGCAAGGATTGTTGCCGTTGGTGGCATGGCGAGGGCACCGAGCGATCCAGTGGTGGCGCTTGTTGCGCGAACTCCCGAAACGAAGAGCGCATAGGCAAGACAGGTTGCAATGAGTGCGAGGTAGGCGAACTGCAGCCCTGGAAGAAGAAGATCTTTTCCAGCAAGCTCTGGGAGCTTTACGCCAACGACGGACGAGACCACCGACAGCACGGCAAATCCACCGGTTGCGGAGAGCGCGACAAGTTCAAGAGGGTGAATGCCTGCTGCGAGTCGACGCACGAGCACGATGTACGAGGCATAGCCAACCATGCAGGCGAAGGACCAGAGAATTCCAGTTTGGAACGTTGCGGGATTAGCAGTGGCTGCGCCATTGAGGGCAATCACGACGGTGCCGATTGCAGCAAAGACGATTGCGCCAATGATCATGCGGTCGGGCCGCTCGCGCAGCAGGACCACACTCAGCGTGGCGACCAGCACTGGAGCGAGGCAGAGCTCGATGGCCGTGGCGATGCCAACGCCAGCGTTCGTGACCGCCTCAACGTAGGCGTACTGGAAGAAGGCCTGAACGAGCCCGAGTCCGAGTCCGAGTGCGAGCACTCGGCCAGGGAGGCGGAAGGCGCCACGGCCGAGCAAGAGGCGAGCGGTGATGGCGGCGGCTGGTGCGGTGATGGCAAGGCGTACGACAACCAGCACGAGGGAGCTGAGCGTGCTCGGACCCCCGTCAGCTCCAGGGAAGGCGGCTTTGAGTTGCCCCGTAACGACGCCGATGGTGCCCCAGAGAATGCCGGTGAGGATGACAGCGCCGAGCCCCGCGAGGGGGCTCAACGCGAGTGGTTCGTTGATGCGCTTTGCGGTTGCCATGCGGGGGAGTCTACGCGAGGCGCGCAGCATGTGCGCGCTACTGCGCTGGGTCAGAGACTTTTGAGGCTTCCTCAAAATCGATTGCTCCTGAGAGGAGTGCCTCACCCAAGATCAGGGTGGCAACCCCAGCATCACGGAGTCGGCGCACGCCATCAAGGTCGCTTACACCTCCAGCAACGCTCAGCTCCATCCCTGGTTGACGCGCCGCCAGGCTCGCAAACGCCGCGCTCTCGCTTGCGTTCCCACCATGGCTCAGCACAATGCGCGAAACACCTGCGGCAGCAAGCTCATCAATCAGCGCCTCTGCGGTCGGAGCACTCGAGCGCTTCCAGTTGAACGATGCAATTCGCTCTGGCCGTGGGTCAAAGCCAACGGCGAGCCAATCTCCCGCGGCGGCGATACATGCGGCAAGTTTCTCTGGCTCATCAATCAGTGCAAGAGAGATCACCGCGCGCGTTGCCCCCGCTGCAAACGCAATACGAATTGCCTCGGGTGACTCGAGTCCACCAGCAACCTGCAACGGAGTGGCGACTAGGCTTGCAACTGCGCCAATTGATTCAATGTTGATCGGCTCCGCCGCACGAGCGCCGTCAAAGTCCACCAGATGGATCAGTGTTGCGCCGCGATCAACAAAGTGACGCGCAATGCGCGCCGGCTGATCTGTTGGTGCGCCGACACCAGTTGCGGCGCCAGGCCAGAAGACAATGCGAGAGCGACCCTTCTCAAGATCAATAGAGGGAACGATGCGCATCGTCTGCGCTGTGCTACGCGGTTTCGGTCAGCGCCGCAGCAGTGGCCGCGATTGTCTTGGTGATCTCATCATCGCCAATTCCATAGTGCGTTACTGCGCGGACCTGTCCGTGTGTGTACGCAACCATCAGTACGCCACGCTTCTCTAGTGCGTCGAGGAAGCGCGTTCGGCGCGCGATACCGCCAGTAACCTTAAAGATCACAAAATTCGTGACGACGCGAGAGGGGTCGAGTCGCTCGCCCTCTGGCTGCGCATTGTGGCCCGGAGAGATCACATCAGGGAGCGCGGCAATCTCGGTCGCCAAGCGACGTGCGTTGACATGATCTTCGGCGAGTCGCTTCACTGTGCCCTCTGGTCCGTCAGAGAGCGCAACGAGACCGGCAGCGGCGAGAACGCCCACCTGCCGCATGCCGCCGCCAAGTAACTTGCGCGCGCGTCGCGCCTTCCAGATGAACTCTTTGCTGCCAACGACAACACTGCCGATCGGCGCAGCGAGACCCTTGCTGAGGCAGAAGGTCACACTGTCAGCATCAGCAACGAGCTCACGTGCAGAGACGCCGAGTCCGACGACCGCATTGAAGAGGCGCGCGCCATCAACGTGGATCGGAATGCCGGACGGCTTCAGCGCTGTGCGGAGTTCGCGCATGTACGCCGGAGTGATTGGTCGGCTGAATGTGTGGGCGTGGCAGTTCTCAACGATGACGAGCGAGGTGATGGCGCTATGTGGGTCGGATGCGTCTTGGATCGCCTCGAGGACATCGGCGATCGGCATCTCTCCGCTGGGGTTCTCGCGGACCACGCGAAGCCCTGCGCCAGCAACAACGGCGTAGTTTGCCGCCTCGTCGTTCGGAATGTGTCCTTCGGCGGGGGTGATGATCTCGCCGCCACGTGGCACATGGGCCATGACGGAGACGAGATTCCCCATGGTGCCCGAGGCAACAAAGAGGCCCGCCTCTTTACCGAGCAGGGCAGCGGCACGCTCCTCAAGAGCAGCGACAGTCGGATCGTCCTCAAAGACGTCGTCGCCGACCTCCGCCTCAGCCATGGCGCGGCGCATCTCTGGGGTTGGGTGGGTCACTGTGTCGGAGCGCAGGTCGATACGGCCAGCCCCGCCGCCTCGTGATGCTGCGTCTGATCCATATCCCATAGTCGGATCCTACCCCCTCTGGTAGGCTTCGCAGTCCTGTCGCGGACCCGTGGTGTAGCGGCCCAACATGCCAGCCTGTCACGCTGGAGATCGCCGGTTCGAATCCGGTCGGGTCCGCCAGGAAACCTCCCAACCTGAAGCTCCTCCTTTACGATGCCCCCATGCCTCGAGAGATCCCCGTAGCTGACGGATACCCGCCCAGTGAGCGAACGCGCGTGCGGCGACTCCCTGAGCGCGGGCACTACGAGCGGGCCGATATCTACCCGGTGGTTGATGCGGCCCTCACCTGCACGGTGGCCTACCTCCTTGATGGCCGCCCGCACGCCACCGCCACGGCGCACTGGCGTGACGGCGACCGTCTCTACTGGCACGGCTCGGCGGCCAGCCGCTTCTTGAAGTCGGTCGTAGGAACCGAGGTGTCGGTTTCCATTCACCTAACCGACGGCATTGTCTTGGCGCGGAGCGGATTCGACAGTTCGTTTAACTATCGCTCGGCAACACTCTTCGGCACTTGTGAAGAGATCACCGGTGACGAGAAGGTGGCGCAACTTGATGCCTTCATCGATAAGCTGATTCCTGGCCGCGCCGCTGAACTGCGCACCTCTACAGAACAAGAGATGAAGGCTACGACCCTTCTTGGCATGACGATCGCCGAAGCATCGGGAAAGATTCGTAATGGGGGTGTGGACGACAATCCAGATGATGCACAAGAAAAGATTTGGGCTGGAGTCATTGAGATCAATACGTTCTTCGGCGCACTACACCCAGACGAAGAGACGCCAGTGATTGCAGAGCCGAGTGCGAATCTTTCAGGACTGACAGGCAAGAAGCTGTAGTGAGAGCGCTCAGCCTCCGGCGATCTGCTCGCCGCCGTCGATCGTGATGGTGTTGCCTGTGACCCAGTTCATGCCTGGCGCCGAAAGCGCAACGATTGCGTGACCAACATCGTCGGGAGTGGTGAGCCGCTTCCCCGGATGCTTCTTCATTACGACGTCGATCCAGTCTTGGCTTCCTGGAATCTTGCGCAGAGCTGGGGTATCGACAACGCCTGGGCGCAGCGCCGTAACGGTTGCGCCAGGCACAAGTCGTGCGAGCTCAAGCGCGAGCTGGCGGCAGTGTGCTTCGACAGCAGCCTTCGCCGCGGAGACGGCGCCATACATCGGTACCGCCTTTGAGGCCCCTTCAGACGAGGTGGCAAAGATTCGCGTGGTGCTGCCGATCAGACCCGCGGCGTAGAGGTCCTGCGTCCAGTAGACGAGGGAGTGCGCCATCACGTCGGAGGTCATATCCATCTGCTTGCGGGTGATCAGCGGCGTCTCGCCGTCAGGGAGGAAGGGCTGCAGGCTGCCGAACGCCAGTGAGTGCACGGCGATCCCAAGCTGGGGGGTGAGGCCGGCGGCACGGGCGGCGGCGAACTTCTCACTGAGCTGGGCAATGACCTCGCCGCGCTTCTCGTCGTCGGCGGCGTTGCCGCGGATATAGAGGGCCTCGACGCCGGTCGCCTTCACGGCGGCGATCGCCGCATCAAGCTTCTCGCCGCGGGAGCGGCCCAGGTATACGCCGCAGATGTTGTAGCCAGCTTCGGCCGCCAGTCGTGCGGTGGCCTCGCCAATACCGCTTGAGGCGCCCAGGATCAGCGCCCAGCGCTGGACCTTTGGATCTGTAGCTCCCATCAGGCACCTCCCTCGTGCAGCGCCATGCGCCGCGTGGGTTCAGGGTAGCCGACCCACTCCGCCCTGTGCGCGTACGATCTCGGCATGGATAGCAGCGGACGATTGATTCTGATGGCGGTACACGCCCACCCAGATGACGAGACGATCAGCATGGGTGGCACCCTTGCCACCTACGCCGCCGCCCACAGCTCCACCACCGACACCTATGTTGTGACCGGCACCCGCGGCGAACTCGGTGAGATCGTCATTCCGGAGTGGGACACCCCCGAAGCGCACGAGCGCCTTGGCGAGACACGCATGGGCGAGATCGCCGCCGCTATGGCGGCGCTGGGCGTCACGCACTTTGAGAACCTCGGCTTCCGCGACTCCGGAATGGTTGGCGACGCAGGGAACGAAGACGCACGCTGCTATCACCAACACAGCACCAACGATCTCGACGGCACAGCCGAGCACCTCGTGCGCATCATTCGTCGCGTGCAGCCCGACGTGATCGCCACCTACGACGACTTTGGTGGCTACGGCCACCCTGACCATATTGCCGCCGCGCGCGTCGCGCGCCGCGCCTGGGAGGTTGCCGGCGATCCAACATGGCGGCCCGAAGCGGGACCGGCATGGACGCCAAAGAAACTCTACGAAGTTCGCACACCAGACTCACAGCGCGACAAGGTGCTGGCCCTCCTTGAGTCGCGCGGCATTGAATCGTGGTGGAGTGAGCCGAAAGACGTGACACCAGAAGAACTTGAGCAGTGGCATCAGTGGCGCGCAGCGATGGCGTGCCCAGACGAACTGATCACCACGCGGATTGACATTACGAAACAGCTCGCCGCAAAGCGCCGCGCAATTCAAGCGCACGCTACGCAGATCAAAAGCGACGGCCCGCTGCTCGTACTAACGGAGCAGGACTACATTGATCTTGGTGCCGTTGAGCAGTACCGACTGATCGGAAACCGCCTTACGGATTCGCCAGCACTTCCGGAGTCCGATCTTTTTGCAGGACTGCGCTAGCTAGCGACGCGTTAGATCTTGGCGGCACCTCGTGCGGCGTAGATGCGCGATCGGATCAACGTAAAGGCGAGGACCAGCAAGAAGATCAGCGTCTCCAAGAGGACGATTGCCGCCCCCGAGGCGATGTCGAGCGAATAGCTCACATACAGCCCAATGACTGCAGCAGAGACACCGATGAGCGCCGCGACCTGAATCATTGCGGTGAATCGCTTCACCAGCAACTGCGCGGTTGCTGCAGGCGTCGTGATCATCGCCACCACCAACACAATGCCAACCGCTTGCAGGCTGATCACAATCGTCACGGCGATGAGGATCAGCAACAGGTCATCAAGGCGGCGCACCGGTAGACCTGCGGCGCCAGCACCGAGCGGATCAAAGGTGCTGAAGAGCAGCTCCTTCCACAAGAGGCGCAGAACAAGCAGCAGGCCAAATACAAGCAGGGTGAGCGCTAGAAGGTCGCCAACGCTAATACCGAGCACATCACCGAAGAGGAAGTGGAAGAGGTCCCCAACGTAATTCGGGATCGAAGAGAAAATCGCAACACCGAGCGCAAACATGCCAGCGAAGAGGACGCCGATGATGGCATCAGAGCGGAGTCCTGAACGGCGCGTAATGGCGCCAATGCCAAGCGCGGTGCCGATTGCCGCAATCGCACCGCCGAGAATGATTGGCGCACCAATGAGATAGGCGATGACGATGCCTGGGAAGGCGGCGTG
>Ga0209353_10001661_pt1 | contig 12557 bp, 16 predicted proteins | sample LauGreSpBDMM15SD_2_FD_187561 | JGI IMG/M metagenome (GOLD analysis project Ga0209353, IMG submission 187561) | Freshwater lake microbial communities from Lake Michigan, USA - Sp13.BD.MM15.SD (SPAdes) (version 2) | ecosystem: Environmental > Aquatic > Freshwater > Lake | place: Lake Michigan...
TACAATCTTGAAAGATTATAAAAGAATCTAAAAAAAGTATTTTGATAATTCTTTTTAGATTGAGTGCAGTAGCATTGCAATTGTGTCGATACTTATTACACTACACGAAGTTAAATGTTTGTTTGGTTTCTACAGGAGTTTGAAATGGTTATTAACGGTTTTGAAATTACAGTTCGGGAAGTCGGAACGGTCAACTGTTACTATGTTGCCAAACGGGGTGACAAAGTATTTAGGTCTAGAGAATGTTCATACGTTATACGGAAAGCACAATCAAGTCCGCCACTAGTTTGGATAACGCCAATCAAGTCCGCCCCTTAGGGGGTGTGGGGGGTGTGGGGGTTTTATCTTCAAAAGGGGTGGGGGTTTGTACACTAGGGGAATGTGGAGGGGGGTTGTTCAAAGTAATGCCACCACCAATCTATATGTCCACTCCCCAGCGATCCCAGCGACACCGTCGCTAAATGTCCACCCCCCAGCAATCCCAGCGATCCCATCGCACACTCCCCAGCGGCGACAGCCGCTATCGCCCACGGACTTCGGCTAGCCTTGCTAGCTCAAGTCCAATATCGCGTGGCGGATCACAAGTTAGCGAGTCAGCTAATTCATCCTCACACATTCCTATTAGCCTGCACCATGCCATTCTAATATCTACTGCCGACTTAGGTAGTCCTAACCTTTGCCGCTTCTTCCGAATAGCGGCTCTCGTGAGGTTCACCCCGAACCGAACGTTGTACGCAAGTGTTAACTCCGCATCCGTTAGGGCGAAGCCCTCCTTGATGAACGCCTCAGCGTTCTGAGAGTAAGTGCGGTTCATAGCTCACTCGATTCGCCGCAGGCTAATATGGAGACTTCCGAGGGTAATCCCCGGTAGATACGTTTCTGGAGCACGCTATAGCCTACGCCACAGCGTGAGTCACGAGACCATTCCGCTATGGTTTTCTCCTCACCGCCGAATGCAGTGAGTCGGAAGTTATCGACTCTGTTATTCGCGTTTTCAATCGGAGTCATCCTGCGAAGATTGGAAGCGACGTTATTTAGTCGATTTCGGTCTTTGTGGTCGATCACAATCTGAGGGTCGTCCTCCCCCATAACCATGCGGTGCATACGGACGGAACGTCCGTCTATAACGGCCACTGCATACCCCTGTCGTAAGACCCATTTGTATCGATTTAGGCGGTTGTAATCAACCGCATCTACCTCAGCAAACCTACCTGCCCCAGCAATTCCACTTAGCCACAATTGCATGGCTCTCTCCTTTTGCCGCATTTTGCAGCATATAGACTTAAAAATATAGGTTAGTGCGTACTATAATAGTAGGGATAGCTATCGCTACCCCTACATATCTCCCAAACTTTTGTTTAGGCGCAGCCTAATGACACTAATAGATACGACGCTTTATGCTAAAGCATCGAAAGAATTAGAAAAGCTCGTTCTGGTCGAACTCGCTCAGCCTGATAACCACGCTGCATTCGCAGCGATTATGTCTTCTGGCGAAGTCAGGGGATACCGCACCCCGAATCTAATTAAGGAATGTTCATTTGTTCAGTAACATTTCTCCCGAAAACCTCGAAATCGTAGATTTCGTGGTTAATAAGTTAAAGAAAAGAAGCTTCAGCTTCCTCACCGAAGAAGATGTCGCCCAAGAAGCATATCTTATAGCCTCCAAAGTTATAAAGAAATGGGACGGCGTCCGTTCTCTCGAACACTTCCTCATGCTAGCCATCTCCAGACGGCTAGTCTCCTTGTCGCGAAACTACTTTAAAAATGCCTCGAAGAGATGCGTTACGGACTTCCAAGAGGTCCTAGTTCAGCCTACGGTCGAATACGACCTAATTACACCAGATTTAGTAGATTACATCCTAGACAATCTGTCGATTTCTATGAGATCAGACTATCAGAGATGGGCCAATGGGGTAAGTCTAACAGCTACTCGCCGCGTAGCACTAGTAAATATGGTAAAGGAGCTTATTGATGGGCAGGATTAAACAGCCAATCACGAGAGCTAAGGGGCGGCTCAGTAAAAGTGAATGGGACTATATAGAGAAGAACTCCAACCGCATGACTGCGGATCAGATGGCCAAAAATATGAACCGGGATATTGAGCCTGTTCGGCTCTATCTCCAGAAGATAGGCAAGACAAACAATAAGAAAGCCGCCTTCGAAGTTCAGGCTGAATATGATATCAAGACACGCCTCTGTTGGAAAGAGCTAAAGACCCAATTTTCTGAACAAGAGCTAGAAATGTTTCTGTATCACTGGAAACAAATCATAGCCCAGTTCAGACGCGATGTATTAGCCACAGAAGAGCTTCAAATAATAGATACGATAAAACTAGAGATCTTAATGAATAGGGCTCTACGTGAGCAGCAGGAGACCATAACAAGCATACGCTTGTTTGAGGAGATGGTGCAAGACCTCGAATCTGTTCCGGTCGCAGACCGCGACAAGGAGCAGTACTTCTCGTTGCAGAGGCAGGTTGCTTCGCTACGCTCAGCCAAAGAGGCATTAAGTCGAGACTATAAGGAACTACAGACTAAGAAGTCTGCCATGTTTAAGGACCTCAAAGCGACTCGTGAACAACGAGTCCAGAAACTAGAGTCTAATAAGGTGACATTCGCAGGCTTAGTCACCAAGCTGCTGCAAGATCCTGACTTCTATGAAGAGCAGGGGAGGTTAATGGAACTTTCTCGCCTTGCAACTTTGGGTGTACAAAAAGAGTTTTCAGAATATCACCGCTTCGCGGATGGGGAGATAGATCGTATTCTTCTTAACTCAGATTCTGTCCTAGGAGACTCTGATGGGTAGTTTAACACTAGTTATGACTGCCAATCGCGAGGTTGTAAATGCCTCGACGTAATTTCGAAGATCCAGTCTATAAGTCTGTCAGGGCTGATTGCATTAAACGAGATAAAAATCGTTGCCAAATGCCAGATTGTCAGTCTAAAAAAAGAGCTAAGAAGCATGTGCATCACATTGAGAGGTGGGCTGACTCACCTTCGCTTAGATATGAAATTAGTAATTGTATCACACTCTGTAGAGCGTGCCACGACTCCATCAAGGATAAGGAGCTTTTTTATGCCCCTCTCTTTAGGAGTATCTTGAATGAAAGATCTCGTCGATCTAATAAGTAGCAATTATGGTTTTATTTCTATAGTTTTGGCCACACTCTTTGGAGCAGCCGTCAAATTTAGGAGGCACATGAAAAATGCAATTCGCTCTACTATGCTCAGTAATCGTTTTCACGATATTTTCGGTCCCACTCCGGCTGACGCCATTAAAATATTGCATGACACAATTCAAACCTCCATTGGCTTACTTGAGGTTAGGCAGCAAATTGCCGAAAAGTACCTTAAGATTGGCATATACATCTGTGACTTGGATGGAAAATGCACATGGACAAATGACTACCTTAACAGCATGTTCGGACTTGATTCAAATGAAATGAGGGGATATGGATGGTTACAAGCAGTACATCCGGCAGATAGACAACGAACTAACAATGAGTGGCAATATGCGATTAAGAATAATATAGCATATAACTGTGAATATACTATATGTAACAAAAAAGATTGTATTGCTATTAAAGTACTAGCTGAAGCTGTAGCAGTATTAAATGATCAGGACGAAATTCAGTGCTATGTGGGGTATCTGGGGATAGTAGGCGAAACCCCCCTAAAATGTAGTTTTACTAAGGAACAGAATTGATACTACAAGACACTAGGGAAAAGAATCCATTCGATTTATTTCCACACGATGTTAAAGTGCAGAAGTTAAAAGCGGGAGATTATACAACTGAATTACTAGTTGATAATTGTGTTATAGAGCGTAAAGCTACCACAAATGAAGTATATATAAACCTCGGTAAAAAGATAAATAAGGAGCGATTTTATCGCGAACTGGAAAAACTTGCTTTGCTACCTAATCCACGCATAGTTTGTGAGTTTCCAGAAGCTGACGTTTATATCTTCCCCGAGAATTCTACTATACCCAAATTCCGGTATGCTTCACCCTATGAGGTTAAATCAGGTAAGTTTGCCAAGGGCGAGCGTATTGACACTTGGGCAGAACTAAGAATTAATGGGAGGAGGCTTAGGAGCCTCCTCTATGAAGTAGAGGAAATTATTCCAGTAGTATTCTGTGCTAATAGACAAGTCGCACAAGCATATGTGCTTAATTTGTTTAAGGAACTCGAAAATGGACTTGGAAAATATCCATTATAATAGCATTAATTTACAGGCTAGAATAATTTATTTAGGACAAAAAGATTTACATGATGATCCTATAGGATATAATTCTTCTACCACTTTGATTAAAAATTTAGATTGCCTTAATCAAATTAACAAGAAGCCTATAGTTGTTAAGGGGATCAATTTGACTGGTGGTGATGTTGGACATGGATTAGCAATGTATGGGGCATTAAAAAACAGTAAATCTAAAGTCAATATAGAGTGTTATGGTTTTACGGCGTCTTTTGGAAGTATTTTGCTTCAAGCTGCATCTAATGGTGGACGGGCAATTTCTCAATATTCAGATTTTATGATACATTTTGGCAATATTTCATTTGATGGCGACATGCTATCGGCAGAAAGTGCCGCATCTTCTAATAAATTATGGAGATCTAAAATGTTAAACATATATTCTGAAAGATGTGTATTTGGGGATTTTTTTAGTAGTAGAAAATACTCTTTAAGTAGAGTTAAGGGATATTTGAATACTAAGGTAAGAAACTCCTCGGACTGGTATATGACGCCAGAGGAATGTCTTGACTACGGCTTCGTAGACCATATCATATAGCCCTTCCTTTTTACCGTTGCTTTTATAGCACGGAGCGGAGCATAGTGTGGAAAAGTTGACCAAGGAAGTTCTTGCCGAACTTAATAACGCTTACCTTACAAAATATATTACACAGGAACCAGCTTACAATCCATTAGATATTTTGCGGACTGAAGATAATACAGAATTTGAGAAGAAAATAGCTTGGCTACTATCGCAGCCTGATTACTTCTCGTTCTTGTGTAAGCATATTTTCAATGTGGATATTCTACCATTTCAGGGCGTGATTATAGGGGAGTTGTGGAAGCGTAAATTCCCGATGTTAATAGCTGGACGTGGAGGCTCAAAAACTTATCTACTTGCACTATATTCGCTTATGCGATGTTTGATCATGCCCAATAGGCGTGTACTAGTAGCTGGGGCTGCATTTCGGCAGTCTAAGTTCGTACACGAATATATGGAGACAATCTGGAAAAATGCTCCAGTTCTTAGGGATCTATGTGATCAAGAGAGTGGGCCTACGCGATCTCCCGATATGTGTCGTTTCACAGTTAATGGGTCTACTGTTACATGCATTCCTATTGGAACTGGCGAGAAGGTGAGAGGATACCGCTGCCAAGATCTCCTGATTGAAGAATTTAGCTCTCACTCGAAAGAAATTTTCGAAACAGTTCTTGCTGGGTTCGGCAACGTCTCATCCGCTCCAGCAGATGTAGTAAGAAGAATGGCGGCTATAGATTCTGCAATAGAAAGAGGAATTGACCCTTCTTTACTTGGAACAGAGTCTGATTTTGTTATGGGTAATCAGATTATCCTATGCGGAACTGCGTATTATCAATTTAATCATTTTGCCGACTACTGGAAGAAATATAAACAAATTATCAATTCTAAAGGCAATCTTAAGTCTATTAGGGAAATATTCCCAGAAGGGGCTCCAGATGGGTTTGACTGGAAACACTATTCTATTTTAAGAGTGCCCTATGATGTATTGCCCAAAGGATTCATGGATGCGGGTAATATCGCTCGCTCAAAGGCAAGTGTGCATAGTAGTATCTTCGATATGGAGATGAATTGTATCTTTGTGTCAGATAGCCAAGGATTCTTCAAACGCAGTTTGTTGGAATCTTGCGTAGCAAGTGAGAATAATAGTATACATTTGTCTAGTGGAGAAGTAGTGTTTGATTCTATGGTTAAGGGATCGCCCACGGGGCGATATATTATGGGGGTTGACCCTGCATCTGAAGTGGATAATTTCTCCATAGTAATTATAGAACTACACGCGGATCATCGTCGTATAGTACACTGCTGGACTACTACTAGGCAAACGCACTCAGAGCGGGTTAAACTTGGTTTGACGACTGAAGACAACTTCTACTCATATTGTGCTAGGCGTATCCGAGAGTTAATGCGGTCGTTTCCGACTGAGCGGATCATGATAGACTCTCAGGGGGGCGGTATCGCCGTTAATGAAGCATTGCATGAATCTTCTAATCTGCATGCTGGTGAACTTGCTATCTGGCCGATTATAGAGGAAGACAAGGAAAAACCAACTGACGACGAAGTCGGCTTACACATCGTTGAATTAGTTAATTTTGCCAAATCTGAATGGACTTCTGAATCTAACCATGGGATGAGAAAGGACTTTGAAGACAAAGTACTCTTATTCCCGAAGTTTGACCCCATAGTTTTAGGCCTAGCGGCAGAGCTAGACAAGATTAATAACAAACTTTACGATACATTAGAAGACTGCGTGATGGAAATTGAGGAGATGAAGAACGAATTAGCACTTATTGAGATTAGCCAAACTCCTAATGGGCGTGACCGTTGGGATACTCCAGAATTTAAAGTGGGGGCCAATAAAAAGAAAAAGATGCGTAAAGACCGCTATTCCGCTCTCTTGATGGCGAATATGGGTGCTAGAAACTACAGCCTTCTTGAGGCTGCTGCCTATCAGCCATATGGGGGATTCTCTAAAGGATCTGCTGGGGCCAAGAGTGAGATAACTTATGTGGGACCACTTTGGTGGACCCAATCGATGAACAAAGGAGACGTATACGGGTCATACTAGTGGTGCTTAGCACCACTTTAGTTGATCCCTGAGCGAAGCTCGCGTATATACTAGTGACAGAGTCACTAGTCATAAGACGATCACATCGCGATTCAATCGGGGAAAACAATGGTAAAACCAACAGCAGTAGCCGTACCAGCACCGGATGACCCTAGTGAGGGGTACGTAGGTTTAATGACAGCAACGGCTTCCAGCCGTCGATATCTCAGCATTGAGCCTAATATCTCTGTTAGAGATGAATATAATCGTAACGACTATTATGGTTTCAGACCTTCCGAAGGCGTAGAGGGTGAAACTAAGGCTATTATGCGTAAATGCTCAAACGCATACGATAACGTAGGACTTATTAAACAAGTTATCGACCTGATGGGGGATTTTGCATCCCAAGGCATTAGGATTTCCCACACCAGTAAGCCAATTGAGCGATTTTATCGTCGCTGGTGGGAGAAGGTTCATGGAGCAGAACGCTCTGAACGCTTTTTAAATATCCTATATCGGCTAGGTAATGTCATAGTCTACAAGGCTAATGGCAAGATCACTAAGTCTGATCAAAAAGAGATGTCTAAGTCTGAACGTCGAGTTATTCCGTTCCGCTATGATTTTCTTAACCCTATGGCTGTAGAAATAGAAGGAGACTTTGGGGATGTCTTCGGCGGCGAGAAGATATATAAAATGAGAATTCCTCAAAAGACTAAGACAGCCCTATCTAATAAAAATAGGAAGCAATCTCAATATAATAGAAATGTAGACCCGGCACTACTTCAGGCTATTACTGATGGTGCCGAATTCATTCCGCTTGAACCTGAGCGATTACACATATCCCATTACAAGAAGGATGACTGGGCACTATGGGCCAATCCTATGATTCATGCCATCTTAGATGATATCACTATGATGGAGAAGATGAAGCTGGCGGATATGTCAGCATTGGACGGGGCTATATCTAATATACGCCTATGGCGTATAGGTAATTTAGAGTATAAAATTGCCCCTACAAGGGCCGCTGTAGATAAGTTGAGAGACATTTTGGCGAGCAATGTAGGTGGTGGCACTATGGACCTTGTATGGGGTCCTGAACTCGACTTTAAAGAGTCTAATAGCCAAATCTATCACTTCTTAGGCAATGAGAAGTACGGCCCAGTTTTAAATGCTGTCTATGGTGGATTGGGCGTTCCGCAGACCATGACGGGTTCCTCAAGCGGGAATGGGGGATTTACGAATAATTTCTTGAGCCTAAAGACTCTGGTCGAGAAGCTAGAGTATGGGCGAGGTCTCCTGATTAGCTTTTGGAAGAATGAGTTTGAGGCAGTAGCTGATGCTATGGGCTTCCCTTCTCCAGCAGAATTAGGTTTCGACAATATGATTCTTAGCGATGAAGCCGCTGAAAAGAATCTATGGATTCAGTTGTCTGACCGACACATTATATCCGCTGAAACGCTCCGTGAAAGATTCGGGGAATCCCATGAGATTGAAGAATCTAGAATTCGCAAAGAGGAAAAAGATCGTGACAAACGGTCTATACCTCCAAAATCAGATCCTTACCATAATGGTAACATAGAATCTGATTATGTCAAGATCGCTTTGCAAAAAGATACGCTCAATATCTCGGATGTGACCTCCCACACAGCCCGCAAACCTCCTGTAGTGCCCGGTGCTGGAGCACCTCCCGGAGCAAAAAAGGTGGTTCAGCCTAATGGACGGCCATTGCTTAAAAAGGATACTACAGTCAGAAAGACACGTAGAGTCTTGCCAAAAAGTAAGGCAAATTTCGCTAGTTCAATTTTATGGGCAACAGAAGCACAGAAAAAGATTTCATCTATCTTAAACCCTGTAATGTTAGCCCAATATAACTGTGCAAATCTAAGAGAGCTAAACACTATACAGCAGGCAGAACTAGAAAAAATAAAGTTCGTAACTCTATGCGGATTAGAGGTTTTTGACGATATCAACCCTGCATCTGTGGCAGAAGCTATGGAGAAAAAGGTAGTAATTGATGTCCTTCCTTTTTACCGCTCCTTTTTAGACGATAATAAGCGAGAACCTACGGTAGATGAGCTTAGGCAGATTAATTGTTTAGCATATATTTGTGAAGAGTTTTAAGAAAAAAAAGAAAAATATAATTTATTGCGTATTTAGTATTGAGGTGAAAATGAATATATATGAAGCAGAAATTTTAGATAATCTAGGCGATGTATTGAAAAATACTAGCGTAGCTATTTTCTGCCCAATTGTTGTTCATAAATCTCTGGATGAAGTTCCGGAAGAAATTCAGATATCATTAGCTACTGTTAGTGATAGACCTACTCAGTCGGATCTTTATTATTTGAATTCCATTCTAGTATCGGCGGGGTGGAATAAAAACGATGATGTATTTGATGTGGCAGACCTATGGGCGGCACGCAATACACCTATCGATAAACCGTTTAATTATATGCACTCTGAAACTGATATTATAGGGCATATGATTTCTTCCGCAGCAATGTTGGAAGACGGTTCCATACTTAACGACCTCCCTCTACCAGATAGGATGGATCTCGTTACTGCCGCCGTTATATATAAGACTTGGTCGGACCCGGACCAGTCGGATAGAGTTAATAAACTCATCTCTCAGATTGAAGCGGGCGAATTAGCTGTATCTATGGAGTGCGTATTTCGAAATTTCGATTATGCATTAGTATCGCCTGATGGTGATGCCAAGGTATTAGCTAGAACTGAAGAGTCTTCTTTCCTAACTAAGCATCTTCGATGCTATGGTGGGACTGGTGACTACCAAGGTTATAAAATTGGTCGATTACTACGAGACCTATGTTTTTCTGGTAAAGGTCTCGTAGATCAACCAGCTAACCCACGCAGCATCATACTTCCAAAAGAAGTTGATCCGTTTAAGCCCGTTGCGGCTATTTTTACCACATTAGCAATGGAGAATATGATGCCTGAAGATAATTCAGCATTTGTTAGTGAGTTGGAAAGCTCACTAGCTACCGCGAAAGCGAGCCTTGCTACTTCAGCCTCTGAGATTGATCTGCATAAAGCTAGCATCACATCTTTGGAAGCTAAAGTTAGCGAGCTAGAAAACACGATTGCTGCTGTCGCTCAGGAGAAACTGACGCTGAGTCAGGAACTTCAGAAGATGGTTGCAGACGTGAAAGCTATGGCCCGAAAGAACGCCTTGATTGGTGCTGGAGCTACTGAAGATAAGGCTAATGACCTTATTTCTAAGTTTGCCGAGGCATCTGATGAGATGTTTGACATGGTTGTTGCTTTGATTGTGCGTGAACCGGCCCCTGTAGAGGATGCTGAGCCGGTTGAAGTCGAAGAAACTGAAGCTCTTGAAACTGTAACTGAAGTAGAAGCTTCGGTTGTTGCTTTAGAAGATTCTGTTAACGACAAGATCAGCGTAGCCTCACAGTGGCTGCGAAACAGCGTCCTTGAAACTACTAAAAACTTGAAATAAGGGGTTAAAAATGGCACTTAAAGGTGATCGAGAAGAACTGCAAACTGACATCAGTTTCTTCATGAATGAAACGGCTACTCGCGGGATTGTAGTATCTGTTGATACTGCTGGCTCTGGAGCAGCTATGGATAGTGCAGTCGCTTTGTGTAAAAAGCAAGCTAATGATTCTGGTGTATATCCTCTGGGTATTCTGCTGAATGATGTAGTCAATCTTGACTTGACTCGTCAGCACCTGAATCAGCACAAAGACGAAGTTCAAAAGGGTGGTAAAGTGACTATTCTCCGTAAGGGATATGTAATTACCGATTCTATTCAAGGTACGCCAGTAGGTGGTGCCGATGCGTATTACGCAGGTACGGGCCTGATCGGAACTACTTCCGGTGGTGGACGTAAACTGATTGGTCAGTTCCTTAGTTCTAAGGATGCTGACGGTTTCGCTAAAGTCTCAATCAATCTCTAAAGGAGAATATTAATGTCATTTGTTAAACCAAATCCAGAATTTATCGAAATGCTGCGGCAGTCTGGTAGTACGTCTCCAGCTACAGCATTGGCAGGTCAGGAGCAAATGGCTCTTGCCTTCCAAACTCCTCTGCGAGAAGCTGTTCTGGTCGGAGACGTAGTCTCTCAGATCTTCGACAAGCTTATTCTCGATACCAATACGACAGCCGAGTTTCCACTCGATCTGTTGAATCCCGGCGACGAAGTTGACTTCGTTGCATATACCAATCCCGGCCACGGTCGGATTCCAGAACGAGCAGTCGAAGGCGACTACGTTCAGGTTCCTACCTATGGTATTGCTAGCTCTATCGACTTTTTGGCTCGATATGCTCGTGATGCTCGTTGGGACGTTGCTGCTCGTGCATTGAAGGTATTGGAAGCTGGCTTCATTAAGAAGATTAATGATGACTGTTTCCATACGCTGCTTGCCGCAGGTACTGACCGTAACATCATGGTTTATGATGCTGATGCTGCTGCTGGCCAGTTTACGAAACGCCTGATTTCTCTCCTGAAGAGTATTATGCGACGTAATGCTGGAGGCAATTCTGCCTCTATCACAAGAGGCCGATTGACCGATGTTTACCTTAGCCCAGAAGCTCTGGAAGATATTCGAAACTGGGGTGTTGACATTGTTGACGAAGTTACACGTAGAGAAATCTATGTGTCTAGCGACGACGGCATGATCACCCGGATCTTCGGTGTTAATCTCCATGCTATGGACGAACTGGGTGAATCTCAGGAGTACCAGACTTACTTCACATCTCAGCTTGGTGGTGCTCTTGGCCCTAGCTCAGACGTAGAGTTGGTTGTAGGTCTTGACATGGTTAATCGCGATTCATTCGTGATGCCAATTCGACAGGAAGTTATGATCTACCCAGATCAGAGCCTGATCCGAAGCGGACGAGTGAGTTACTGGGGGAATGCGGAGATGGGCGTAGCCGTGCTTGACAATCGTCGTATTCTTCTGGGTTCTCTGTAAGCTTATTTTTGACAATTAACACAAGAAACCTCAGAAAGTTAAAACTTCTGAGGTTTTTTTGTGTGGTCACTCCGTGCAGAACTTGACGGAACCCTTTAAATTAATTGCATCATTTGAATAAGTATTAATTATTTACCTTGTTAGCGTATTAATTATTGAATAAAGCCTTTTTATCAGGAAAAAATAATGACACTTGCAAATTTTATTCAACAGTACTCGCTCTCGCAAGCAACGGCAGGCGATTGGGCTGGATGTGCAGCGATTTTAAATGATCCGACAATCAGTGTGTCAAACGATCACGCATGGACGTTCGGTGAACTAATTGATTCGCAAGGCATTGCCAATATGCAATTGGTTGCTGGAACGATTCAGGCAGCCGGTGCTGCTGATGCAATTATGAATTCGGCATTTATTGCATTATCGACGACAGGTCTACGATTAGATTCACCAGACAGACAGGCGTTGATTGATCAACTCGGCGTAGCTGGCAGTTGGCCGCAAACGCTGACTGATAGCATTAAATTATCTGGTTTGAAAATGACATCGCCATCGCCAACTATTGTGACGGCGGAAGAATGCGAAGACGCATGGAACGTCCATAATTCACCAGTCACGAGTGTGTTTCAAGAACTCCTGCTGAGCCGAAACCGATCACGCACAGGCACTAACACAGTAATTCGCACAACAGCCGTTAATCTAGTCGGTGATTCTGAAAAGAGTCGAGACGAATCAGTCAATATGATCGAGGGCGGATCAGTGAGCGTAGCCGCACAAGCGTGTTTTGA
>Ga0209353_10001664_pt1 | contig 12554 bp, 28 predicted proteins | sample LauGreSpBDMM15SD_2_FD_187561 | JGI IMG/M metagenome (GOLD analysis project Ga0209353, IMG submission 187561) | Freshwater lake microbial communities from Lake Michigan, USA - Sp13.BD.MM15.SD (SPAdes) (version 2) | ecosystem: Environmental > Aquatic > Freshwater > Lake | place: Lake Michigan...
ACTACAGAGTAAAACAGTATGGTCTCACGGTAGTAGTCATCATCCTGCTCAAGGCGAGGGCGGAAGTATTCAATGATCTCTTTCAGGGCCTCTGTGCTGCGAGCCTGGGTGCCGAGATCATAGCGATAGTCGTTGCCGCCTTTGGCTTTCCAATACTGAGGGCAAGCACCATCAGCAGAATCCCAATCATGGGCGCCGTAGTTCTCGTATATTTGTGTAGTGATGATCAACTTCATATTCGCTCCTTATTTGCTAAACTATGTACATAGTATAACACCTTGTGTCCAAAATGTCAACCAAAATGTCTGTGGCATTTCTGCCACGGATCTTAGTCTAACCAGCTTTCTACCATCACCACGGGCTTCTTGAGCACACGCTTGACGAAGTCCTCAGGCTCATCGTCACAACGCACTAACATAAAGCCCATGCTCTCTACCAAGTCCACCTCGCATACCTGCAGATCTAATGCGGCAGCTTCAAAGGCAATGTTCATCTTGGTCAGTGCATACTTGACGCCGGCGGCAAAGGCCTCGTACTCGTTGTCTACCACTTCGTCAAAGTCGAATTCCTTTAGAAGGATTGAGCTGTACTCTTGTCCATCTGCCACAATGAACTTGCCGATCTTCTTCCAGTTGCTTTGCTTCTCACTGTCGAAGTGATCGCAGGCTTCATTGAGGTCAAAGCTGGCAAAACGGTCATAATTTACTTTAGTCATCTGTCGCTCCTATTACTGTGTTACTGTGTCGCTATTGTACAACTAATTTGGCTAGTTGTCAACCTAGTATTAATAACCCTACTGCCTATGCAGTTTCTTCGTCTTCTAAAAAGTCCTCTGGAAAGTTCTTGCGATCGCACTCTTCCCAATAAGCTTCTTCAGCGATCAAATACTCGTCCATCCATTTGGCATGCCAATGCTTCTTGGGCAAAGCCCACATCCAAGTATAGCGGAAGTACTCAGGATTCTCTACAGAGTAGGTGTTCTCGGCACTCTTCAAGGTCTTCTTCATCATCTTGTTGAAGTGAGCCTCCCCCTCAGCATCAGCCAACAGCTGGGCATAGAGGCGAGCCTTGCTCATCTTCATGCGCCGCATCACAACAGGATCCCAACCCGGATCCCAGTTACCGTGGCTGATAGCCCGGCACATCTCTTTGTAGGTACAGGGTGTCACTTCCACGGTCTTACGGATTGTCAGCTTCATCGTTCGCTCCTTTGTTGCTATGTGTGTATTATATGTCCAAAATGCCAATGTGTCAACCTAGTGCTCTCAATAACCCTACAACACAAAGGACTATTGCTACGCCGTTAATGATCATCTGTTGTCGATTTGCCACACGATAGCTCCATGCAAAGAAGCAGGCAGCACCTACCAAGGCCACGCTATTGCGCAGGTCATCCAAGCCTGGAAAGAAGTTGCTGATCACATACATTGCTAGAATGAATGCTGTGCCTGCCCATTGTATTAGTTCATTTGTTTTGTTCATGTGTGTATTATAACAGGCTTTGTCCAAACTGTCAACCAATCACGCCTAATTCCTTGTGCAGTGAATGGATATCTACAAGTTCAGCGTAGGCTTCATCAATGGTGTCAAAGCCACAGACATCGTATGAACCATCGTAGACTTTGACGTAGAATGAACCGTTGCCTGCTGATGCTTGTGTGTCAATACCTGCTTCGCCGTAGCCTGGGATTGTTTTTAGTGCCTTGTCCATTTATCGCTCCTTTTGTTTAACTGTTATGAACAGTATAACATCGGAGATCCAAAATGTCAACCAAATTAGGTGTGGCTTTTCTGCAACAGATCGGCGCCGTCTTCTTGGGCCACAACCACCTTGCAGGGTGTGAGGTTTTGGTTCAATCGCTCAATCAACGTGTCTGCATCGCTTCCCTGTGCTAGGAACTGGTTGTCACTCTTGCGATAGGCGTAGATCTCTGTGCCCTGTTGCTCAAGTTTGATATCGACCACGGTGTGACTCTTGACCCCCTCAATTTCATCCTCGATCTCTTCAGCTAGACTCTGCAGTTGCTCATGGGATATTCCCATGCGATCCAGTACCTTTCCAAAGATCCAACGCTGAAACATGGCGGAACACACCCAACCAAGCACAAACATCAGAACCAGGGAGATCACATCTTCTATCATTATTTCCTTCGGGGTTTAAGTAGGGACTGTGCTTCTTTACGCTTCCTACCAGCTTCACGGTACATGTGATCCGCTTGCTGGGACAGGGTAACGCTGCGAGCCTTGGATAACTTGCTGCCTCCAAACTCTCGATCTATGTAGTAGTGAACCAGACTGTTCTTGATCATGCTGGGAAGATCCATGCCAACATCTTCAGGACAGAGAAAGCGAACTGGACACATGCCCCAACCGCCGTACTCTAGGTACTCTGCGTAGTAGCGTCTGTGATCCTTGTTGTAGGGATCAAAAGCTACTAAAGGACGAGAATAGAACTCTAATTTGCTCATGATATATTTATTATACAGTAGTATTAAACAAAAGTCAAGTATTAAAAAACCCTGGGTTTTACCCCAGGGCTAAATGCTGCTGTGTTGGGAGCGAACCAATCAAGCAGCCACATCTTCTGTCTTCGCGACAGTAGCGGATTTCACAGCTTTTACAGCTGGATTCTTCTTTGCCACATATGCAATTGCACCTTCGATAGCTGCGTTGCCCTTGCCAAAGCCAGTGGCGATCATGTGTTGCGCAATCTCTGCCTTGGTCATCTCATGTGGAAGATCCACAAGCTGCACGTCTGAGTGACCGTTCTTGCCCAGGATCTTGACACGCATGGTGTCGTTGGCGAAGCGGACCTTGGTCTTGCCTTCGTGTGTTGAAACGCCTGCTACGGCGAATTTCTTTTCTGTTGCCATTTTAATTACCTCTGTGTGTTAATGCCGATATTGGCACAATTAATTATAACATCTTTCCAACCAATGTGTCAACCAATCATTTATCCAATTCGTTGGACTTGAATAGTGACACTCTCTTTCTCGTCTAGGGCGGTGATGAACTCATCGTCATAAACCAGATCCTGCATGCTCAAATCGATTAGGGCCTCCACTTGAGCAGTGTCCGCTGTGCCGTTGCCCGCACAAGTGACTGTGAATGTATACTGAAACGTTCTCATAACCATCTATCCTTTGCTAGGGTAAAGTTAACCAGGGCTGAGTCGCGGAAGTAAACGTTGCCATTTACATCCCAACCCCAATCCGGCACTGTCCTACCTGCCTTCTTAAGGGCTCCTGCTTCGTAGATAAAACAGCCCGGGCCGTTCATCTGTGTCATGTAGCATCGCATGTCGTAGAAGGTAACAAGTCCTCGGGCATGAGCTTCTTCACCATACCACTGGCCACCGTCAGTCCTATGAGTCCAAGTTCCATAGCCGTTGTATCGACGATCTAGTTTGATTACTTTCATGATCCTATCAACTGAGCCTTCTTCTCGGCTCCGTCCTTGACCCAAGCAGTGAGTTCTTCCTCTTGCTCAGCCTCGTATTCACGGATGCTGTCTGAGATGCAAAAGGCTTCATCCAGCTCTGGATAATGATTTTCGATGTCATCGGCACTCATACCCTCGAGATTGATCTCCTCATCGTTGCCATCACCATAGGCACCTGCATAGGCCATGCCACTTTCGTAATACATGGCATTGACACCAAAGCCCAGTTGTTCTAGTTTCTCGTAGGCATTCACAGGTGGGCTCCATGCTGAATCAAATGATGTGTGTAGCATCTTGCCATCAGGATGGATATCAGTCTGCCCATCACCACCCACATCCCACTTGGTTCCCCACTCGCCCACGCAGAAGTCATACCAGTTGCCATAACCGTATTTCTCTCGATTCTCAGCGGTCTTGCGTTCCAATTCTCTCTGCTCATCACCGTCGCCCAAGAAGCCTGAAGTAATCTTCAAGTCCTCCGGCACTGGAATGAACTCATTGAGGAACTCTCCACGATCCAGTGCTTCCTTGGCACGAAGGATCATTGCTGGGTCTTCGTGTGTGAGTGTTAGGTTGTTGTTGCACCAATTAGGCATTTGCGAACGCTCCTTGAGTAAATGTATCGGTTACACGATCTACGGCATTGTAGTCTTTACCACCAATGTGCCAGCGATGCAAGCCCATAGGAGTCTCACTCTCTTTCCAATCATAGATAGTTGCTACTGTGCCATCTTCAAACTCCAAGCACCACTCAGCAGTTGTTTTATCGCCAGGGCTTAGATCAGGCTCACCAAACACTGCTACCAATTGATGATAGTAAGCACGGATATAACCTTGTAGGCTAGTTCCGTCTGCGTATGCGTCTGTAGTAAATTTCATTTCCGCTCCTTCTAGTTAATCTCTTAGTGTTAATAGTATAACATCAGTTGCCCAATCTGTCAACCAATTTGTGCCAGGAATTTAACCATGTTCTCCCACGTGTTTGCAGGAACCTCTAAATGTAAATCCTGGACAAGTACAGGTTTTTTCGTCGAGGTTGACCGTGTAGACGTTGCCTTTGCTACCTTGGACTGTAATGACATTTGATTCTTTCTTGAGTTGTTTAAAAGGAGTTGTAGGCACTGTGTCAAACTTCCTGCCTCTCTTGTCGAATCCTTTGATGGGATTCTTGAAGTAGAACGGAGTTGCTTCATTGGCTTTGATGTAGGCTACCAGCTTTGTTCCATCTAGCAGGTAAGTGTGGGGGTGGAACTGCCCCCCAGTTGTTTCTCGAAGTGCTTCCATTAACGGTAGTCCTTCTTGTCGCCATACCGCTCGTTGTAATCGTATCCAGCGTTGTATTCTGCTACTTCTTCTGGAGTTGCTACATTTACACGATCACCACTGGTACCACCCACACCACCATAGTGCGGGTTGCGTGGACGACCGTAGTAGGAATCGGCACTGCCACGATCATACAATCCACCGTGTGCGTTGCGACTAAACTGCGGGCCCCTAAGGGCATTCACAACCTTTTGCTTTTCTTCTAACATCTTCGCTCCTATCATTTACTATACCTATAGTATAACATCAAGATACCAATCTGTCAACCAAACTGCAAAAGACCCTTATGAGTTTAGGGTTATGTACGGACTAAAAATGTCTGCCACCAAACGCTTCTGTGCCTCGGGGCTCCATTCGTCAAAACTCTTTACAGTCTCTGGCTCTACGTAGGCTTCTTCCCAATCAGCCTCGTCATGCTCTTCAGCCCAGGCTTCGTACTCTGGATCTTCGTATATTACTGCGAATCTGCTCATGCTGGTTCCTTATATTCTTTAACCATTTTATACAAAGGGTCGATGATCTCTATGTGCTCTAGATGAAAATCGTCTGATGCCCAATCCATCCACTCTTCATTGAAGACTTCCACTTCACCGCTCTGGAGCATCTCACGTGCCTGTTCCTCTGTGTCGCATTCGACAACATAGATCTCTGAGATTATGGCATTGCGCCAAAAGGTGAATGCTTTCATTTAGCGAGTTCTTGACTTTGGACTTTAACTGTATCAACACCTTTGTCAAGCATACGAGCAATGCCTGAGAAGCCTACAGTTGCTAAGATGAGACCAAACACTGTTCCTAAGATAAATGCTTTCATGATTACTCCTGATCAAAGTTAGGTTGGGGACGCTTAGTAAACTTCCATTTGATGAACTGGTATGCGGTCTGCACAAGGCCCAAACGCCATGCCCACATTAGGTCCATTACGATCATACCTACTGCGAATGCTACAATTAGCTCTAACATAAAACACTCCTTTTCTGTGTGTGTAAATGTATTATACAACCAAAACGTTCATTTGTCAACCATTTGCCTAGGAACCCTAACCCTTTAAGCAGCGGGGCCTGTGGCGGAAGTGTGGCATTTAAGCCACACCGCCCGGCACTTCAGCGCCTCAAGTGTTTCTTTGTTTCTTCTTCTTCATAGATAACACTTTGTCCAAATGGCGCTTCGTTTGTATTACCTTTGATCACAAACAGAGTATCGCAATAGTCCTCGTCACCCCAACTGCCACATGGGTAGCCGTCTGTGAACATAATGAACTTCTTTGGCTCAATACCATTCTCTTTCATAAAGTTATAGTTGGCATCAAAGTCTGTGCCACCACCACCCTGCAAATCATAGTCCATTAAGTCTTCACCGTTGTCTTGTGTAAACACCTGAGGGTTGTAAACATTTGTATCAAATGACCACAAGTGAATACGATAGTCCTCGTACTGGTCCATAATGGCTTTGACTTCGCTAATGAATACCTTAGCATCTGCATCACCGATCGAACCTGACATATCAATACCAATTGCAACATCGATAGTCTCATCGTTCTTCAAGCCCGGAAGGATCGCTCCTGTGTGCCAGCCCTTACGGTTAGGACGGCTAAAGGAGTAGTCGTTGCGAATAAGGCTTTGAATGTTCATACGCAGGAACTCTCTCCAGTTCATCTTAGGCTCAGTCAAGTCCTTGATCATACGCTGGATACCTGCGGGCACCTTACCAGCACCTGCCGCCTGTGCCGCTTGGATCATGGCCTGCTTGACTTCATCACGGATCTTCTGTGCTTCTTCTTTGCTCATGCTAGGCTTGCCACCGCCCTTGCCTTCTTTGTCACCCTCACCACCAGGACCGTCTTCTTCGTTAATGTGCTCATCCAACAAGTCGCCCAGTTGCTTGAGCAGTTGATCCATAGGGATCTTTTCTGCTTTCTCGTAAAGGATATCGTAGATCTCTTCCCAAGCCATACCACGATACTGATTGTCTTGACAGATCTTAACTTCTGTAATCTTATCGCCGATACGCTCATCTACAAGGATCTGGTTGACAGCGTAGTCTTGTGCTATGTTGCTCAGCATACGATCACGGCTACCAACACGCCCAAAGTGATCAAACACGCAATGGCATATCTCGTGTGCAAAGAGGAACTCCAGTTTCTTCTCGCTTAACTTCTGCACGAACTTTGTATTGTAATAGAAGTCACGACCGTTAGTCGCCGCTGTCGGACACCACTCGTCTGCTTCTACTAAACGCATACGAGTAGCCATATTGCCAAAGAAAGGCGTCTTAAGTAGTAGGCCTACTCGGGCAGTTGTTAGTTTGTCTACGATTGGGTCCATTAGTCGCTCTCCTTAGTATGTGTATATTATAGCATCTATTTACACATCTGTCAACCAAAAAAGGTGGGTGGGCATACCCTGAGAAGTACCCCACCCTGCTATGGCGGAGGTTTAGTTCTCCATAGCCTTCAAAACATACTTGCCAAAACGCTTGTGGAACTCATCGAAGGATTTCATCTTCGTTGCATCCAACGGCAAGTTGTAGTTAGTAAGGGCAGTCTTTGCACCCATCACAACAATCTCTGTTGGGAAATTGTCCATCATGTAGCGGAAGAAGCAGTCTGCCATATCGTCCCATTTGGCACTCTTCTTCTCTGCACGGTCTTTCAACTCGTAGCATAAAGAGACTGTCAAAGAATACATGGCACTCACTTCTTTGATCTGCAGGTCCTTGACCTTACCGTCGAGGATCTCTGACGCCTTAGGCAGTTTACCTGCAATCTTGCGGTGAGCCATAAACTTAACAGCCAAGCCATCACCAATAGCACCCGACACCAGCGTAGTCAATGTATCTTCGTCTGTGTCGTCATCTACCAACAGATCGCTTACAAAAGACCATGAGCGTGGAGTTGCGAAACTCTTGCTAGAACCCTTAGGGTCAAAGTCATACAAGTCCTGCTTGGCAAAGCCTACATAACCAACGACCTCTGGGTGGATCTTGTTAAGGGTAGCCCACTCTAACCAGTCATCAAAGTCTACCTTCATTTCCAAGTGCAGGAAGCGGTTAGCCAGGGGAGCAGGCATACGATATGTCACGCCACGATCGCCGTCACGGTTACCAGCCGCTACAATGTCTACACCCTTAGGCAATTTGTAGGTGCCTACTGCACGATTCAGAATCAACTGATAGGCCGCGGCCTGTACCGCTGGGGGTGCAGAGTTCAACTCATCAATAAAGATGATAGCGGTAGACTCTGGGTCTGCAGGAAGTTCAATAGGAGGAGCCCATGCCATCTTAGTGTTCACGGAATCAAAGTAAGGGATACCTTTGATGTCTGTAGGTTCCCACAGGGCTAGGCGAATGTCAACGACTTCTCGCTTAGTGTCTGCACCAATCTGTGCTACCAACTCCGACTTACCAATTCCGGGAGGGCCCCACAAGAAGATTGGACGACGCTTTTGGATCGCCTTGCTGATTGCCTTTTTGGCACCCTTAGGGCCAACTTGACGAATACTAATGTCTGTGCTCTTTGCCATATAAACCTCTCTTTACGATTAAATTAACTACTCTCTCAGTGTTAATAGTATAACACCAAAGTGCTCAAATGTCAACCAACCCTTTTGACATAGTGGACTTTAGTTGTATTATCGCCACAGTGCTCTTTCACCTTGGCTTTGATCCGCATCGTGCCCTCAACCTTGTCTTTGTACCAGAAAGCCACGTGGCTTTCGTTGAGACGGGCCTTGACTCTAAACTTATTGTAGATAGAGCTGAACGAACAGCTGAGTACATCGATATCTCCCACGATGGTTTCCCCTACAGCAGCAGCCAGCTGAGGCGCTGTGAATAGCTCTCGTTTGATGTCCGATCTCTCTTGGTCTCTACGTGCTGTTGCTGGTAAGCAGCTGATGATAGCGAACTCTAGCATATTGCGCCCCGTGAACGTTTCTATCGCAGCAACCTTCATGGCAGTCTTTTGGAAATCATTAAGGTTCCCAGCCAGAGCCAACAGTGTGTAAGAGTTGAAATGGCTCCGATAGCTGCGGCCTGCAGCATAGTCTGATTCAGTTGCGGGGTTAGTACCTTCGCGAAGCCATTGCTTGACTAGCTGTTTGTTAGCCACCTTGATTGGATTCTTCTGATCAACATTGAAGTCATAGACTGCTTCCTTCAAGTAACCACCGTTGAGTCTATCAGCGCATGCGGCCAATGCCCAAACTTGATCTGCTGTGAATTCCATATTCGCTCCTAATCTCTTAGTATGTGTCTATTATAACACTATGTATCCAATCTGTCAACCTCTTTTGGAGAGTGCCGGTCAAGAAAAAAGGTGTTGTATTTCTACAACACCCTCAAAAGACGCCCCGGGAGCGAATCGGCTTGTCTGTTTGAAACCTTACTTAGGCTTGAAGAGCGTCAACTGTGAAGCCAGCAGCCTTGGCAGCATAGCCAAGAGCAACGATCTCACGTGATGGTTTGCCCATTACGTATTCGGTAACAGTCACACCGTTACCTGCCTTGCGACTGTTTGAATAAACAGCGTATCCGTTTTGACGGATGCGGCTTGCTTCAGCTGACAAGTTCTTAACGCCAAAGCGTTTCTCTGCTTGAGCTGCTGTCAATGTATCGCCATTGTACAATGCGTTAAAGATTTTAAAAGTCTTTGTGTCTTTAGAAATGCGTTTCATTTTAAGTTTCCTTTGTTAGAGCTGTTTTCTAACAGCGTCATACTAGTATATGGTATCACAGAGTTAAAGTCAACCCTGCGGTTTACCAATTACTTCTTGTACGTTACCGAACCCTTAAGGAACGCACCCATCACCAAAACAGCCAACCACGTGTCAAACGCATATGGAATTAGATACAACTTACCAAACAATGTGTTGAACGCCCAAATGGTTACTAGGGGCCCCAACAGTACCAGTGCTACGATCAGCACTGCAAACAGCACTACCAAAATTGCCTTACTCATTTACTATCTCCTGTATCTCTTGCAGATGTTGAATCTCTGCAATCTCTTTCTCAATGGCCTTAGTTGCGCCCTTGAGGTTGCTACTGCCCTTCTTATAGACTACCCAGTAATGATCGTGACAGTAGCTCTTTCCTGCTAGTGTTGCGTGTCCACACGTAGGTACACTTCCGAATACTCTACGTGGGTCCACATCAGCACCAATATATTGGCACTCAGCCATTATGCACCCCTACGCATAACAGTAACTTCAGCCATGCTCTTCCAGTTAGTAGGGAAGCTCTTACGCAAGTCTGCGATCTTCAATACTGTACGCAATGACAGCTCACGCATCTTAGCACGGTTCTCTACAATGTAGTCTACAACTTCATCACGCTGAATCTCTTCGAACTCATATGTGTCCAACATGCCGTCCTGTACGATCTGCTTGATACGCAACACCTTCTCACGGTCTGTGTCCATCTGCAGATCGATATAGTGACAGCGTGACTCTAAGGCCGCCAAGTGATCCTGAAGCTTCTTAGAGCGTACATTCTCAAACTTGATGTTGGTGATAAAGATAGCACCTGCTTTGAATTCGAAGCGATCTGGCACACCTTCTGAGCGTAACACTCTAGAGTCTGTGTTCCAGCTGATAACACGCTTCTTGGAACTGTCTAGTGCCGCCTTCAAGATGTTCAAGCTCAAGTCGTCCAGCAACACAGAGTCGCAGTCATCAAACACAATAACAGAACCCTTCTCTGAGTACTGATAGAGCTTAGAGTACAAGCCAATGGCACTCATAGCACCCTTGACAACTTCGTACTTGGGCTTACGCTGACCCATTACGTCAAACAAGTCGTCCTTGCTTAGGACTTCTTCAACACCAAAGCTCTTGCCTACGCCTGGGGGTCCTGTAACGATCATAGCACGAACAGTACCAGCCTTGACTGCTTTAGTCATTTCTGTAAGTACTTCAAAACGTTGACGAGTACGCTCGATGATTGCTTCATCCGTTTCGTGGGCTACAATTGCGTCTGACACTTTGATCTGTTCCAAACTCTTGTCTCCTACGGGTGAATTGGCAACTCCTGAGATCACAGTATAGCTTTGTGCGCTAATGCATTTGATCTTGATGCTACGATCTGGGATACCTGCATTGCTAGGCTGTACACTACCGCCGCTAACTGTAACATACCCACCTTGATTGCCGTCCTTGAACCCCTCAACGAGTTCAAAGCGCAAGCCGGACATGCTGGTGTCGCGTCCGCGGATTTTGTATGTACCTTCATGCATTTCTATAATTGCTGGCATTGTTTCGCTCCAATGTTTGTTAGTAAGTCTCTATTATACGATCAATTAGGGCTTTTGTCAACCCCTATTTGAATAACACTTCCGCTATCTGGGTTTCTTCTGCCTCAGGCTCGCCTATGACTGTGATAGCGTCCTTGAGTGCAACCAGTCCGTTCTTGACCAGACCCTCTGTGTCGTATACGGCCCCCGCATACCATACCCCGTCTCGCATCACGTAGTAGTATTCACCACAGCAGCCTTCGACCTGCTCGAGGAACTCTTCAAAGGTGTGTGCAACCTGCCAGCTGACATCTTCTTCGCCGCGATCGCTGTAGAAGTTCATGCCCTCTAGGGTCTCTTTGATGCCCGAATTGTCCCCACGTGCAATCAGTGCATTTGTTGCTGTGGAATCGTAGTGGGCCAGCAAGATGCGGCCTGTGTAGTCTAGATAGCCGTCATAGTGACAGTAGACGCTCTTGCAGACTGTGCCATGCATGATGCCTACTCTTGATCTTGTACCCATAGTTGTCGCTCCTATTAAGTGTGTGTAAGTGTATATTATATGCTCAAACTGCTGCTGTGTCAACCACACGTTGTAAAGACCCTACAAGGCGCAGGGCTTCTTTACGTGCTTCTTCAACAGCTTCTTCAATCATGCTGTCAGCTGTACCATCACGCAAGACCTCTGAGGCATCCTCGTACAAGAAGCCTCCCACGTAGCTAGAGCCCAGCTCATGCCCATCAACCAGAGCACGTACACGCAGCATGAAGTAGTCTAGGGAGCCCATCTCTATTTGTGTATACATCTCGTGGATGTCATAGTAGGGCTTGCCCGTGTCAGGGTCTGTACTGGTGTCAAACAAGTCGTCCAAGGGCATGTCTTCCCAAGTCTTGTCCACAACCACTACGAACCCTTCCCGTTCGTAGGTAGCTAGGGTAGTATAGTGTCTCATTTAGATCTCCGTTTCGTATTCGTAGAACTTAACTGTAGGGTCATACTTCTTGAGTTGCTTGGCCGCTGTCATTAACTCTCGGTAACGGCGCTGGACCTCTGCTCTAGGCAGCTCACCATCGCAGGTAAGGTTCTCTGGGCTCAGTGCTGAATCAATCATGTCTGCTACACGTTGACGGTCTGCGGCACTGTTAAGGCTATACTGGGGACCCTTGAAGAATGAGTTCCAGTGATTCTTGTCTTTTAAAAACTTCTCTAATGCTTTCATAGTTCGCTCCTATGTTTGTTAGTGTAAGTGTGTATTATAGCACCAAACGGCAGATCTGTCAACCTTCCAGCCAACAATCCCTGGCCTGCTCTGTGGTTATTGTTTGCCCACCAATGTAGTCCCCGTGGAACCCACTCTTGTTCTCTAAGACCAAAGCCTGCCCCATATAGCTGCTCTTGATCTCTATGATCTGGCCACATTGTTCAACATCAGCCTTGAAGCCCACCCAGTCCCCAACCTTGACGGTCTTGCCTTCTACCTGTGCCATGCTGGGTCTCCTTAGGCTGGTTCAAACAATTTTTGGAATTCTGCCTTGACTCTAAAGTAGGCCCTAAGCTCTGCCAG
>Ga0209353_10001666_pt1 | contig 12546 bp, 12 predicted proteins | sample LauGreSpBDMM15SD_2_FD_187561 | JGI IMG/M metagenome (GOLD analysis project Ga0209353, IMG submission 187561) | Freshwater lake microbial communities from Lake Michigan, USA - Sp13.BD.MM15.SD (SPAdes) (version 2) | ecosystem: Environmental > Aquatic > Freshwater > Lake | place: Lake Michigan...
TTTTTTTGAACAACCATTCTTTCTTCATATCGGTCATCAAATGCTTGTAATTGGTTTCGCGCCCTTCCACGTCGCTGAACCCCTCCATTTGCACGACGGTCGGCGGAACAATCATATACCATCGGTCATTTGCTTGCAACCGTTTCCAATACATATCAATGGCATATTCGCGTTTGTTTGTGGAGTCGGCCAATAATTTGGTAATACCTTCTCTATAATTTGCAATCAATATGTCATAGTAATGTTGCTGGACCACATAGCCAGTGGTTGTTTGGCAATTCGTTATTTTGACACAAAAATCGCCGATGGACTCGAAAGGGGGGCAGATATTCCCGGAAATAATCAAGACGTCCCATTCATATTTGACCGTTTCGCAAAACAATCCTACGTTTTTGAGAAACAGTTCTGGGTCCAAAAACTGGATGTCGTCTTCGCAAATAAACACATAGGGTGAACCGTTTTGTTTTGCCAGTTCCAGGCATTTTAAATGGCTCATGGAACACCCTATCGCGCCATTTGCCAATTTAATTGCGTTGAAACGGTTTCCTACAACATTGATTTTTGCAAGTTCCTTTTTTACGTGGATCAATCTGTCCAGTCGGTGTTCCAAATTTATGAAATGTGTGTTTTCGAAAAGATCAGCTATCATTGAGTATTAATAATGTTATATATTTATTATATTTTTATATAATCAATAAAAAAAACCATTTTGGTTTTCAAAAATGTGTATTCAAAAATGTGTATTCAAAAATGTGTATTCAAAAATGTGTATTCAAAAATGTGTATTCAAAAATGTGTATTCAAAAATGTGTATTCAAAAATGTGTATTCAAAAATGTGTATTATTTATTTTGGTTTTTCGTATTCATATTCCAAATGGATTGCGATCCACGCCCACGGAAAATACCCACACCGAATCACCTTTGGATTTTCCGGGTTTGAATATCCGGTCATATATCGGTGGTCCTCTGAAATCCATGAGGTTTCCGTAGAAATGTTATCTATATGTTCAAGCGTTTTGGAGTCGGTGAATGGGTCGTTTTTCATTTTTTCCAATTGTGTGTGGTAGTCTATGTATATATCGCGCAACGTTGAACTGTCATCGATTGCACTCATATCCATTTCACCAAAGGATACGCATTTGGGCGGTATTGTGTAACAAGTGTTGATTATTTTTAATTTGGGGTATTTGTATTCGGAATTGAATAAATAGGAAAGCGTGTTACTCCATGTTTCATTGGGGTCTCCGAATTTGTCGTAGATTGTTTTGTTCATGTCCAGTATTTGGTCTTTTATGCGCCATAATGTGAATTCGTGGTAATATGGCATATTGTATTCCCAATCGTCGTGCGAACCGCATAAATTTAAGTTTGTCATTTTAAACAACCAATTACCGTTCATACAAACCATGATTCCAATGTATGGCGCAATAACGGGGCACGATGTGATTGATTTGAACATTTTGACCGCATATTGTTTATTGGACAATGATGGAACATAATCGTCGGGAAATTCCGTGCCGGGACAAAGAGGGCAACAAGGGGTTTTTTTGGTTTCGATGCATGCCAAATACCATTCGTCGATGCAGTTACTGTGGAAACGGTGTTTCCAGTGAGGACCGGAATGAAGGGTTTTTATTTGAGACAAAGCGTCATGGTGCAAAGCGTCATGGTGCAAAGCGTCACAGCAGATGGCGCATGTTTCTTCTTCTAAGCTTTGAACAAAGCTTGCCTGGACAAAGCTTGACTGGACAAAGCTTGCCTGGACAGCGTTTTGCTGAACGGCGCTTTGCTGAAGTTTCTTTTGGTATCGGGTCAACATTTATTTTGATAAATTTTAATTTTATAACAATAAATAATAGGTAATAATATATACTTTTGCATAAATTGCAAAAAAAGAGTTCAATTTTATTTTTGCAAAAGTGCAAGAATTTGCTCCAGTTTGGTTTTTATTTCCGAAATGTCTTTTTCCAAGTAATAATGAATAACAGATTCGTTTTTGTCAAATACATGTTCCGTGTTTTCTCCCCACTGAACCTTTTTGGAAGGCAATTCATCCACCGTGAGAGAAATGGGTTCGGCATTTTTTAAATCCAGTTTTAAAGGATGTGCAGTTGTTATCGGAAGATTCACCTCATTATCTTGGTCTCTTTGTTTCATATATTCTTTAACCGCGGATCCCAGGTCTAGAATTGCCTCATCTTTGACATTTTCGATAAAATGGGGGGTGGGAGTTTCTTTCTTGATCATGGATTCATATTCGGCTTGTCTTCGTGTAAATTGGTCGGTTACCTGTTGTTCTCGGTTTTTATAAGGGACAGAAGGTTGTTGTACAGGGACCAAAGGTACCGTGACTGAAGGCTGTGCTAAAGGAACCAAACTTTGCAACATAAAATCAATGGCTCTTTTGTTCATATCTCTGAGAGAAATGTTTTGGCCATTGTATTGTTTGTATACATGGCCAATGACGGTTTGAAACCACCGTTCTTTTTCTCCAGGCGGTGCATTTGCAAAGTAGTTAATTGTTTGTGGAGTATTGTTGATTACTTTCCACAACAAGGATTGGTTGTTGTTATGAATGAATTGGGATGCCATCGTTGTATTTTATTTTAAAATATTTTTATATGGTTCTTAGAGAAACAATATATAAAAGAAACAATAAAAAAGGGATCATACCCTCCTCATTTTAATTAATTAACTTATACAAAACAACAACACAAATTATACAAAACAACAACACAAATTATACAAAACAACAACACAAATTATACAAAACAACAACACAAATTATACAACTTAACAAAACTCACTTAAATCGATTCCAGCCAGTGCACAACCCACAACATAACAATGTCCAAAAGGAAACTTAACATCCTCGATTTTTTCTTTCAATAAATCGACACTTAACTCCACACAAGAAACACTTTTATCTTCATTCCGTGGACCGTCAAAGTCATAAATAGTAATACTTTTACCCTCATCCAACATCTTTTTCCAATACAAAGTCCTTTCCCTATCCTTAATCAAGTCATAATACTCCTTCACATAGACCTCTTTACGAGCCGTTACATAGTCCATATCTCCCTTCTCCTCATATCTTTCAAAGCGAGCACACAATACCTTCTTACCCTTCCCCTTAGGATACCTCCTTTTGGGTTCCGTTTGAGCCTTCCACCAGTCCTTAACCACCTTCTCATCAATCCCTTCAAAAATCTTACCAGATTGCCAACTACTTTCAAAGTTCCAGTAACCATTATATCCTCCCTCAATCGGAGTCATAGGACTAAAATCCCTCCTATCTTTACTTAACTTTGCCTGGGCGCTGGTAACATTTAAGTTTAAAGACTGGGGGTCTAACTTAACAGCCCGAACTCCTCTTAAGTTCATACTTGCAATATATATCTTTCCTTTCTCACTCATCTTAACAAATAATAAATATAGTTTTATTTTATAATATATCTTTATTATTTCTGCAAAAAAAGAGTTCAATTTTAAAGGGGTAAGCGAAGCGGAACCAAGGTTCCCCCAAAGGCCTGACGGCTTAAAACCCCCTCCTTATTTTTTTTAAATTAATTAATGAAACTTATGATTATGATAAAACTTATGAAACTTATAAAACAAAACACTTATACACAACAAAACTTGTTATTTTTCTTGAACTTGGTCTGCATCGTTTTGCTGGCCACACTTACTTTTTGAACATCCGCCCTACAAAATGCGCAACACGGTTTGACATTGATGAACTTTTCCGCACAGTCTCCACAGAATTCATGTCCACATCCGAGCTTAACCATCTTTGTACAGGGGATGTCGTCGGACAAACAAATGCCACACTCCACACGTTTTCTCGAAGTGTTCGCGCATAATTCCAGGGTAATGGGTTGATGAGATTGTTGCTGTGATTGTTGCTGATGAGGTTGCATCACTTGTTCATCAAAGGCCTGCAGGAATAGTTGGACAATATATCTGAACCAAACATCGGATTGCTGGAATATTTGAACCGTTTGCGCCGAAGTAAACTGGTTCTTGATAAACCGGGAAAACAATTTTTGCATTTCTTTTAACGCCTGGTCAACCACCACAATCATAAATTGGTCCGCGTCCTGCGGTTTCACTTCTTCCACGAAGATTTTGTATTTTTCACACTTGGGTTTGTAATGGCCGGGCATACTGCAGAACGAACAGCATTTAGCTACGCGAGGAGCAACTGGGATAACAACGCGACTTTTTCTTTTGGGAACTGCGACTGGAACTGCGACTTGGGGACAAACCGTATGACCAGCTTGGCGACAAGTTGCACATCTGGGTCTGAGCTCCATCTTTTAAATAATTTAACTTTGTAAACTTAACAAATAATATAATCTTATGTTTGTATTATTTTTGCAGAAAAAGAGTTCAATTTTAAAGGGAACCGACGGATTCAGAGAAGCTTCGCTTCTCTTATGCCCTTTTGATCCCTCCCTTAATTTTTAATTAAACTTAAAATTATATATTATATACTTAATAAACATACGCACAACTTAACACTCAACAAACAAACTATTTTTCTTGAATTTGGATAGAACCGATTCACTACCCACACTTACCTTTTTAACATCCGCACGACAAAATGCACAGCACGGTTTCACATTGATGAACATTTCGGCACAGTCTCCGCAAAATTCGTGCCCACACCCGAGCTTAACCATATTGGAACAAGGGATGTCGTCGGACAAACAGATCCCACACTCAACACCAGAAGTCTTCGCACACAATTCAAGTCCAATCCGTCCATGGAGTTGGTTTATGTTTTGCACTTCATAGACTTGGCGCTCGTTTATGTTCAATTCAACTCGAATTTCTCCATGTTCATAGACTTGCGGTTGTCCATAGACTTGCGGTTGTCCATAGACTTGGCGCTCGTTCGCGGAATAACGAGGAGAATACTTCCTCAGTACTTCTCTGACACAGGCAATGATATCTGTTGAAATGTAGTCATCAAAGTCATCATCGGGCATATTCTGAAGGTCGATTATCGACATCGTATCGTTGGTGTAAAATTTCCAGAATATTCTTTGGACTTGCTTCACATCCGTAAATGGAATGCGGTTCGGCACTAATAAAAGTAACGCGTACATTTTTAAAAACACCTTGTATTTCTCGCACTGGGGTTTGCAATGTCCAGGGACACGACAGAATGCACAACGTCTGGCTTCCATTTTATTTAACTTTTGGATTTTAACTTTCTTGGTTTAACTTAACAAATAATATAAAAATATGCTTATATTATTTTTTCAAAAAAAGAGTTCAATTTTAAAGGGAACCAAGGTTCCCTTTTGATCCCTCCTTTTGACCCTTCATATTTTAGGGAAGGGGTCGTAGGGGACATAAGCGAAGCTGAATCCGTAGGTTTCCCTACCTTACTCTTCCATCCTGGGCGCCAGGAAAACCACAATTCTCGCCTTCGTTTCTTCGTCTTCTTCATCTGTCGTGGGTTCCAGCAAGTACGTGGTTTTCAACGGATAGTTCTCGCTGATCTTAATATTGATACTGTCGCAAACTTTGTGAAACGCACAAATGTTGTGCAAATGCGAAAGCGAGAATGACATATTGAGTGTTTCACCTTCATTGATTGCAAAAAGCGTCAGATCATCGATGGGAACCATGACACTCATATTACCACTTTCATTGCTTTTGGCGGTGAGTCGCAACTCCTCCTCATTGCACCGAATATGGAGATCTGCACCAAACTGTTTGAGTTGCCCTATAATCCCGGCAAAATTGGAGGACGCAAGTGAAAACTCGGCCTGGTAGTCCACGGCAGGAATTTCCATCATTTCGGATTCCAATTCGATGAGCGGAAGCTCAAAGTGTTTGTCAAAAGAAGCCTTGGAGCTGATGAAATGCAAAAACAGCTTATCACTATCCTCGTCACTATACTCAATCGTGATTTGTTGACTTTCTTCGCGCGTGTTCAAAATGCGGAAAAGCAGGTGGGTGCTTAACCCCAGTACAGAATTCCCTTCTTGCGAATACTCGTCGAACCAGGTCGACGGAATGAAGATTTCAAACACGGAAATGTGGGAGGAGTCCATTCCCTGGGCGTAAAGTCGTCCGGGCTCAAACATCAAGTTGATGTGCTCGCAAAATAGCTTCATATTCTGGAACATACTGGTGAAAGCCTTGGCCTTCTCTTTATTTGTAATAACAACACGCATTGGAATGGATTATTTGTGGACATAGGTTTAAGTTATTTAATAATAAATAGTGATACTACACCAATCAGAATTAAAATGTTAAAAAAAAGTCCAAATGCTTATGATGATATATTTTCAGTTATAAAAGATATTTTCAGTTATAAAAGATATTTTCAGTTATAAAAGATATTTTCACCAAAAAGTTTTATTTTGATAAATTTAATAGAATTTGTATATTTTTATACTATAAATACTTTATTATTCTTTTCAATGACACTTTTTATAACTTTGCATATTATAAACTGATTATCGCAATTATAATGAAAACCATTCATTGCAATATAAAGATTGCATTCTTTTGAAAAAAAACCATTTACATAAAAAGATGACCCCCAATACGTATATATATTTGTACTTTTTTGTAATAATATAACTTGTTCTATAAAATTATCGGTTGCTTGAGTATCATAAGACACATACTTTTTGTTATTTAACATCGTATACAAACTATCATAGTTTATTTGACGATCATTTGGTAAATAGTTTTCTATTTTGCTCCTTGGTAAAAATAAGTTTTCTATTTGTTTTTCACAATAAAAATCTTTGACAATCGTTTCATAAAAATGATTGATTAAAAAAGTAAAATTTTCAATTAAATTTTTATTTAAACTGCTTGGTATTTGATTTAAAATAAAATTTCTGCAAACAATTGATATATTGTTTTTTGTTACATTTTTATAAGATACATTGTTAGTATGTGTTTCCAAATTATCAATATATTCTATGTTTTTATCATTAATATTAAACAACTTGAAAAATGATTTTTTATATTTTCTCTCATTGTTTTTATTTACCAAAATGAAAAAGTTGTCGTAACTAGTAAAATTTTTTACAAATGGTAAAAAAATTGCAGATTCAAATACCCAATGACAAAACGCTTCATGAAATGGAGCTTCAAATAAAAAGAAAATTTTCAAATTGTCTTTATTAATTGGTTCTTCATAAAATGTGTAGCTTTTATTTCCAGTATGTATATCTGTAAAAATATCTTTTACATTTTTTCGAATATCAAATGTGATATTACTTATGGTTATATCTTCGTTTTTTAATAATTCCATTTTAAATATTATAATATTCAATTTCTATTTAAATGATAATTATAATCATAATTAAAAAAACACCAATCTACATTGATATCATGAAGATAACAAGTCAAATTATATTCAAAACATATAAAATAATTAAAATTGTTTTTAATATTTTGTTCAAGTATATATTCATAACAATTGCAATATATTTTCATTTGCGATTTACTACCAAATGCAATATCACCTGTAACATATTTTCCGTGATGTAATATATTACCGTAACAATGACGTCTGTCATTTTTATATTCTCCATTTGGGTTATCAGTTATGGCTAAATTAAAATTATTTACTGTTTTTACACAATATAAAATATTTTTATTAAAATTATTAAAATCGGGTAAAGAATTTACTATAATATCAGTTCTAAATCTTAAATATACATCATAATCAATAGAATGCATATTTGAATATTTTTCAGATTCTAAAAATGCCATTTTATCATTATAAAAACAAGATAATGTATTAATTAATTTACCTGCAGATATAGTATCGTTATTTCTATTTATAAAATTATCTGGTAAACTATATTTATTTATTTTTAATATTTTTATAAATTCTTTAAATTTTTCTTTAAATTCATCATAAAATAATTTATTATCCTCATTTAATTCATCGTTAACTGATATAAACAAATGTACAGTATGTAAATGTTTTATATGATTCATTAGTACTTCAAAATATTTATATGATTTAATTCTTCCACTTAATAAAATACAAATTAACATAAGATTATATTATATAAGATTATATTATATAAGATTATATTATATAAGATTATATAATGTTGTATAAGATAAGATTTGAATGTATTTTTTGCGGAAATATAATTAATAAAAGCTTTTTTAAAGAAGATAAATATATATATATATCATCAAATATTTGTGAAAAAATATCGAATACAAATATACCATATAATGTATTAAGTTGTAATAATTGTGGCTGTTATCAAAATAAATATTTGGGTAATATTGATTTAGTATACAATGATAACCATAATAATGTTATAATAAGTGATATTTGGATTAAACATTATGATGATTTTTATAAATTTATAATAGATTCAAAAAAAATATTAAACAATTTCAACATTCTTGAAATAGGTGCAGGTAATAACTATATTGTAAATTTATTTTATAAAAATAATTATAATAATTACACAATTTTAGAGCCAGTCATAACTAATAAAATTGAAGGTGTTAACTATATTTCTGGTTGGTTGGAAGAGTATACAGTTGATAAACAGTTTGATATAACTATTTTATCCCATGTATTTGAACATTTATATTATCCAAAGGATTTATTTAAAATCAAGTCGAGGTATATTGCTTTGAGTATTCCAAATATACCAAAATATCTAGACAATTTTATATTAAATTTTTTAAACATAGAACATACTTATTATTTTGAAGAAGACCATATAATAACTCTTTTTAATAATAATAAATATAAATTAATTAATAAATTATATTTTCAAAATCATTCTATATTTTTATTGTTTGAGAATGATAGTGAATTAAAAACAATATCATATTCAAAAATGGAAATTAATACTATTGACAAAAAATTTGATTTATATTTCAATAATATATTTAAATTAATTGATAATATCAACAACTACACTATATCAAACAATAAAAAATTTGCAATTTTTCCAGGTAATATGTATATTCAATATCTTATATGCTTAGGTTTAAACACTGATAAAATAAAGTATTTTTACGATAATAATATTAATAAATTAGATAAATATTTATATGGAACTAATATAATTTGCAAAAACTTAAATTTTTATATAGAAAACAATGAATATGAAATAATATTATTGGGATTTTTATATAATCAAGAAATACAAGAAATTTTAGAAAAAAATAATATAAAATATTATATGCCTTAATAAACAAATTTTTAAAAATTTTTATAATAAATATTCACTTATATAAATAATATAAAAATAATTTATTTATATTATAAATGATACATATTTACGGCGATAGTCATGCAAAAAATAATTTTAAAAATTTAAATTTGCCACACAGAGACCTTCATCAAAATTCAATAACAATGTTTCGGATTGGAAGGGATAATTGCATTATGAATTTTAACAACAGAGAACATGATCAAAACAGTATTATTTGTCTAGTTTACGGCGAAGTTGATTGCAGATGTCATATACAACGGCAAATAAATCTAGGAAGAAACGAAGACGAAGTTATTTATGAAGTTGTTGACAATTATTTTAAAACAATTCAAAATAATGTTATTATTTATAAAAAAATTATTGTGGTTGGTGTTATTCCGCCAACTCGACAATCAGATTATGAAAATTTATATGGCCCCATCTTGCACGAATTCCCATTTATTGGAAATGATGAAGAACGTGCAAGATATACAATGAAAGTTAATAAACGGATTGAAGAAAATTGTATGAATTGCAATTATCTTTATTTCAATCCATTTTATTATTATATGAGAAAAGACGGAACGCTAAAATATGAACTTTCTGATAGGTGTGTTCATTTGGGCGATAATTCATTTTTCTTAGAACAATTTAATAAAATTATTTGTAGTACATCATAAAAAATAAATGTCAACGTTTATTTTTTATTATTCAAAGTTCATAATTTCCTCCAAAAATAAAAACAATTTTTGAATAAAGAAAAACGGAAAATTTTTATCAATTAATTCATCTTGGGGCGTTGTTCCAAACCAAATTGCAACAAAAAATGGAAAGTAACACACCGCATTTTTTAAATCAATGTCATATTCTTCAAAAGAATAGTTTGATATACCATTTTCAACTATTTTTCTGTAATAATAATTCTTGAATACTGGAAAAAACAATTTTATATTATCAATATCAAAACTTTCAATTAAAAAAAATACCAAATCTTGAACTCCTTTACCAATTGAAACATACTGCCAGTCTAAAAAAATAGGTTCATAATTATTGTCGGAATTGTAAAATATATTTGGCGATTTGACATCACCGTGAATTATGGTAAGATTATTAATCGATAAACTATCCTGTACATTTTGAAAATTGTTTTTTATATGTTCTGCAATATCTATTTGTTTTTTTGTCAACACATTTTTCCAATTGTCAACAAATGTTGGCCATTTGTCATTAATAAAATTACTCCAACTTGGTTTAAATAATGAATCATTGTGTTTTTTCAATTCTGGGAATGCCTTTTTTATATCTTTATTCCAAAAATGACTATGAAATTCAGCCAATTTCTCTACGACAATCAATGACGTGTTTATGTTTTCTTTATTCAAGTCCAAATTCAATTTATTTGAAACACTTATATTCAAATTTTCCATTAATATACCGATTGTCATTAAATTGTCGTCTTTAATTAGACCATAGAATTTGGGGCACGAAATATGAACATATTTTGAAACAACATCGTAAAAATAGTTTTCTCTTTCGTACAAACCCAGTTTTTTCGCCATAACTGAAAGTGGCGTTTCATTTGTGTTTTCCAATTTTAATACGCATTCTAAAAGATCTGTTTCTGTTTGTATTTTTAGCAATGACATCCGAAATATAACCACCTTTTAATTTAGTTTCATCAATCTGAATATCTTTTATTTTTAAATTTAATGATTTTTTTATGTAATATTTAATATGGTTCATTGATAATTTATTATAAGACAATAAATCGTGTATTTTTACGGTGGTATAATTATCAATTGTAAAATTTGCTCCATTTTGATTTAATACAGCGCAATCATAGTTTGTGGTGATTCCAACAACACAAAGAACATCTGATAATCTTGCACTCAATAATCCGGATTTTGAATCTTCAAAAATGATACATCGATTTTTATTTACATTGTACTTTGCAATTGTTTCCAAATATGGATCTGGATATGGTTTTGATTTTTTACATTCATTTCCGATTGTAACATGATCGACGAATTTTACGAGTTGACAGTAATCAATAATTTTGGTAGCAACACTTTTGTTGCAGTTTGTGACGATGGAACAAGAAAATCCACATGATTTGACGGTTTTAATAAATTCAACTGCACCGTCAATAATTTGAATATTTTTTATATTTTCTATAAATAATTTGTCTTTTAATTCGGAGATTTCGTTCAAATTGCATTTTGGCAACAACATTTTGACAACTTTGTCGTCGGAATTTCCAAGAATATATTTATTGAATAAATCTAAATCCAGCGATATGTTATATTTTGATAAAATCTTTCTCCAAACTATTAAATATATATGGTCAGTAAATACAATTGTTCCGTCTAAATCAAACAAAAAAACAAAAGACCGACTTATAAACTTTTGTAATTCGATGGGTGTTCCAAGAGAGAAAACTTTTGCTTCGTCTAATTCGTATCCAAAAAAGGCATCCGCTTTGATAATTTGATCGATTACACACGATGTATATGGTTCCCCATTAAATGTGATTTTATTATCCAGTACATATTTACAATAATACAGTAATTGGTCAATATCATTGAATACATAACAACCTGTATTTGCATTGGATGATATTTTAACCTTTTCTTTTATTTCTAGTATCCTATTTTCAGGATTGATTGAAATGTATGAATATATTGGCGGTTCGTCATATTTTTTGGTATAAAAAACCAAATTATTCGGGTTATTTCTAGCAATTGACAAAATATCTTGGGTGTAAAAGGTATCGCAATCCAATAAAATGCATTTTTTATTGTTGGACATATCAATTATTTTAGTTAAACCATTATACAAAGTTTCAACTGCACCGGCTGTTTGATAATACACCGGAATAAAAATAATTTCCGGATATTTTTTACCAACTATATTGGTAAAATCATATTTATCCAGCTCTGAAAAATAAATAATGAATATTTTATCGTCATTAGAGAATTCCAAATTATCCAATACATAAAATATCATTTCTTTGTTTAAAATTCTGATAAGTGGTTTTGATTGCAAATAACCTTCTTTCGCAAATCGTTCACCTTTTCCACCTAAAGGTATAATAATGTTCATTTTATTTTATATTAAAATTATATTAAAATTATATTTATGTTTTTTTTGACACAGATGTAATTTATTTTAGAATTCTTTAATATAAGTATAAATTCAAAAAATCTTGATCTGGTGCTGAAGGTCTCGCATCTTCGATGTAAATCTTCAAGGGTATAAATTATATAAATAATTTACATATAAATTATTAATTCATGGACGACAACAACTACAAATGTCTATTATCCG
>Ga0209353_10001668_pt1 | contig 12540 bp, 17 predicted proteins | sample LauGreSpBDMM15SD_2_FD_187561 | JGI IMG/M metagenome (GOLD analysis project Ga0209353, IMG submission 187561) | Freshwater lake microbial communities from Lake Michigan, USA - Sp13.BD.MM15.SD (SPAdes) (version 2) | ecosystem: Environmental > Aquatic > Freshwater > Lake | place: Lake Michigan...
TTCAAAAATAAATTATAACATTTCCAAAAAAACAACTATTGGACTTAAACAAGGTTTTTTATTAAACGATATTAATAACGCAGCATTTGTAGGTTTTTTTATTAATTATTCTTTCTAATTACTTAGCGTAAATTTTATACTAAGGTGCAGCTTTGCAAACCGTGTTGATAAAGTTTACAAAATTAAATCCACTATTTTCTTAAAACCAAAAACGACAAGCTCAAGGAGCTTGTCGTTTTGTTATACAATAGCCCAATCTAAAACATTAACAATTTTTACACTTTTAGTGTACTACCACACTTTAAGGTTATAGTAGTTTTGACATAACAAATTACTCGAGAATTATTTGTTATAAAAAAACAATTATTAATAACAATCTGAATCCCGAAAGTTGGGACAGATTTAAAAAACTTTAAAATTTTATTTATCATGAAAAAATTAGTATTCGGCTTAATTGCCACAGTTATGTTTGGTCTTGTTGGAAATGCACAGAATGGAAATACAGAACCAAATCTCAAAAGTGTTCAATTTTCAGAACCTACTGTTTTTAACAGTTCAAAAATTAAAGTAAGTATCGATGTTGATTGGGGTAGAGTAAGTAAAGGTTGTACAGGGTGGGGAATTTGTGGAGGTACAATTACAATAACATTCAAAACCGTAGAGGGTTTCATTTTTGAAAATAATCCAGAAGTTACCGGTTTAGACACAAAAAATGTACTTGCTTTTGAAATTTCAAATTCTATAGATTCAAATTTAAATATGGATTTAGTTATTGACAAAGATGTAACTTTAAATGTTATGGATACGAAAGTTTTATTAAAAGCTGGCACATACAAACTTACAGAAGGGCTATCTAAATTTGGAAATTATTTTATACCAATCTATTAATTATTTTGACTAATAAAGAGGTTGCCAATAAATGACAACCTCTTTTTTTAATTTCTCTTAATTATGAAAATTCAATACATTTGTTCATTGTTTTTACTCATATCACTTAGTAGTTGTAGCAAAATTATAAGTAATTTATACGGAATTAGAGAGCCGAAAATCGAAAAAGATATTACCATATTTAGATATTTAAAGTCAAAATCTATGGAAGAATCAAATATTTATAAATGTAAAGGCAAAGAAGAGTATAAAAATGTTTTCAATTATTTTAATAATAATTTTCCAGAAGCATTAATATTTGACAAAAATGGTAATCAATTATTATATAAATTAGACAAACAAGACTGTAATGCAGGATTGTTTAATGTAATTCCGAATTTAGAAAAAAATAATAACCTCAAATTTGGAAAATTAAAAATAAATGATTTTAAATCTAAAATCACTCCTTTCAATAAAAGTTCAAAACTATTTTTGAATGAAAAAACTGATTACTATTTATTTATCAACTGGGCTGTTTTTATTGGAAATTTAAATGTCGATCATGTCAAAAAATGGGAAAAATTAGCAATCTCAAATATTAAATGCAAAATAACAGTTATTAAAATTAATATGGATCTTCAAGAAGGTTGGGATTGAAATAGATATTGGAGTAAATCACTTCAAAAAATAGTTACACAACATTAAAAAAACGACGGCTAATAACTGTTGTTTTTTTTATGCATCAAAATTAAACTTTAACAATTTTTACACTTTTAGTGTAAAACCATAAAGTTGAGTAATAGTAATTTTGATATAACAAATTTCTACAGGATTATTTGTCAAATCAATATTTAAGAAATCTAGAATGGTTCTAGGTTCAAAACTTTAAAATTTTATTTATTATGAAAAAATTAGTACTCGGCTTAATTGCCACAGTTATGTTTAGTTTTGTTGCAAGTGCACAAACTGATAAATCAGAGCCAAACTATGGGTCGGATGTTACAGTTTCTACCTCAAATTTAAAAAAGGGAATTGGAGTTGGTTTTTTGATTGACATTGGAAGAGCATCAAGGCATTGTAGAGGTTTTGGATTTTGTGAAGTTGTCTTGTTTTGGGTTGATATTTATAAAGGAGTGCCAACTAGTTCAAATCAAATTGTTGTTGATATAAAAGGCGAAAAAGAAGACCTATATGTATTACTTGTATTAGATAATGAATTAGATTCAGATAAATTTGACACCAATTTTTATATTGACACTGATTTGATATCAAAAAATAAAGAAGCGACAATTATAAAAGGAGCTTATTTTTTAGATAAATCAATAGGAAAGTATGGAGGTTATAAAATACCTGTTACAGTTAAATAATATTTATATTTTTCAACATTAACTCAAAGAATGTATAAATTAATTTTAAAATGATAAAAATCATTCTATTTATTTTGTTTAATTCTGTATTATCATACGGACAAACTTTAAAATCTAAAAAAATTGATTTTGATAAAATATCAGCTTATTCTGATTTAAAAGATTCCACAATATATTCTTTAAATAAAACAGAGTTGAATAAATTAATGTCTACAAATAATAAAAAAATTACGTTACTTCTATCGTATGGGTTTTGGTGCAAACCATGTAATAATTATTTCCCTAAAATACTAAATCTTGTAAATAATAACAAAGATAAAATCGATTTGTTTTTAATAAACGTGGAACCAGATAATAGTAGGAGATTATTTCTAAATAATTATTTTCTTCAAACACGTTTTGGTTTTTCTAAGGCAAACTTCATGATTAGCGAAGAGTACAGTAAAAAAAAGTGGAAAAAATATGATGCTTTTTTAATTGACTTAATAGGTGTTGATGGATTTGATAAATCTATGAGTGGAATGTCTCAAAACATTCTTTACAAAAACAACAAGATTATTTATTTGTCAAATTACAATTTAAATGATGATGACATTCTTAAAGATATCGAAAAAATAATTAACCAATAAAATTTATTTGAAATGAAAAATTATTCTTCAAATTATCATCTTTTTTTAAAGAGAACAACATTGATAGCTTTACTATTTTCCTGTCAATTGTTTTTTGCTCAATCTAATATTGAAACCATTCTTAAAAGTGGAGAACTAATAATTAGTGGATTAAGTATAATAAAAGCAAAGGGCCATCCAAATTCAAAAACTATTGAAAGTGTTTGCATTAAAAATAAACTTACTGAAAAAATTACTATTAAAATTACTGGTAAAGATGAGGATGGCAAAGAGATTAAAAAAGAACTCATAATTCAAAATGATGGCAAGGAATGCTTCCTGGAATTACTAAAAGGAATTTATACATACGAAATTATACTTTCTAATAAAGACACTTATAAAAAAGGCGAGTATAAATTTGATGATGATGTAGTAATCACTATAAAAGACAACTAATCTATCGATATTATAAGCAATATGAACTTCTATAATCTAAAAAAATTAAACTCCAACACGCTTATTATTGAAATAGAGGTTTCAAAACTCAGCAAGATTAAACAAAAAGAATTATTTGGAAAAGCATTTAATTCTATTAAAAACAACGAAGTATTAGAATTTGTTCAAAAAAAAGATTACATTTTTTCTGTTGATACTTTAATTTATTTAGGGTTAGATCTAGAATTTCGGTTGTTAGCAAAAGGTAAATATCCGTTGAAAATTAGTGATGGCATAATTCAAATAACAATTAAATTGTCGCAAGAAAAAAAATAAAAAAATTAAGATAAATTAAAAAAACATTATGAAATTAATAGATAAAATAGATTCATTAAATAGTGATGATATAAAGGTAGTATTTAAAGAATTGATAAAAGATTATTTTAGCCCAGCTTTTGGTTCAATATCAAAAAGAGATTTAGACATATTATTATTTATAAAACTTCAAAAGTTAAAGTTAATTTCTGAAAATCCGGAAATCTATGAATTGATTTCTGAGTTAAGGGTTACAAGAGCTAAAGCAAGAAGTTTACTTTATGAATCTAAGCTAAGACAATCAACAACTAAACAACTAGATGAAGAATTAATAGAAATTATAACTAATCCTATCTTCTTGAAAGATAATGATAAAATTGGATTAGAAATTGGAAATCCTTATTTGATAGATTATATAAAGGACAAACTAAAAAAATTAAATCATATTACAGACGGTTCATTTTCACCTGAATTAATTAAGCTTACTCCTGAAGCTTTTGTGGCTCTTTTTGAAAGTTATGTTCCCAATGAATCTAAATCCGAAATATTAAAAATATTAATATCTATTGGTGCAAATGAAGACACCAGTTTAAAAGGTGCTTTAAAAGGAATATTTAAAAAACTAGGATCTAAAATTGCTGATAAAGTTGGAGAAGAAATTGGCGAAAATATTGTTGACTATCTAAGTTTATTTTTTAAGACGGATAGGATGAATTTAATAAAAGAGAAATTTATAGGTATATTTTAAATTTTTATAATCTGAAATGAATAAGTATTTAAATTTAATTTAAAATATTTTAAGAAGGTCACAAAATTTATATCAAGGAAAAGTTTAAAAACAATTTAATTAAAAACAATTATGTAAAGTTTTTGATATTTATTATTTATGTAAATTTTAAATATTAATAATTATGGGTAATTTTAAAAAACCGACAGAATATTCACATTAATTGAACATTCTCCCTCGCATCAATTTTTATTCTTGGCTGACAATTTAATTCTCCGAAATCTAACACTAAATCAACCGATAAACTGTTATGTTGTATATTTTACTAACCCTTATTTGTAAAAACAAACAAACTATGATACAAGAAATATTTGATTTTTTTACTGGAATTACTAAAAATTCATGGAGGGATGTTGTTATAAGTTCAATGCTTATTCCTCTTGTATTTTACCTTTTTACAAAATTGTGTACATGGTTAAAATCAATACTGCCACTTAATTTGGTTTTAGCAGGGTTCCGAAAATCAAAGAAAGATATACTAATTTTCCTCTCACAATTATCAGCAGCTAGCAATCAATCACAGTTAACACCGAACCAATTATATGTGTGTCAATTTCCTCAACCTCAACCTCAAAATCAAACTTATTTAGAAAGCCGTCCATATCATAATATTGATCCATTATGGTCGCAAGCAGATGGACAATGTGCCGCTGAAGTATATAATTTATTAGGACAAATAAATAAGCATAAAGGATTTAGGATTGCTAACTTACAAAGAGATTGGACTGAACATTTTAGCCCGATTTTTTCTATAGGATTTAATCCTAAAACAAATGATTTAATGAATTATTGCTCACCAATTAATTTTCAATTAGGAACAAATTGTGACGAACTTTCAATTACAGGCCATAATTTAGTTTTAGGAGACACTTATCCTTCAGATGCTGGTATTTTGCAAAAAACATATATGAGTAACTCTAAATTACCTGTTTTTATTCTTGCAGGAATAGGAACTACAGGTACTGAGACTTCAGGAAAAGTATTGAACGAGAATTGCATTTCATTCGGCAAACTCTATGGTAGTCGATCGTTTTGTGTCTTATTCAAAACTGACATAACTAGAGGAAGTAATTATTATGAAATTATGGGAGTTTATCCAAAGCCAAAATTATATCGGGCTCTTTGGTATCCAATAACTTTTATAAAGTGGCATAATAAAAAAATATATCCTACAAATTAAACTCTATTATAATCGAATATTAAACATTTCACTTAATCCTATCTAATTAAAATACATTTCCCAACAATTATTCAAAATACTAACTAAACTACTCTCATCAATGTCAAAAAAAACAACAAGTGCTAAAGTAGCCTCAACAGCTTCAAAAGTACTCAAAGACTTAAGAACAAGTCCAGCAAGTAAATCTGTTGCTGGTAGTGCTTTATCGCAACGCGAAAAAAGCAATAAAAAAAAGTAGCAATATTTAGAGTGTTATTGATTTAGCACTCAAAATACTAATACAATAAAATACAAGAAATAATCATTTAAAATAATAAACTATGACAAACATTGAAAGAGCAAATAAAATTGAGGATATTAAAAATAAGTTAAACCCAATTGGACAAAAAAAAATCCTCTTAGAAACTAAATTAAAATTATTAAAAGAACAATATTTTAAAAATCAAAAAAGAGATTCAATAGAGGTTGTAAATAAAATTGAAAATGAATATATTTTACTTTTACCTCAGTTCGACGAACTTTATATTGAATTAAGGTCTTATCAAAAAAAATATTTAGTTCAATACACTGGTGAATTATCAGAACCAACAAGCAAAACTAATAATAGTCAATATTTAGAAGAATTATTTTTAAATACCGAATGTGATATCGATACATTTACAAATAATTGGGAAGGTTATATGGCAAATGAAGATGCCACTAAAGTAATTGAAGAAATACATTCATTTATTTATAAATGTCGCTTTACTAAATTTTCAATCGACAACATAAAATCATTATAGGAATATTATTTATTAAATAGCATACTGCTTTAAAAAGTACAATATTATATACAACTCTGAATTACTAAATTCTGTTTAAAAAAAACCCTTAAAAAGACCTTCTCCGGGTCTTTTTCATTTGAGAAAAATACGTATAAACACATATTTATTTTAAAATTTTAATGCAGTTAATTTGTAAATTAATTATAAAAATTTAGAAAAATGAAACATTCACAAAATTTAGTAAATCCTTGCGAGTACATTGGAGATTTACACAATCAAGGATTAGATTTCCTTGGAAAAAATTTATTATCATTTGAAAAAGTTCCTTTTAAAAATGAAATTTTAGTTAATATGGCTGTAGACTTTATTAGTAATTCAAATTACTTTGGAAATATATCTACTAGTAATATACAAATTGCTGGTTCATATGGCTTAAATTACTATTTTCTTGAAACATACCCAAATGATTTTACTCAAGAACAAAAAATCTACGCTGAAAAAGTTTTATCAATTTTTGACAATATTAAATTTCCATTTGATCAAATAGAAAGTTTAAATAAACAGATTGAAATTCAAGTTACAGAAGTTTTAAAATCTTCTTTAAATGAAGAAGAACAAATTCCAATTTTATCTAGTCTCGCTGTAGCAAAAAATAGCTTATACTATTGGAATGAACAGTATATAAACAAAAATAGTTATTGGTCAAAAATAAAAGATTTGCAATCTAATCAAAATAACAATCTTAGACTAGATTGGCCAGATATTGACTGGGGTAAAGTAATTAAAGCAGATATTAAAGGAGCTTTAGGTGGTTTTATAAAAAGCTTATTTTCTGGTGGTGGAGCTTTGGCAGGCGGAGTTACTGGCGGAATTTCAAGTTCAGCTGCGGAATTAATTGTACAAATATATGATTATTACAACTAAATTGATATGAAAAAGATTATAACCTTATTTTTAATTTCACTTTTTGGTTTTGCCCAAAATAAAGAAAATAATGATTTTAAATTTCAAATTTCAGTAATTCTATGCTGCTCCCCAAAAATCAGACAAGATTTTCACATAATTTAAGATAGGAAAAATTAACCTAAATTAGCAAAATTATGTCAAGAAGCAGAAGAGTATTTAGTAAAGAATTTAAGGCAAAAGTTGTTTTAGAAGCCTTGAAAGAAAAAAACACCATTGAGGTTTTAGCCAAGAAATATGAGCTTTTACCCAATCAAATTTCGATGTGGAAATCTGAAGCAATAAAGAATATTTCGGCAGTTTTTAGTGTCGAAAAGCCAAAAGAGAAGAGTAACGAAATTCCCTCGGAGAAGCTTTATGCTCGAATCGGAGAATTAACACTGGAGAACGATTTTCTAAAAAAAAAGCTGCTCTAATTTGTAAAAACCAAAGAAGGAAAATGGTGGATTTTAAGGAAAAAATGTCTGTTTCAAAACAGTGTAAGGTGCTTAATTTGAGTAGGAACTTCATTTATTATACTCCAAAGTCAGAGAGTGAGGAGAACTTACAAATAATGCTTTTATTGGATAAAAGATATTTTGAAACACCCTTTTATGGGTATCGAAAAATAACAGTTTGGTTGCAAAACCAGGGATTTGTTATCAATGAAAAACGAGTGAGAAGATTAATGAAACGTATGAACTGGAAAACCATTTATAGGGAGCCAAAGACAACAATTTGTAATCCAGAACATAAGAAATATCCATATTTGCTAAAGAATTTAAAAATCACTTATAAAAATCAAGTTTGGGCAACTGACATCACCTACATTCCAATGAATAAAGGATTTATGTATCTTACAGCAATAATTGATTTGCATACAAGATACGTTTTAAATTGGGATATTAGCAATACGATGAGTGCTGAATGGTGTACAAAGGTTTTGAATGAAACAATAGAAAAATATGGTGCTCCAGCAATTTTCAACACAGATCAAGGAAGTCAATACACTAGTGAAATTCACACCAAAGCATTGAAAGATAAAAATGTAAAAATATCTATGGATGGAAAAGGTAGAGCAATTGACAATATTTTTATTGAAAGATTATGGAGAACCGTTAAATATGAAAATGTATATTTACAAAGTTATTCGGATGGAATTACACTTTACAATGGACTTGAAAAATATTTTGAGTTCTATAATGAAGAAAGATTACATCAGTCATTAAATTACAAAACGCCCTCAAGTATTTATTGCTTGAGAAATGTGGCATAAAATTAGAATAACTTTTTAAGGCCTAAAAAGGCCAAAAGTTATTTCCAATTTTAGCCGAGAAACGCAAAAAAAACTATCTTAGTTTAGTTGAATATTTTGTTTAAAAAAGGGGTTCAGCATACTATTTTTTCACAGGAATACTTTCCAATATTTCTAATACAAATTTCCAGAATTTTTGTGCCGATTTAATACTGGCTCTTTCATCTGGCGAATGCGCTCCATGAATGGTAGGTCCAAAAGAAATCATGTCCATATTTGGGTAATTGGTTCCTAAGATTCCACATTCTAATCCTGCGTGACACGCAACCACTTTAGGTTTTTCGTTGTTTTGTTTCTCATAAATAGCAACCAAAACATCAAGGATTTCAGAGTTTACATTTGGAGTCCAACCCGGATAAGAACCTGACAAAGTAACTTCGCAACCACACAATTCAAAAGCCGAACGTAAGGCGTTTGCCAAATCAAATTTGGAAGTTTCAACAGAAGAACGAGTCAAACAACCAATGGTGATTTCTCCGTCTTTAATGATAATTCTTGCCACATTATTCGAAGTTTCAACCAAATCTTCCATGTCGGCACTCATGCGATATACGCCATTATGAGCCGCATAAATCGAACGAATAATTCCTTCTTGAACGCCTAAATCCATTACTTTTGAAGGCAATTCTGATTTTACGATTTCAATACTCAAATTAGGTTCTGTAGTTTGGAATTCGGTTTTGATGTCATTGATAATTTCTTGCATATCAAAAACATACGCTTCGTCATACATTTGAGCCACAATAACTTTGGCAACACTTTCTCTTGGAATAGCATTTCGCAAACTTCCACCATTAATTTCAGCCACTTGAAGACCGAAATTCTCGAAAGCATCAAACAACAATCGGTTCATTATTTTGTTGGCATTTCCCAAACCTTTGTGAATATCCATTCCTGAATGTCCGCCGTTCAAGCCTTTCACAGTAATGGTGTATCCCACAGAACCTTCGGGAGTTTGCTCTTCGTTGTAGCTTCTGGTAGCGGTAACATCAATTCCACCTGCGCAACCAATATCAATTTCATCGTCTTCTTCGGTGTCCATATTCAGTAGGATTTCTCCTTTTAGAATTCCGCCTTTTAGGTTCAAAGCCCCTGTCATTCCTGTTTCTTCATCGATGGTAAATAACGCTTCAATGGCAGGATGTTGGATAGTTTTACTTTCTAAAATTGCCATAATCATCGCTACTCCTAGACCGTTATCGGCTCCAAGAGTGGTGCCACGAGCACGAACCCAGTCGCCATCAACATACATGTCAATTCCTTGTGTATCAAAGTCAAAAATAGTATCCGAATTTTTTTGATGCACCATATCCAAATGCCCCTGAAGAACAACAATTTTGCGGTTTTCCATTCCTGAAGTTGCAGGTTTTCTGATAATTACATTGCGAATTTCATCTTCAAAAGTTTCTAATCCTAAACTATTTCCGAGGTCTTTTATGAATTCAATTACCCGTTCTTCTTTTTTGGAAGGACGCGGAACAGCATTCAAATCGGCAAATTTATTCCAAAGTGCTTTTGGTTCGAGGTTTCTAATTTCTTGACTCATTTATGTATTTTTTTGATTCTTAGTTTTGTGGCTCAAAGTTACAAAGGAGCTTAGATAGTTTTGTCAAAAAAAATCATTTATTTTAAAATAATTAATGCTCCGAAATTTGTTACTTTACATTTCAATTTTGAAGTATACGCAACGAAAATTCATCCTTCCATTATTTCTGTTAATTCAAATTCTATTATTAGGAATTTATAAGTTAGTTTCTAAATTCAACTGTCAATAACTTTTTTGAAAGTGTTAATAACTTTTTGACAAACATTTTTTTAAAAACAGTTTTTGATTTTTTTACGTTTACTCTCGATTTTGAAACTTTAATTTGATCTGCTTCACCTTAAATCATTAGTATTTTTTAATGTTTATTAACCACACGGTTTATAATTTAAAATAATATCGATTTTCAGTATTTGTATTTTTTTTAAACAGCAGTTTTGTCAATTAGTTTATTATTTTTGACCAAAATAAAGATGAAATGATTTTTTTTAGAAAACAAATTAATTCAATAAGTATCTCAGAGTCAAAAATTGTATTTGAATTGATGGGTAAAAGTGAAATTTTTGAAGCTGGCTTAGTTGAAATAAATAATATATTCGTAGGACTCAAAAAAATAAGAGATTTTTATTTTTTTGATCTAATTAGTTTCATTTTAGTTTTAGTTTCATTAGTGTTAACTTATTGGTATTCTTCGAGTAATCTGTTTACAGTTGGCGTAGTTATTGCGTTTTTGAGAGGGGTTTATTTAGTGAATAATAAAACTTATTTTGTAACCGTAAAATTAAAGGATGGTACTTCATTTATTTTTTATTTCTCAAATAATAAAAAAAATACATTTATAGAAAAGATAAAAATAATTCGTGGAAAAATAAATATTATTAATTTTAATGTTGAAATAGGAAAAAAATCTGAAACCAATGGAATTATAAACACTGAAAACCTTTGATTTTAATAAGTTGAGGCGCTGTAGAGTTTTCGGGATAATGGTAAAAAATCGGATTAAGAAAACAATAAATACATTTTCATTGATTTCAGATTTTTCTTATTTAATGATTAAAATTAGTTTAAAAAAATCTGTTTTAACAGATGATATTACGTTTGAAATGGATACTCTTTTTAACCCAATATCGAAATGCAATTAAATTTCAATTGACTTTATGCGGATTTACTAACTTAATCCTGATGAAAAGTTAAGAATATAAAATCTTACTTTTATCTGAATACAAATTTGCAACTAAATAAGGTACAGTAACTTTTTAATTATTATTTTTATAGCAAATCTAAAACGGTGCAACGAAAATACATACTTCCATTTTTACTGTTTATTCAAATACTATTTTTACAGCTGCTTTCGTTTTTCCCAGAATTGGTGGAACGCTATTACAGCAATGGATTGTACGTTTATATTTCCAAATTTTCTCGAATTGTATTTGGCAGCTTTCCTTTTTCTATAGGCGATTGCATTTATTTCCTGGTTGTTTTTTTAATTTTAAGATGGTTTTACCAACAACGGAAATTGCGAAAATTGAATTGGAAAGATTCGGTTTTACGAGTTTTAAGTTTTTTATCGGTATTTTATTTTTTATTTAATTTGCTTTGGGCAATGAATTATCATCGGGTGCCATTATATGAAAAAATGGCGATTGAACGGAAATATTCCAATGAAGATTTGTTGAAATTCACAAAAGTATTGATCGCAAAAACAAATGAAATTCACAGTCAAATTCAGAAAAATGACAGTTTGAAAGTAGTTTTTCCGTATTCGCAAGAACAGGTTTTTGAAATGAATTTGTCTGGATACAAGTCGCTTTCTAACCAATTTTCAAGTTTTGAATACCAACATCCTAGTATTAAGAAATCACTTATTAGTTTGCCTTTGAGTTATATGGGTTTTGGGGGCTATTTGAATCCGTTTACGAATGAGGCTCAGGTTAATGACAAAGGACCGATGTATAATTTTCCAACAACAGTTTGTCATGAAATGGCACACCAATTGGGTTATGCTTCTGAAAGTGAGGCCAATTTTATTGGTTTTTTAGCGTCTATAAAAAATGAGAATGTGTATTTCCAATATTCGGGTTACAGTTATGCGTTGCGCTATTGCTTGAGGAATTGGCGAATTCGGGATGAGAAAGTTTTTGAGGATTTGCTAAAAACGATTCAACCGGGAATTTTGAAAAACTTCAAGGAAAGCGAGGCATTTTGGAAACAATATGAAACTTTTATTGAAACGGGATTCCAAATTTTTTATGACAATTTCCTAAAACTGAATCAGCAAAAAGAGGGTTTGGAAGGATATAGTAAATTTGTAGATTTGATGGTGAATTACTACAAAGATAAATCGTTTTAGGGAAGTTTTATTTTTTTTTGGACAATTCCAAGTAATCAAATGAATTTTAATTTAGCCCTGATGGAAA
>Ga0209353_10001670_pt1 | contig 12533 bp, 8 predicted proteins | sample LauGreSpBDMM15SD_2_FD_187561 | JGI IMG/M metagenome (GOLD analysis project Ga0209353, IMG submission 187561) | Freshwater lake microbial communities from Lake Michigan, USA - Sp13.BD.MM15.SD (SPAdes) (version 2) | ecosystem: Environmental > Aquatic > Freshwater > Lake | place: Lake Michigan, USA...
CTTGCCGAAGAAAACAGACAACCCCGCCTCATGTGGACGGGGTTGTTGTAACATTGGCTTTCTCATTCCTGCATTATAGCATGAGAGTGCCAGATTATGTTCTATTGACTTAATTTTTTATTGTTGCTGCACTCTCGGGATTACCCATTTTTGTTGCAACCAAACCTTTAACAACACTTATTGCTGCTGCAACTGCAGCTGTAGCTGCTGACTTAATTTCATCAACACCACCTACTGTGTAAACAGCAATGAAAGCTTGCGCCGCTGTCCATATAGCTCTTTCCAAAATGTCTTTTTGTAATTTATTCATAATGCCTTTCTTAGGAAAAATTCTTTCTAATTAGCTTCTCTATAAGAAGATGAAAAGTTAAACCTAGCCACACTCCTGTGAATATGCTTCCTGTTATTCTATTTTCTGTATGCCTCCAAAAAGCTCGAGTTAGTGTCTCGATTTTTTTGGACTTTATAGCATATATGTCATACGCTATAATCCCGAGGGCTAAACCGCCCCAAGCTATGGTCCCACTTTTTTTGTCATCTCTTTCCAAGATGAGCGGGGTGCCAAACATCTTAGAGAGCTTTAGCGGAAGGAACTCCATTAAATTCTTGGACCTTTTCACGACCATAATCTCCAGTAGTATTTGCCTGACCATAACCGCTAGTGAATATTACAGTGCTAGTGACGCCATTGAATTGAGTCGGTTGGAAGAATCCAAACGAAGAAGCTGCGCCAGCAGCATCTGTGCGCTGAGCATGGCCGGTGTTGGCAAAAATATCAGCAGAAGGTACACCGTCAAATATGCTGTTATCATATAAGGCGTAATCGTTGACTCTATTGTGTGCATGTCCAAACGTCGAGGGGAATGCGGATGCGCCAGCTAAGCCCTTGTATTCATTAGGCTTAAATCTAGCTCCATCATACGTAGCAGTACCATCAGGGAACGTTCCAGAAAGAGGATGAACGTATAATGTAGATCCGTTAAATATCTGGGACATAAATCTATTGCCCGGGAACTGGCCGGTGCCAGGATCAAAATGATTGTCCGGAGCACCATCTAAAACATGACTTGTGCTGTATAGCGGATAGAAAGAATACGTACCAGTACCCTTGGCCTTGCCAGTCATCGAGTCGTATGGGTTGACCATTTCAGCTGTTGTTCTGCCCTTTAATACTGGTCTGGGCCCTTGGTAAAACGTTGCCATTTATTTTCTCCTTATAAAAAGATACGTGTCTTTATAGTACACCTGAAATGTTTTTTTTAAACCTTAGTTGTATTGAATAATTAAATCAGACAAAACTGGTGCTGTTGTGTCATTTGCCACATTTAAAGTAACTTCAATCCATACATGGTTATTTGCTCCCGGATTATCCAGGCTATAGGTTCCACCATTATCATATATAATTCTATATTCAAAAACATTGCCCATTTGACTTAGGGGTACATTATATATTTTCGGCGTAACATTGGTTATTTCTTCAATTACATCACCAGTTTTTGGAGTATATTTTATTATAGTTCTTCCAGCGGGTAGGAATTTATCATATCTTATGTCTAAGTCAGAAAGACCATAGGTGTATATGTAATTTCCAAGTTCTGTAAAATAATTTTTTTGATTAAATTTTATTCTTATCGCAGTAATGTCTGTACTCGGGAACTGGTAACATAGGGGTCCGGAATTCTTTACTGAATCTGCTCCAGCAGTGCTCCAGCCACCGGGTGGAACCTTACCTATTGCAGAAACATCTCCATCGTAGTATCCCCTAGAATTGAGTGGTATCCATGTGTCAGTGTTTGACAATGATGGATCTGTATTGGTAGTATACTCTATCGAGTAAATTTCTGCGCCAAATGCTGGGAATGGATTGAGTTTAATTGCATTTGTTTTGCTTGATCCTGATATTTCAGGAGACACTCTTACGTAAAGCATCATCTGAGCTCCGGTTATTGGATTACTAGGAGAGATTACTGTTCTTTTCCAAACCTTATCAGGAGAATCTAGAATAGCATTATACATGGGGGTTGAGTCAATGATGGCTCCATTAGTGTCAACTCCAGCAAAGCTCAGACTAAGCATAGCCTTAAAGTAGTCCGGGACGATCTGTCCGACACCCGGCTGTCCAAATTTAAGTTTTGAAAAAGATCCGCTAGAAACTTTGGGTAGAGAGATTATATTGTATGTTGGATCAAAACTTAATAGTTCAGTACCTGATACAGCAAAGCTTGTCCCGATAAAACTAGAATAATCTAGCTGAGAAAATGAGTGAATAGATAAAGTATTGCTTTCAGATTCTAAAGCTTTAATTCTATCAGAAATATCATTGATTGCATTTGACAGAAAGGCGTGATCCTTAAGGACTCGCTCGAAAGCGTCTGACAGTTTTGTGTCAACTATGTTTGACTTATTATATAGATATACTAAGTCTTGATAGTTCTCTTCTATTCTAGAATTATAATCAGAACTATCAACAGGGCCATTGTATTTGTAATCTCTTTTTTTAGTTTTTAAAATGTCTGACATTTCAGTTACCGTTTTCTAATAGTGAAACTTTATAAAATAATCTAGCCAGCTTTCCGCTGAGCTTATTCATGGTGTCAACCTCAAGTAAATTTTCGGTAGCACCTGGGGCATCTATGTAAATACTTATTCCCTCTAGGGCGTAACTTGTTCCGTCTTCTAACTTTGCAGCTTGGTCATAATCATTTACGCTACCAATAAAATAATTTAATTTATTTAAAATGTCTAAATCTATCGTTGTAAGTTCTTCTAGTATTCTTGAAAAATCAGTTTTTAATAAATTACTTTCTAAGTTTTCAGACAAACTATTTCTTGGAGACTTAAATTTAGTTCTATTCAATTGGAATAAAGGTTCTCTAATTCTATATTTATTTTCAGTTTTATTAAAAGTAATAGCCATTTTAGCCTTCTTCGCTGTGCTTGAATTTAACTCTTATACTATCTATCGATGGAGATACCAATGGGTTACTTGACCTGTATAAATCTGCCCTATATCTAACTGCGTCAATAGGTCTAGTTATCTCTGAGTAATACTTAATCTGAGACACACCGTGCAAATATTGTGATGCAACAATTTCCCTAGAACCCAATACATTGTCTATAGTAAATATAAGGGATGAATCTGATACGCGTTGTCTAAATTCGTATGGATCTAGATAGGTGAAATAATCCAAGAATAAAGTTCCATAGTCAGATATTGATTTTCCAGACATAATATTGAAAGTTATCAACCCTTCAAAATTTTTATCATACGCAATTTTTATAAAGTTTATTCCCTTTTTAAAATCCCACTGAACATCTTTGGTTAATGTACCGGAGGGAAGATCTGCTATGAGGACGTCATTCAGATATATTGCTAGATTGAAATCTTGCCTACTCTTTGTTACGATGTGTACTGCAGAGTTTTCTGAATCGCAGTTAATTTTGCCGTCTAACAAGCCAGAGCATATACTATTGAATCCTGGACTAATTGAACTAAGCTGATTTGTTATTGGGGAACTCGTAATTACGTCTGATCCATTAGCAGCGTTTACTTTTTCGCTCCATATATTTAATGCCCTGTATATTTCTACTGCATTTACGGATGAAGATCTTACTATTGCATAGTTCTTAAATGAGTTTATCCCAGATAAAATAAAAGGTTGTTTCATAATCTCTGTGCCAACTACTGCTATCCTGTAAACGCTCTTACCAAAGTATATAGACGTATTAGGATTTAACTCATTTACATTAAGGGATGTTGTACTTAAGTCGATTAGCTCAAATCCACCCTTATTCAGTCCACCATCCTCTATGGTTTTCATAGACTTAGTTGAGGATTGTAGGTTAACCGATGTTGGATTTGAATTATTATTTGCATTGATTGGATCAATTGCTATCCAATTAAAGTTTTCGATTCCAACAGCGGATGGATTATCTACTGCTATAAAATAGCTTATATCATGGCCCAATCCAATTTGGTGACTTACGTCAAGCGCAACTGACTCTATTGCCAATAAGCCATTGTCAGTTACCGGAATTGATAATGGTTTAGATATCAGAGTTGCTCTTTTGTCGTGATATTTTGCACCTATGAAAAGGTCTCTCAATCCAAAGGTATACGTATAAGGCTTGTCGGAGTTATTGGAAGTGTCATCAGGATATGTTTTCAATAAGGTTAATTTAATTCTAGAATATTTTAATGGATTAAATGTAAAAGAAAATCTATCATAATCAGATCTTGAATTCTTCATTTTTATTTGTTCCGGAATTGAGGAATCATTTGGAGTCGCTGTTACGATTACGGTAACTGGGCTTGTCGTTAGTAAGCTTCCTTCAATCTTGGATATCGTAAAATTATTATTAATAGGAATATCAATATCCATTGAAGTCAAAGATGATTGCGCAGATTGATGCTTATAACTCCAATAGGTATCAGTTAACCCATCTAAAGCGTTATCAAAATCACTGATAGAGGTATTACCGTAAACTTCTGCACCGTTTTCAAAAATAGAAACCTTTACGGATTGAATATTGACTATGGACGAAGATATCATATCAAATATACCAGAGCTAATTTTTGGAATAGTTACATTTCCTATGGATGTATCAACAAAAGCATTTGTTAGCGACATATCTATTTTATTCGTATTTGAAAAGTCATCAACTAAAGAATAAAAAAATCCATCTGAATTTAAATTAGAGAATATTAATTGATCTACCTTTCCTTCTAGTTCTCTTCTTTTTGTCTTTAAATTTGACAACCTTTTATTTAAGGAAGTTATTGTTGACATTAGCTCATAGTTATTTTCATTAACGCATTCATATAGAATTTCTAAATTAAACAGAGAAGTTATCATTAACTCATTGAGATCGGAATGATTAATTATATTAGACTGATTTAGGGCGTCATAATCAACAGAAACAGGAATGCCAATCTTATTGCTTGAAAAATATGTATTAAATATTTTTCTTATTTCTTGCTCTGAAGGTTTATTCCCAGATGAATAAAATAGTTTATATATATTATTTAAAAATTTTCTTTTTTGTATTGTTGCTATGTTCATGATTTTTTAACCTTAGCTATTAATTGGTAAGAATATATACTTGGAGTGAAATTTATTCTATTTTTTTTAACTATTCTTATCTTAACTAAAATATTTTTTATCTCTTTTGGTACCGTGGGATAGCTAAGGTAAGATCCGCCAGATAGCCTGTATTCATTTAGGACGGATTGATTAAACAATAATACTTCTGGTACGCCCGAAAAGTCTAATTGTATAGGAGATATTTGAATCCAATTGCTGCCATTATCTACTGAGATATATCCTAATATAGATACATTTTTTAACATCTCTTCATCAATATTGGAGTCAATATCTAGCATGACTGACTCTACGGGAAAATCAAAAGTAAATGGTAGAGAAACTATTTCCAGTTGCGAATTAAAAGTTTCTTTATAGACTTCCACATCCCTTAACCCTATGCACCAGCGTTTAGCCGGATATCTTTCCTTTGCTGTTTCCACTGATATTCTATAGTTTTTAATTTTTTCCTGGGCAGTAAACGATTGTTCTGTTACTAATATCGTATTTACAGTACTTCCGTCATCCAGTAGTGTTGGGGTGGCCTGATCCAATAGGTAGATATTCAGTAAATCATCAAGGTCGTTTTGCGCTGCCTCTATAGTGTTGTAGTTTTTATTTCTTATTTCATCTTCAGTAACATTTATGGAGTCTAAGAATCTTGGAACCCGTATCACTATAAAATTGCCATTTGCATCCTTGTCGGAAGAATTTTCCGAAAACCATCCTTCAAAATACACCTTTTTTTGTACGCTAGATGCATCCGTTATACCTAACTCTATAATGTAAAACTTTCTAGCAACTGGCTTCTTTTTGATAGAAACATTAATATTTCTGGAGGTTTTCCCTAACTTTGAATATTCTGTTGGATTTGAGATTGTAGGCAAGAGATCATACTTATTGTATTCTACTTTTTCGTATATATCTTTATTTAGGGCATCGGGATTAAAGCGCTCTAGGTTGACAAAAGGGTTATCCATATTCGAAGAGTTTGGCTTCCAGTATGTATGCTGTATATCTATGTTGGAATATTCCGGCTGCCTAAATGAGATTTCAATTTTAAAAACTCGCCTCTCGGCAAATCTTATTGTCGCCTTGCTATAGAAATATGACTTAGCCATTTGTAGATTAAGTGGAACGAATGAAGACCCTATGTATATTGGAGCGCCAAGCGCCTCTTGCGCTACTCCATCTTTTCCATATATCATTATGCTAGTAATTTCTACGTATTTCATTGAGCCAAAGTATGGAGTGATATCTATACTATTGGCAACAGAGCTACTGGAGGAGGCTAATTGCAGGCTCAACACCAGAGGGTCTGCGGTGTTGTGAGTTGACCAATCTACTAAATCGCTTTCGCTAGTATTGGAACTGTTAAATTCAGATTTAATATATTTAAATTCATTTTCTCTTGCCGGAATAGAAGGCTGGGGAGTTGGTCTACTCTTATCAACGTTCAATGCTTCATACTCAAAGTAGGTTAAGGGATTGGAATCCTTTATGCTAGTGAGATTATTCAATGTAGAGCTATTCTCAAATACATATTTATAATCGCTACTTTGCTCAGCGTCTAGTGACTTGACTACCTGATGACTATTGCCGATAAAGCCTCCGGAACTTAAAACCTTTACTACATTGGCGTTCCATTTTTGAGTAGCGGATAGAGATAGGGTCATCACTCCATTTTTAATTAATGGATTAAATCCAGCTTGTATTCTGGAATAGTCTATTAAGTCATCGTTATCAAAAGAGTCTCCCACATAGTAAATGTCATCAGCTGGACTTCTAGAATACATCTGTAAGACTTTAGATTTTGATGCTATTCTTTCTGAAAATCTTTTTTCATTTTCTATTTCTGTTGAAAACAAATTAAATATATTGATTGACTTTGCATTCAAGAAGTCAACTTGAGTAGCTATAGTATTGAGATCGGTTGAACAGCCATCAAAAAATAAATTAATTTTTGATGAGATCGGTGGCTCACCCTTAATAAATGGATCATACTGAGTTAATGGTGCGCCGATTTGTTTCTGCACTTCAGTGAGAATGTTTGAATACTCACTGGCTATTTCTTCCTTAGAAAAGATTCCCCTAGAATTAACTACGTTAATTAATCTAGATACTTTAATCAATAATTGCTGATATGTTAATAGATTTGCGGATAATTGTGTCATGTAGGTCTCTTTATCTTAAGTGAGAATTTAATTTTTCATAGTATGGATCATAGTTTATTGTTTTCATTTTTAATATTAAACCATCAATTGATATTGGATCTGTTGATTCCGTTATGTTTTTTCTTAAAATTACCCTAAATCTTAAGTCATTTGGAATATACTGATAGATCACCTTAAAAGGAGTGTTTATATTTTTATTAAAAACAATTCCTTGTCCACTGTGAATGAAAATAGTATTATTGGTGTCATAAAAATCATTTTTCTGAGAAGTAGAAGTGTAGTTAGTTATATTGAGGGCATAAGATCCGTCTGATAACTGAACCCTTACCGGAGAATATCCGGCAAAATTCCCTATAAAACTAGTACCTGTAACTTTACTGAAAAAAGCGTTAGTTGCAGAACTGGCGCTAATATATGGAGTATATGATAATCTAATATAACCATTAGGATCAGTTTGTCTGAATTGTTCACCTGGTCCATTTTCTGTCCCAAAAGATTTAACTGATTCAAGAAATATATTTTGTTTAATAAAGTTAATTTCATCTGGTGAAGAAATGGAATAATCTAAGGAGTAACTAGCTACATAGGTGTCTGCCTGATTAAAGGATTCGGTAGACAGCGTAATCGTTTTATTACCCTTGGAATAAACATAACTAGCGTTACCCCTTGGCATCAGCATGCCGTTCTTGTAGACATTGATCGAATTATCTATTGCACTAAAGCGAAGCATTGCTTTTTTAGATGCCGGATTAAAAAATAGTATTTCAGACTCTATAAAAGAAACACCGTAAGAAACTATTGGAGTCCAATCTGACTCTGCGTTCGGGGCAGGCTTATTGGAAATGGACATCTCATAAGAGGCTGCGGATTTTAAGTCTAACCGAGAGGGTACTAGTGAGAGGGAATTATTCGCCTGATTAAGCTTTACCTTTAGGGCAGTTACTTGTCCATCTACTGGAATTTTTTTACTAACAAAAACAGCTTTATTACTTGCTTGATCTAAAGTTTCCATTAGCTCTATGGATTTTAGCGAAAAAGAATACTCGTAAGATTCTTCAGATTCTGTTATTTGAGAATTATTAACTGCATTAATATTGGGGAAGGAAATTATTGGATCAGAAAATTGATTACGATAATCTGCTATTCTATTTGATGCGTTATACTGAGTGAATCCAGTTTGATTAATTTTACTCGTAACTCTACTATTCATTCCCATCTCTAAATATTGCTTGTTATGAAAAATATTTAATTTACCAGAGAACCCGTCTAGCATCGTATTGACTAAGTTAATGAATATTGGAGTATTAGAAAATACATTTTTATCTTCCATAATTAGAGAATTAAAATCTTTGATTTGTTCATTTAGGGTTGAGATATATGAACTAAACTCAGAAGGAAATCTGTAAGTATAATAATCGTTATCTAGGTAATTGTTTTTTGATAGACCAGCTATAGTATTTTTTCTAACGAAAAACCAATAAACTATATCTTGAAATTTACTAAACCTTTTAGCCCTATCGTTAATTACTCCCCTTACAAAAGAGTCTAATACTTTCGCATTTAACTCTGAGGATAGAGCAGTCTTGTTTGATCTAGTATAGTTTGATTGATTAAAAATGAATATAACTTTTTTTACACTTTTTTTATCAAATCTTAACTCAAAGACTCCATTGATTAATCTTGGCTGATCTAATAGGGTTGTATAATTTTCTGCGGCGTTTCCATTATTTGACTGCTGTGGGGAACTATGAAATAGTACTACCTGAAGAAGTTGAAAGTTATTAGATTCATTTGGATTAAATCTAATAGTATCAATATTTACACTACGTTGTAAATCAATTTCGGCTGATGTGACTGCCCCTTTAATTAGGGAGTAATCATATTTAATATATTTTAAAGATTCTGCAATTTGAGAATCAAGTATAACCGGACTCTTAACGGTTATGGTCCATGAGTCTGATAGGTTATCATTAAATAAATTAAAAAAATTATTATTAGTAGTTATGTAATTACTATAATTTGTTTTAATATTAATATTTTTAATGTTTCTAATTATATTTTTTATATCTTGAGAGTTACCAATTTTCAAAACCCCAAGAGATCCATCTATGAAGGCATTGCCGTTTTCTCCAAATTCAACATTATCTCTATCGGGAATCTTAAATGTAATATTATCTGACCTGTAATCGTTAATGAAACTATCAAATTTTTCTATATAGTTAGCGTTAAAAAGATCATCTTTGCCAGATATAAATTCGTAATTATCAATAAATAATTCTAATTTATCTAAATCATTTTGAACTTTATCTATTTCTGAAGAAAAAATATCTACCATAGATGACAACACTAGACCATTGGCGTTTGCTGCAGAGAAAAGTTGTTGCTCCCTTAGATATAGATTTCTAAATGAGTCAATTAATATTTCTTTTGAGATTACAGAGAACACTGGTATCTGTGACGCTGAAAAGTTTTTGTCAACTACATTAGTATTCATTTTGTCTACCAGTGATGATAGTTCTACTTTAGAAATTTTCATACTTTTAATTAAAGAAGAAATACTAGTTCTAGTCGAAGAGGAGTATTGATTTATGGTTTCTGGTAAATAATTTAACATTTCAGTTCCAGTCTTCTCCACTCATATCCTGGAGGTCAAAGACAACTCCAGCTGTAAGATTATTTTGAATTATACTATATATTTCTTTTTCATCAATAAAATTATCTTTAACTTCTTCTGGCATTCTAATTATAACATATCCACCCTTACTATAGGTGTCCCCCTGTGCCGGATATGTGTCCCAGTAGGAAAGTATTTCATCTATACTTTCAATTATTTCCGAGTTTTGAATAGACGCCTTTACTCCGCCACCCCTTAGTCTTAGGTCTGCCAATTTTGGATTTTCCCTATTGGGATCGTTTGTTACGTATGCAATAGCTATCATTAAAGCAAATGGATCATAATTGATGGAGAGTATGTCAAAAATTGTTGGATCATAAGTAAAGTTTACATTTTGAGTATAATTGTGGTCTAGTACCTCCACGTATTCCTTTATTCCTCCCACTACTGCTTGGTAAAATTGATCTTTTTTCTTATATATATTTTTTGGAGTTATATATATATAAAGCGGTTTATCAAATTGAATAACATCTGCGTTTAATAGAGGATTTAGCGGAATAGGATCTCCATCTACCTGCCTTAATAGAATATTTCTGTTTTCGGTTGTATAGCAAACCTTAATAAGGGAATTGCTCGATGGGACTAATGGACGCTTAAAGGTTATTGCCCCAGTATAAGAGTTTATATCTTTAATTAATCGGTATGGTATTTCCGCCCAGTCGCTATCTATTGTTTCTTTTGTGAATACTTTAATTTCACTTTTAATTAATCCAGCCATGGATGATGAATAACTTGTTGGATGATTCCAGTTTAATATTGGAGTTCTTTTTACTTTTATATTTTTACTATCTAATATTATAGGATATTCATCCGTAACATCATAGTACCCATGACCATATATTTTTGACCAAGAAACGTTTTGTTGATCTAATGTACTATATTGCGCTAGTAAAGACTGACCTTGATAATCTTTTTTCCAGTCAAACCATTGATTCCTTGGGGAAATATATATTTCTTTTGAAAAATCGCCGGGCGAGACGGGCAGCTCCCATGAGTCAAATTTAGATAAATTTGGACTTATTTCATTAACCTTAATAGAGCTTGAAGAATTATATGTTACGGAATATACTGGGACTAAATACTTTAGCGGTACTGTACTTGGTATGAATGTACTCGAATTGTTAAGACCAAAAAACTCATTGTCACCAGGTGTTCCGTCTGCATCTAGTGCGCATATTGCAATGAATATATTTTCAACATCTCTGCTTAAAGAATTTTCTGATCTTGAATAAAAGTCAAGATAGTTTAAATAATTTCCTAAGAATTCTTTTTGTCCTATATCATAGAATCCATATTTAATGCCATCATCTGGAAACTCACTAGTAATTGAAAAGTATCCATACTGAAGATCTCTCTCTTCTAGAACGTCTCTACTGTAAGATGGAATATCATTGATCGCAGATTTTATTTGGTCCATAGTTGGAATACCTATCGGCTCGCCGTCTGCGTTACAGAAAAGCAGGATTCCCTCTCCGTAATTTATAGTGTTCTTATCGATTGCTGATAATAAGGTTCCGGATACTGTCTTCATTCGATTATTAGATAAATCATTTGAAATTGTTGTCACTAATGAATCGCCGTAATAGGTTGCTGATGTTTCAACCTTAAGTATGTTATCATCGTTAGAAACGGAAACTGGGGTGCCCTCCAATGTAACTTGCCCCATAGATATAACATTATCCAAAGATATGTCCGATAGCACTATAGGCTGACCTGTATTTCTGTTGCTAAACGAATCGACTATTATGTCACCATTATTATAATTGACACTATTTAAAGTTAATTCATCTTCAGGAGTAAAAATAATAGAAGTATTTTCTCCCTCAACTTTTGAGGGATACTCAATTTTGGAAATATAGTGATTACCGTTTCTCAATGAAGTTAAAGACTTAATCCTGTTTAGGTTATCTAATGGCACTAGCTTGGATGTGATTGGGGAAATATTTTGCACAGTGCCAGAAATCGATACGGTTACCGTAATTAGCTTGGGTGGAAAGTAGTCTTTATATCTTGTCTCAGTATAAGGTTCTCCAGGCTTACTCATGCCTTTTACGTCTATTCTTGCGATAGAGAAACCTTCAGCTTCTCCAAAACCAGGTATTTTATTTCCAATAATATTAACAAAAATATATTTAGCGTCTTCCCTACTTCTACCGTTCATGGGAATCTTTATTTCCCCCGACTGTGCCGATAAATCTAGTAATTCAATTCCGCCAAATTTGAAAATATCAGTTTGATCAGTGGACGACCATCCAATTGCTGCAGCTTTGAATTGCCTCCATTTCGGATCTGCGTCTGCTGTAATAATAATCTCATTAACTGTCAATAGACTATCTGGTATCTTAAAAAAAATGTAATCAGACGCTATTGATGGGCCGACCGTTCCGCTAAAACTTAGTTTTTTATATGATCTATCAGAGTTAATAGAAGAGGTGGTGCCCATATTTTCTACGGCAATGATGTACTTTCTTATGTCTGGAGAGGCAAAGTTTCTCCAGCCCTCAAATACTTCTGGGGTTGACGCCTTCATATTTAACCAGAACTTAGCCAAGTACCATTTAGTTTCACTATCTACTTTGCCGTCAATATATATTTGATTATTAT
>Ga0209353_10001679_pt1 | contig 12503 bp, 13 predicted proteins | sample LauGreSpBDMM15SD_2_FD_187561 | JGI IMG/M metagenome (GOLD analysis project Ga0209353, IMG submission 187561) | Freshwater lake microbial communities from Lake Michigan, USA - Sp13.BD.MM15.SD (SPAdes) (version 2) | ecosystem: Environmental > Aquatic > Freshwater > Lake | place: Lake Michigan...
ATCATAGGTGCAAGAGAGCCTAAGTCATTGGCTACCTTACTAGCCTTCTTGACCATGTTGATTGCAGACTGTATCCCTGCTAGAGCCGTTAGAGGATCAATCATTTGTTATATGCTTTCTTCCATTCAAGACACACGACAATACGAGTCTTATAGTCAGCAGCCCACTTCCACCTCCATTTAACACATCTATCTGCGTTAGGGTCGAAGCCAGCCGTAGCTATAAAACTCGTAAAGATGATTAGAAGGGCTAGAGTTAGCCTCTTCATTGAAGTTACTGTTGTTGCTCTTGAGGAACACCTGACAACATTCCTCGCCATGCCATATTAGGAGGAATCTGTGGTAGTTGTCCAGAAGCTATGTCTGACATTAATCTATTTACACCACGTTGACGTAGAGCACCTTGAAGCTTATCAGCACCATAGCCTAAGCCTGCCACTGTAGCTGCAGCTGCTGGGTTAGCAAATGAACCCGCAACAGTACTGGCTTGCATAAGAGCACTACGCTCAGGATTCAGACGAGCTACAAGAGACAGTAAAGGATCTCCTACAGGCCCAGAAGCTACACTCTTAATAGCATTCTTCTCACGCTCTGAAAAGAATCTCATCTTATCTTTATTAGCAGCTAGGTTAATCAACTGTCTACGAATCAACTCACCCTCAGAAGCCTTAGGGTCTAAGGCACGAGCTTCAGCAACATTCAAAGCATCTTCTAAGACAGTAGCACGAGACAAGTTACGCCAGTCCTTACGTGCATCCTGTACAGTTTTAACAGCTGTTCCTAAATTACCCTGACTAGCTAACACATCTTTAGCACCTAGCTTAGTAATATAGTTATCCAACTCAGATACAGCTTGACCCGCATACTTACGAGTAGCTGAGTCTTTATCTAACTTCAAGTCTACTAAGGCAGACCTCATCTGTTCTAACTTAGTGAAAGAAACTCTTTGAGTTCCTACCATGTCTCTAACTTGCTCAAGCACTTGGGCAACAGGTTCATGTGCTTTGAGTTTAGGATTAAAGTTTTCCTTAACTAAAGCAGCTTCAATATTGTTAAAGTTATCTAAGACACTCTTAGGTTTAAGGAACACGCCTTGTTGATCTACAGTTGCATAAGATCTTTGAGCACGTTGCTTGATCTGATCTAGAGTTATTAAAGGTTCACGAGTTGTAGTTGCAGCTGTAGCACCTTTAGCAGCTCCCACACCAGCTACAGTACCTGCTGCAATACCTGCAATAGCACTTAGAAGCGGATTCTCAGTAGCCTCTTGCACCACATCTGCGGCAGCTTGTCCAGCCATACCACCAGCACCAGCCGCTGCAGTTTGTTGTAATAGGTTCTGACGTAAAGGAGCCAAGGCTGCTGAAGTACCTGAAAAAGCAGCCTGTGCTGGAATACTTGCCATAGCTGCTGTACCAGTCTGCACAGCTCTCTCAAGTCCTGTCTCAGGAGCTGGAAGACCAGCAGCAGTTAGCACATTCTGCAATCCTTGAGTAGGTGAAGCCATTACTTGCTTACCCGCTAACAGATTAACACCTGCAGCCACAGGTTCAGCCAACATAGCAGGGAGTGAAGCTAAACCTGTAATGCCAGCCCTAGCTGTAAGACCTAACTGACGACCAGTTTCTTCAGCTAAACTACGCTGAGGCTTTTCAGCAGGTTTAGAGTAGTTCTGTTGTGCATAAGCAAGTACTTGTTCTTGTGTTGACCCTTCAGGTGCTGTAATCTCATACTCCTTACCATCTGGAGCTGTAACAACGTATGTAGGCATTATGAATCCTTGTATTAAGACTTAGGTTTAATAGACCAGCCAGCCGCTGCAGGAGCAGGAGGCTTAGTAGGAGTACCCCCTACAGCACTCAACCAGTTGTTATAATGAAGTTCAATCTTATCTAAGTTCTGTTGTAGTTCCTGCCTTGTCTGACCTAACTCTAAAGATCCTACAGTGGCTTGCAAGGCTTGAAGTTCCTGTACAGCAACCTGACCTAAAGCACCACCTGTAGGGCTTGCATCACGCATCTGTTGCAGACGATCAAAGCCTAAGTTAGCCTTAATTGTTAACAAGCGTTGTTTCAAGTTATAAGCATCAGTACCGGGAACAAAGGAAGAACCTGCACCAACTAAACCTGTGGTAGTACCAGACACTAATGACTTAGCTGCAGTCACATCATCAATAACTTTATTTGCATGATTAACAGCAAACTGTTTAGAGGCTTCTTTCTTTTCTTCTTTGTCTGTTTGCTTCGATTTAAGATCTGATAGGCGTTGTTCAGCCAGCTCTCTTTGAACACTTGTCATAGATGATTTAGCAGCTGCAGTCATAGCAAACATTTGCTGTTTAAACTCTTGGTCACGCTGCTTTTCAATAGCACGTTGTTCAGCCTTCTCACGCTCTAGTTCAGCTTTAGCAATACGATTAGCTTCAGCGGTAGACCTACGCTCTAATGTCTTAAAGATGTCATCAGGTTTTCCGTACTTACGTACAATTTTTTCAACAGCTTTATCATCGGCCTCAGTAGGCAATGAAGCTAATTCAGCACGCAACTGTTCATCTTTGGCTTCACCACTAAGTATCTTACCTTGTTCAGCTAGATACTTAGCAGCTTGAGCTTCTTGTGTCAGTGTTTGAGCTTTCTGTGTAACTGTCTTAGCTTGAGCTAATTCCATAGCTTGAGCACGCTGCATAACCTGATAGCCAAGCTCAGGGTCTGTACCTTGTAAGGCTTGAGCCATCTGCTTCAAACCTTCAGGTGTATTAGTATCATACTGTGAAGCTAACTGACGAAGCAGAGTAGCTTGGCGAACCATAGGATCTTGTACTTGTACTCCAAAGGCTCCAGCTAAGCCACGGCCTAAATTAGCACCACCCTTGTAACCCATTGTACCTAGTTGCTGGTCTGGTGTTAGTTGAGCAAACTGCATAGCCTTAGCTTGAGTTGCTTGTTGTTGCATTTCCTCAGGAGTACCCATGCCTCCAAACAAACCTTGAATTGATTGTGTTGCCATGTTATTCCTTAAGATGTCTGGAAGTAAGGGTTAATAACAGCATTGTAGTTAACACCGCCAGAACCACCACTACCTGTTAAACCTGCAATCAACTGACTAATAGGATCTGTTAAGCCAGCTACAGTACCTTGCAAGGCTGCACGTTGAGCTTGGTTAGCAGTTGACTGACCTGCTGCATACTGTCTAGCTGCCTCTTGAGCCTGTGCAGCACCTAAAGAACCTAAACTCTGACCAGCTGTCAAAGCATTCATACCTTGATTCTCTATGTTAGTAGCACCTTGCATATACTGAGTGTAAGGAGCAAGAGCTTGTGTCTGTAATCCAAAGCCTTGACCTGCTAAGTTTAAGCCACCAGTCATCAAGCCCTGACCAAACGTAGCTTGTTGTTGTCCAGCCATCTGAGCCTGTGCAGCCAACTGTGCATCCTGCTGAGCTTGAGCATTGTAGTATGCAGCCATCTGAGGATTAGTAGCTGCTAAGCCGGGAGCACCTGCAGTGTAACCTGCAGTGGTTGCACCTGTAGCAAGACCTAGGCGACCTTGTTGCTGTTGTTGATTCGTTAGATTAGCCAATGCCTGTTCACGACCGGGAGCAAGTAACTGCTGCTGTTGTGTCATGTACTGCTGAGCTTGTGCTTGAGGTGTCTGAGCTATGTAGCCTTGACCTAAGTTAAACAAGCCTTGAGCTGCAGTGTTAACATTAGGCTGGAATGCTTGTACAGCTTGAGCTTGACCGATACCAGTACCTGCTAAGCCTAACAAACCTTCACGGGCTGCAGCTACATCAGGAGCTACTTGGTAGCCAGCACCTACTAACCGTCCTGAAGGGTCATAGTTAAAGCCTGACTTACCAAACCTTGTAGTAACTCCTACAGGTCTGAATTGAGCCATCTGAGCAGCTTGGTTAGCTGACTGAGTGGCTGCATTAGCTGCTTGGTTAGCTGCGTAGTTTGTACCTAGAGCACCTACGGCACTGGAGGCAAGACCCCCAAGTAAACTTGTATAATCGATAGCCATATTAGTATGTGCCTCCGTCAACTGTTGCTGTAAAAGTACCAGAGACAGTAAGATTTACTGCTGTCACTGTACCTGTGAATGCTGGACTAGCTTTGTCAGCTTTAGAGTTAACTGCTGATTGAATAGCATCAAACTCAGTATTAATTTCAGTACCCTTTACTAACTTAGCAGGATTTCCTGTAGATAGTGAGTCCTTAACTGCAAAGTCTGTGCTCTTTGTGTAACTAGACATTATCGTGTCCTTCCTGCTTTAATGTAGCAATCGAGTTTCTGTAAAGATATTTCAAAGTTATTAATATCTGTTTCTAAGCCAATCTGGATAACATTACCTGAACCACTGGCATTAATCTTTTTGTTGTCATATACAATACCAGCTGTGTATTGACCAATACCATATTCAGCAACATTGTACTCAGCAACAGTAATATCACCTAAGCGAATAACTCTAGAGATATAACTAGGGCTAAAATCAAAGCCATACTTAATAATAACATTAGCTCCGTTACCACCTACAAAGGTTAAGTTAACCTTTTTAAGTATTTTTAAAGATGTAGGGGAACCAAAGTCAAAGTAATTGGTATAGTATTTTAACTTATAAGTGCTGGTGTTGTCAAGTGATCCAGTGTATTTTCCAATATAACTTTCCTTACCTATCAATAAATCCTTATTACGGGTATAAAAGAAGGCTGTAGGAGTAATATTGTTCCACGTTGTAGTCTTAGCTGCACCATTCTGTAGCTGACCTCTCATGTCAAAACAGTACACAGTATTGCTTGCTGGTAAAGACAATAAGTAGAAGGCATCCTTATCTGAATACACTGACCTGATATTAGCTGCAGTCTCAGCACTTAAGTCATCAAGTAAGTCATCCTTAACATTCAAGCTAATCTCTCTCATTGGAGCTGACTTCTCTTGAATGGTACGCATCAGTGAACGTACACCAGTATCTGATAGGAAAACAACATCACTACCAGTCTTAGCTACGGAGTCTCTAGCAAAGCATCCAACACCTGTAATTGTATCAGATAATGTAAGGTTATTAGGGTCTGTAGCATTAGAATAGATAAGAACCTGTCTACGACCAAAGATAATCAAGAAGTTATTATGTGAAGATAGAGCTATAATCTCATCAGAGCCTGAAGGCCATACCTGAGATACATCCAATGTACCAGCTGTACCTGTACTCAATACATGACCAGCAAGTAAGTCTGAGAACTGTACAGTACTCTTGTCTGTACTGTTGTTAGCACTCCATGTACGACCATAGGCACTGATTACACAGTTGTTACTAGCTACAGTTCCTAAGTAGCCAGTCTTTTCAGATATACGTCTAAAGGTTGTTGAACTGACTGTAGGGTCAAACACTAAAGGTGTATGTCCAGCTTGATAGATGTAGAGACAGCCATTCAACGGAGCCATCTGCCAGTTATCAGCTGTAATGGTAGGGGCTGTACCGCCACCTCCGTAGGTTAACTCAGTAAGAGTACTACCTACAAGTTTAAATAACTTATTGTTTCCAGCTGCAACAATGTATGAGTTACCAGCATTGTCAATTAACTCAGCAATAGTCTTGACACTGTATCCAGTTAAAGCTGCCAGTGCAGTATGCGCTGTAGTCCATCCCTTACGAGCACCAATACGTCCAAACTTATCAATCACACAATTAGTGGCTACAGTGGCGTAACCATTCTCAAGATTCACTGAAGAATCTTGTAAGTTCAAGCCCATGAAGCCCGGAGCTTGAATAGTTGTGGTTAGGAGTTGTTCTGACATTTAGACAGCATCCCAAGTCATCTCTTCATCATAGTGATTACGCTCAATGGCTACAGCATCTGCCAGAGCTAATCTGTACATCTGATAAGCCTCTGAAGACAATACACCTGAGTCTTCACCACGCTCAGCAATAGCTTTAGAGTATGCCAATAGAGCTACAACGTGTGAGGGAACTAAGATACGGTCATTATCAGCTACCAAGTCCACCTGAGGAATAACTAAGTTGAACTGTAGAGTATATGCACCATTGGGAATTGGATACAAATCTACCTGAGTATCTCCATTGGAGTCTACACCGTTGAAGTTATAGTAAAGAGGTGCATTGTTTTGAGTGGCTGTTAGCATAAACTGCTCATTCAACCACCTTGTAGGAGCATACTGCATTGGATGTAACTTAGTAATGTTCAATACATCAATCACTCTAAAGCGAGTTGTAGAACCTACCAAAACATAGTTAAATACACTTGTAGTAGTATTAGCTGTTAGGGTACTTGTTAAAGCATTCCAATCGTAAGCATCTTCAACTTCACGCTTAGCATCATTAACAAATACACCTAACATTGCTGAGTAGTCAGTATCGTTTACTGAGGTAACAGTAGGCTCACGCAAGCGTCTGAGCACATTGTTCACAACGTCTAAATACGTAGCCATTTGTTATGTCCTTTACTTCTTATTTCTACCAGTTTTTCTTTTAGCTCTATCAGCTTCACTCAAAGCAATCGCAACTGCTTGAGTTCTAGACTTCACCACAGGGCCACCCTTACCACTGTGGAGAGTACCTTCTTTGTACTCACCCATAACCTTCTTCATCTTGTTCTTAGCTGTACGCTGACCACGTTTAGGCATATCCATAGTTATTTAACTCCATGAAATTTATTGTCTATAGCTAAGTAAATAGCTCCAAAGAAAGCACCTATGATAATGATAGGTCTAACAGCTTTAGCAATCCACTCAAGTACCATAAAAGCACCTGAGGCTGCGTTAAAGGCTTTGATTACATCTTGTGTATTCTTCTCTATGTTGTCTACCTTAGCCTCTACAGCTAGTAAACGCTCATAGATGTGTTCATGAGTGACTGTCTCGTCAGCCATGATTACTCAGAAGCTGACCAAGGAGTGCCAGAAGCCGTTACTGGTGCTTTCTGCAAAGCAATCTGAGCCGCCAAAGCCGCTTCAGTCGCAGTCTTATCCACCGATTCCCACACCCAACCAAGGACTGTTTCTGGAGTCAAATTTTCATAGGGCGTGTTGACTGTGCCATCTGCCCATGATGCTGTTGAGTAAATGGATGCTGTGTAGTCGCCATCTACTGCTGTGGCTTGCCAATGTGCGGTAGTGACAAAGCCATTAGCTGTGTTGCGGTCTAGTTGTGAGATTGTCCAGTTGTATGCGGTTGTCATATTGTTTCCTTTTAAAATCTGTTAAATCCATTATGGAATTTAGTTCTAGCTTCTGAAGCTACAAGTTCTGCTAATTCTAAATCTTTGAAATATCCAGTAAAAGCAGTTTTTCTGTTTGCCATAACTTTTACAAAATATCTATTAGTTTTTGCGTACCAAGTAACATTTGGAATACCTGTAATATTGTTTTTTCTTATTTTGCAATTGTGAGAGTTTTGCAATTTAGTTACTTCACGCAAATTCTCAATTTTGTTGTTATGAATGTTTCCATCAATATGGTCAATACATTCTGGAACATACCCATGTTGCATTAAAAAAACAACTTGATGAACTAAAAATCTATGCTCTTTATATCGGCCTCTGAGATACGGCTCTTTCGTTCCATTTGTACCGCCAACAGTATCCCCAATACGCTTACGCATTGCAGGTCTAACTTTCCAAAGCAAAACACCATCCTTGTACTCAAACAAGCGGTGTGCTTCTTCTTGTGTTAAGGTCATGTTAGTCCTTTAAAGATTAAGGGTGTGATGCTTTGTAGGCATCAAATTCTGCTTTGAGTTCTTGCAAAGCCTTGATAAGCATTGGGACAAACACGCTGTATTTCACAGACTTAGTTTTTGTTTCAAGAACATTGCCTTGTTTGTCTCGGTCTGGTGATTCATCAACCATTGTAGGAAACACAGTCTCCAATTCTTGAGCCACAACACCAAGCTGTTTTGTTGTCTCACCAATCATGTTGTAACTACGCACCTTGACTTGCATTAAGTCAGCAAGTTTGGGGGATGCGTCAACAATGTTTTCTTTTAATTTGACATCAGAAATAGCACCATAACTATTATTAGTGTTAACAACATTACCATTGCCCCAAATAAGTAATCTGTTTGTGCCGCCTGTATCACAAACAAAAGCAGGTGAAGCCGTGGTGTTGCAGTTACTTCCAAGTTTTATCCATAATCCTTGGTCGCCATTTACATTGGCTGTGTTTTGAACAGTAAAAACACGATTTTGAGAAGTTGACTTTTGAATCTTAGAACCATCCCCATCAACACTCGTAGTCCCCACAAGCAAATTGCCTGACGAGTCAATTCTGACTCTCTCTGCAACTGTGCCGCCAGCATCTTTTGTTTGCCAACGGATAATACCTTCATAAAAGTTTGCGCCAGTTATTACATCCATTGTGGCAATTTGAAAACCACTTGAATTAGTGTTATAAAAACTTAGTGTGGTTAAAGGCCCATTACCACCTTGTGAGCCAAAGAATTCTGCGCTTCCACTTACTTGAAGTCTTGAGTTATTTCCTTGTGAGCTAGTGTGACCAAGAAGTTGTCGGCCAGACGCATCTAGCGTCATTGCTTGGGTAAAGGAGATAGTGTTTCCTGCTGTGCCTGATGGGGCGTTGAACCACTTGTGTGCGCCACCGCTTTGCTCATATTCAGTAGCAGCCGCTGTTGTGCTGTATTGTCTATTACCAGAAGAATTACGAAATGCGTTCTGATTGAAATACATTACAGTGGTAGCAAAACTGTAAATTGAGCCAGCATTAAACTGTAACGCTCTTACAGAGTTATCAGTTCCCCAAGCACTCGGAGTAACTCCCAAGCCTAGATTGCCTGAGGAGTCGATTTTCATCCTTAAAACATCATTGGTATAAAAATCCAATGGGTAAGCACCAGAAGCATAAATTACACGAGCATAACCGCTACCGCCAAAGTTTGAACCTGTAGATGTATCAATAGCGCAAAATAGGTTTCCACTTGTATTTGTGGCATATAACCCACTGTAGCCCGTAGTACCTGTTGTTTTGGCAAAAACACTAGCCGCTGAAAGTTCTAGTTTTTGTGAAGGCGAACTTGTACCAATACCCAACCCTGTTGAGGTGAGGCGCATACCTTCTGTGCCAGAGGTCTGATAAATAAAAGAATTTGCGTTTTCAATGGCGTTTACATAAGCAGAGCTTGAACGGTTGTAGTAAACGGAAGTAACTGCGCCAGAAGTATCGCCATTTATAGAGCCAGGCCCAATTTCAAGGCCTTCAGCCCCTGAATTTGAAACAGACAGCTTGCGAATTGGCGAACTTGTGCCAACACCAAGATTTGCCCCATCAAAAGTCAGCGCAGAGCCACTTGTCAGAACCTTTGAGCCGTTTAAATACGTGACCCCCGAGGCTGTGCCTCCAGAGAGGGTTACAGCACCAGAGGCTGCTAGGGTTGTGAAAGCACCAGTAGAAGCTGTAGTAGCTCCCACTGTAGTTCCATTAACAGCACCACCTGTGATTGCTACAGCGTTAGCTTCTTGATTGCCTAAGCCACCAACAAGTTTAACTACAGCACCTCCAGAGTCTTTGGAGTACAGTTTCTTATCTGTTACGTTAACAGCCAACTCACCTTGAGTTAAATCTGCAGCCAGTGGTGCAGCTGATGCCGTACTACTATTCTTTGTAATGAGTGTAGCCATTTAAAATGTGCCTCCGTTAATTGTGCTTGTCCAAGATGTATCGTAATTTGTGCTTGAATTCTTAAGTAAGAACTGTCCTGCAGTACCGCCAGCAGCTACCCCAGCTCCGGTAGCACCAGTGGCTCCTGTTGCTCCTGTAGCTCCCTGAGGAACTGTAAAGTCAAATACTGCAGCACTTGAAGTTCCTGAGTTAGTAACTGATGCTGAAGTTCCAGCAGCCCCTGTAGTAGTTGTTCCAACTGCTATGGTTGCAGCAGAGCCATTGGTTCCGTTTGTACCATTAGTTCCATTAGTTCCAGCTGAGCCTGTGGCTCCAGTGGCTCCTGTAGCACCTTGTGGAATGGTGAAGTTAAACGTAGCAGCACTGGAGGTTCCAGAATTAGTGACTGAAGCACTTGTACCTGCTGCACCAGTCGTTGTAGTTCCCACTGCAATAGTGGCTGCACTACCTGTAGCTCCTGTGGAACCAGTAGCCCCTGTAGCACCTACATCACCACGAGGAATGGTAAAATTGAAGGTAGCTGCTGCGGATGTACCAACATTTGTTATTGCAGCTGAAGAACCTGCTGCACCTGTGGTGACTGTACCTACTGCAATCGTAGCTGCAGCACCGTCAGTACCGTTAGTTCCGTTTGTACCGTTACTACCTGCAGAGCCTGTGGCTCCTGTAGCACCTGTGGCTCCTGTGCTGCCAGTAGCTCCAGTGGGAATACCAAATGTAATAAGAGGTGTAGCAGAATTATATGCTACAGTTGCTGATGAACCAGCTGATAAAGTACTTACTGCTACTTGAAGAGCAGTACCAAAGTTCAGTGTTGCATCACGAGCTGTCTCAGCTGCTGTCTTAGCCGTTGCTGCACTTGTAGCTGAATTTGCAGCGTTAGTTGCTGAGGTGCTTGCTGCAGAAGCTGAACTAGCAGCTGCAGACGCTGAAGCTGCAGAGGCAGTCGCTGAAGTACTGGCTTCACCTGCTTTCTGAGTTGCTAGAGCTGCTTGACTACTAGCGTCATTTGTAGCATCTCCAGAACCACCGGGGCCTCTATAAATAGACATTAATTAAGCACCTTTAAATAGGCCATAAGCTGTGCCTATCGTATCTTGAGAGATTCCAAGATTAGTTAGGTAATCTATAGCTGCTCTTTGGTTTTCAGGAGTATCTCCACCTGAAGCAGATACAAAATCAGCATAAGCTTGTGCAATAGATTGAGGAGAACTTGATGCTGCTAAATCTGTATAACTAGGTTCATCTGCAGTTCCAGTCATGCTTTCACCAGCTGACAACATTCCACCGCCACCGCCAGTATTGGTTCCTGCTAAGTATGTGTTGTATGCTTGACCTATCTGAGCATCAGACAAACCAATATCTTTTAAGTAATTAATTGCTGTTTGTTGATTAGCAGCTGTATCGCCACCAGCACCTCCAACAAAAGCTGAATATGCCTGTGCAATATTCTGTGGAGTAGCTTTAGCATTTAATTGCTGATATGTATTACCAGCTTCCGGTAGTCCACCAATATAGGTATTGTAAGCCTGACCAATCTGACCTTCTGAGATGCCAATGTCTTTTAAATATGTAATGGCACGTTGTCTGTTAGCTTCTGTGTTACCACCAGCATTTGCAATAAAGGCTGAGTATGCTTTAGCAATGTTTTCTGGGGTAGCTTTAGCATTCAGTTTATCATAAGTATCGCCTGAAGCTGACAATGTATTTAAATACGCATTGTAAGAAGTACCAATCTGATCCTGTGTCAAACCTAACTTAGTTAGATACTCAGTGGCTGCTTTTCTGTTAGCGGCAGTGTTACCACCAGCATTCTTAATAAAGTCAGCGTAGGCTGAAGCAACTTGTGTGGGAGTACTTGTCTTACTTAAGTTAGCGTAAGTAGGCGGAGTAACTACTGTTGTTGGTTGTCTAACAGTTGAAGTATTAACTGGTTGATTAAAACCACTGGTCATCATTCCACCGCCAGTGGTGTATCCAGTAGAACCTCCACCGGGATTAAAACCTGAGGAATACCAGTCTTGCAGTGGAGTTGCCACATCACGAGGCATACTAGGCAACAAAGCATTATAACTACTTTGTAACTTGTTGAAATAGTCAGGAGAGTACCCACCACCAGTGTTCATACCACCTGTAAAGCCAGTGGGGGTCATTGTGTTGTTGCCACCTGTGTTTGTAACAGCATTGGTAAGACCAACTAAACCTGCAACATTGATACCAGCATTGGCTAACTTGATAATCTGATCTGTTGTGAGGCCACTTGTAAGTGTATTAGCTGCAGTTAAAGCCCCTGCTGTATTAGCACCTGTAGTAAGAGCACCTGATGTTAAAGCACCATCGGCAAGAGCACCAGCACCAAAAGCACCAGCCCCAGCATTAGCTAATTCAAAAGCACCTAAGTCAGTCATTGCTGAAGCACCTGCGTTAAGTGCTTCAAAGCTTGATCCAGCACCAGTACCGCCACCAAATAAACTTTCAAACCCACCTCCTAAGCCACCAAACAAAGCTGCAGAACCCAAAATAAATGGAGTTAAGCTATTACTTACTGCTTGTTGATTGCCTGTGCGTGAATAAGCACCTGTAGGGTCATACTGAGTATATGCACCACCTACTTTGTTTTGCTCAGGTGTGTAAGCATAAATGTCTTGAAGAGCACCTTCTTGAAAAGTCTCGCCAGATCCAGTATCAGCATAGCTACCCTGATAGATAGTACCATTAATATTAACAGTGTTACCACGACCAGCAGCAATGATCTGGTTAATCTGATCCTGTGTTAGTCCTTGAGGAGTAGTTGCCATGATTATTACTCGCCTTTTCTGTATAACTCAAACGTGTTGATAGTATTCATTGTTGAA
>Ga0209353_10001681_pt1 | contig 12492 bp, 4 predicted proteins | sample LauGreSpBDMM15SD_2_FD_187561 | JGI IMG/M metagenome (GOLD analysis project Ga0209353, IMG submission 187561) | Freshwater lake microbial communities from Lake Michigan, USA - Sp13.BD.MM15.SD (SPAdes) (version 2) | ecosystem: Environmental > Aquatic > Freshwater > Lake | place: Lake Michigan, USA...
TGGATTTTCAAGCAAATGGTACAGTTGCTATAGGTTATCGTATTGGAGAAAACTTTTTAAAAGGAAATAGTAATGTATTTATTGGTTATGAAGTAGATACACATAGTCCTTATAATTCATATGGTGTCGCTATTGGGACGCGTAATGTTAAAACGTATCATCATGCGATCGCAGTGGGAGAAAACTTAAATAATTCTGGACTTGCTTCAGTTATTATTGGAAGAGATATTGTGAATGATGCTGAAAATTCAGTTTCCATTGGTAATGATATTGATATATCAAGTGTATATGTATTAAGTGACCCACTTGATTATCGTTCACCCGTTTCTCAGTCTAAAACATATGGTTTGTTTAATGTTCAAGAATATTATTCAGATACAATTTATAACGGTACTCAAAGCAATACTTCAGCAACTTTTTCAGTTAATAATTTAAATATTTTTAATTCTGGAACAAATCGTCCTCAAGGATTTATCCCTGATTTTGATACAAATTTGACAAATCTTTTTAAATTCCATGTAGGTTATCAAGGTGACACTGAAATAATCTTATCAGAACCAATAATCCTTGATAATATATTTGAGTATATTAATAATCCAAATAATATACGAAAAAAGAATTTTGAGACAATTAATCTATCAACGGGAGTTGTTGAAATTACAGCTGAACAAAAAAAGACAAAACATAATGTTAATGTAAATTTTTTTATTCCTGAAAGTATTTATAATGAACCTTATGATTCTAATACGCTAATTGGTCTCATCGGTGTTAATTTAATACGTAAAGAAAATCAAAATGAACTCTTATACTCCTTTTATTATCCGAAAAGAATGCCCATTTATCAAATAAATAATACACAACCTGTTGTTTTAGAAAATAGTTTTGATTATATACGTACGACATGTAATATAGATGCTTGGCAGTTTCAATCAAACATATGGACATATGATTTATCTACTGATGGTTACGATACAGTACTATATAATAATACACTTTCAAATATTATCATAGAACACCCTAAATATGGTGTTATAAATAGAAATTTATTCGGAGATTCAAATATTCCACTAATATATTCAATTTATCCAGAATCTTTATTTGCTTCAAATGATTCATTGATTATTGCTTCTGCTCGTACTATCGATGAAATAAATATATTATCGGATCATCCTAAACAGATTAATATTTATAGTTCAAATACCCATTATTTTAATAGTAATGCCATTTCTTTACATCCCATTCAACCTATTTATTTAGATCAAAGCCATATTTTAAGAAAACCACTCTATTCTCCCACCCAACCTGTGTCGATTAATATAGGACCGAATATTTATCTAGAAAAATCAGGCGTACCTTATACGAATACGACTGTCAGTGCTTTGTATTCTGATTTTATACAACAATCAATTACGATTCGTCCAACTGACAGTAATCAAAGTATTTTTGAAAACATCCGTATGACCATTGGAACAACCGAATATCCTTCCGAAATATACTATGATTCAACGAGTAATTATCTGAAAGAATATAGCCAGGCAAGTAACATATATATTAATTTATTGACGAGTAATGTATTAGTTCCTATTAATTTACCATCTATTTCAATTGATTCTATTTATATACGTAAACAACCGTCTTATGGTGTTTTATCAATGTCAATGCCTGTAACAAATTTAAGTAATATTGCTTATCAACCTTTACATCCTTATAATGAAGATACAGCCGAGGTATTGATTAAATATTATTTAGGAGATCGTATTACGTATAAATTATTAAATATACTTTTCTTAAGAAATTCAACTCATTACTCGATTCCTGTTTATAAACTTCACGAAACCTCTTTTGAGACTACGCTAGATGTTCAATTTTCTTTAATTAATAGTAAATACTCTTCGAACTTACTAACAAATATATATAACGATCAATATACAGTATCTGTTATAAATGGTGTGTTACCCACTAAAATTGGCTATTCAAAACAATACACTTGTAACATAACAAATTATGATTCGGTTAGCGGATATGTTTATCAATCAAATATTCAATTAACAGATCGCTTTACTCGTATTGACTACGATAGTGGATTTATAAGTGCCCTAATTAAATCACGTATTCCTACACCTACCCCTTGGAACGGAATTGCTTGTAATATTTATTATTATCAGTATACTGGTATTAACCCTATTACAAATCCGATTAATAATGGGTCCTTTAACTTACATCGCTACTATTTTTATAATTCTCTACAACAACCCTACTATTTCTATGGACTAACTGCTCCTTATTATGAATATGAAGAACTTGGAATGGGTACATCGCATATATATTGGCAGTATATCAAACAAGTAAAACATGATACATATACTAAATACGCGTGTAATGTTGATATTGTTTCATGTAATGAAACTTACTTTTTAAAAGATTATTATACACTAAACACATCGAACTATTTATTCCAAAGTAATGTTTCAACCGTTTTAAATTATGCCCCTACCTCAAATTATATCTATATTCCATCGACCAATCAACCACAAACAATGACGTCTACATCCAATTATGTGTATACCATTTTAACAAATAGTTATATACCCACATATTCTTTAAGAAATGTAGATCTTTATCAAAAAAATGGGCAATATACCTATCAATCTACTAATAAATTTTTGAATATTATTGAAAAAAATAAAGGTCTTGCTACATATTTTCATCAGAGCAATATAGACCGAGATCAAATTTATATTTGGCTCAGTTCGAATTTACCAAACAATAAACCGTTCGAGTATCATAGGCTTTATTTATCAAATGACCGTGCCATAGAATATAATTATTATAATAATATTGCGTTAGATTCATCCCCAGGACAAATATTTAATTTTTCAGTAAGTAATTACTTATCTCAAACAATTGATGGTCAATCCAATGGTTTAAATTTTACATCACAAGAATTTACATTTATTGCGATTCAATCAATTAGCTCAAATATTTTTGTAAAACAATCAGAATCTAAATACGAAATGACAAATAAAATTCATTATCCAAATACCTATTTATTTATTCCATTGGTTAAAGAACCTGTAAATTTACAATCACAACTACAACAACAACTACAAACCTTCTATGTGTCAACTACTCAGAATAAAGCAAAGACTTTATTAACATCTTCATTTCAATATAATTCTTATTTATCTCAAAAGAGTTATTTAAATACACGCTTAGCGGATTCACCTAATTATTTAACATCTAATAATTTACACTATTATGATACTACAATACCTTCTTCAAATTTAATTTATCATATTGTGTCCTATTGTAATGATATTTCTAGAACCTTATTTAATCAAAAGGATATTGATGATCAAAAAATATATGTTTCTCATTCAAATATTACACATTTTTCAATTCAATATGACTTATATAATCAAACAGACTATCTTACATCGGGTGAAATTCCTATCCAAACTTATGGACAAACTATTTTCCCACCCCGTAATTTTTCATTAGTCAGTTGTAATGAAATTGTTAATATTCAAAATATTTTCGAGCATAACCGTATTGGTCCATTTTGGAACTATATTGAACAAAGTTTATATTATCAATCAAATATACAATCAAATGAATTAAGCGTTTATATTACAAAACAACCGACGAAAGGATACTTTTATTCATCAAATAGTGCTTCATTATTAAATACAAATGTCATATCAAAAATAAATTATCACGATTTTAAAACACATAAGTTGCATTATATACCTTATATACCTAATGATTTATCAAATGATTCTTATCAGTTTTATTTAGATTACAAGGGAGATATTTCGGATATTTATGAAACAAACCTTAAAAATTATTGGAGTCAATTTTCACCATTTTTAGTAGATAGCCGCCCTTATAATAATACCTATATAATTGACACTTCTAATATACCTAGATCATATGGTCTCATTCAAGATGGATATACATGGTCTTGTAATGATACACAATTATTTATTAAAAATTATTCATTAGAAATTCAAAAAGAATTTAAACAATTTACACAACGACCTTATTTTAAAAGCGCACAGATAACCGAAACGATTGATATTGGAGGATATTTTAACTTTAAACGTCTATTGAATACAAGTAATACTATAAGTAGTAATTCAAGAGATTTACATTTCTTTGTGTCATCAAATCCTTCTTATGGAAAAATTATGAAGAAAAATGATGATGTTTCATTACCTTATATAAGCGATCCTTATTTCACCTATTCTGATATTGTTGGAAATAAAGTATTTTATCATCATTATGGTGAAAATGAGGTAACAGATGGTTTTAAATTATTAATTGGATCTGCTAAATTAACAAATTCTGATGGAAGTGTCTATGATATATCTGAAATACCTATTGAATATAGAGTAACAATTTCTTCAAAATCCAGTTTAATTAAAAATAATCCAGATTATATTTATAAAGAAACATCTAATGAAATAATTAACTCTAGTAATTTAATAAATACATCTTTAATTGATATCAATAAAGGTAATGTAATTATTTATTCTACATGTAATCTAGATATTTATCGTAAAAATGGGATTCAACTTGAAAAAATAAATTATTTTACACAAGCACAATTAATTTCGAATGAAATTTATTATAAAATAAATTCAAACATTTTTAGAAATAATTCAAATCTAAATGAATCAATGAATATTCAATTTATTGTAAGTTCAAGTAATACTACAATAGAAGATATTGATCCTATATCAACATTATCTTATTATAGAGGGCTTTATTTACAAGAATGGGACGTAAATTTAAATAATTATGTATCTTCAAATATAATACAAAAACATTTAAACTCCAATCAAATTGTTCAATATTATAAAAAATCTTATGATAATCAATATTTTAATTTCGATAATCGTCGTATTCAAATCGATTTTACATTAAATCCAGAACAACAACAATTATATACTGATACTGTATTTAATCATAAAAAATATTTAAATCAATTAGAAACCTTTAAGTTTAATTTTAATATATATGATCAATCATCGAATGTATTATTAAATGCGCATTTTACAAAAAATAAAGTAATAATTACAAATTCTATACAAACACAAAAAACATTGACAATTCCTATCATTATGAATGAACGAAATAATATAAGTTTTATATTAAACGATGATCGTAATAATAATAATTTATCATTTTATATAAATAATATAAATTATTTAAATGGCGCTGGTTATCCATTTATTGTACCCAATTCTAGTAATATTCGTACATTTGCTTTACAAGCAGATATTTTAGATCCATTTAATTATTATAATTATACATTAACATCAAATATTAGTAAAGATGTTTATTTATATTATAATCTTACAAATTTTACAAATAAATTAAAGTTTAATGATTTTAATATTTTAGTAAATACATATGATTTATCATCTCGCGATAATACTTCAAATGAAGAATATATATTTTCGTCTAATTTAAATAATGTTATTATTGGAAAATTATTAGATGTAAAAGGATTAAACAACATTTGTATTGGTCAGAATTTTAAAACGATTGGTACTGATTCTATTATTTTAGGAAATAATATTGGTGTGGATAACAGTTCATCTGGAACAAATACACTAAATGAAATTTTTCAATCTATTGTAATCGCTAATAATAGTTTTGTTAATTCGAAAGTTCGTGATGTTATTGCGATTGGTAATAATATTTTAACAAACATTCCATTTGATTTAACGAATTTCTTATTAAAAAAACCAATTCTTATTGGAAATGATATAGGTATAGATCTTATAGATTTTCATATTAATATTCAAAATACGTTTTTAAAAACATCAGTGGGAACTGTACCAGCAATTTATTTAGGTTCAACAGGAGATATTGTAGCAATTGGATATTCAAATAATCAACAATTTGATAATGAATATCAACTTTATGTAAATGGTGGTATATCTTTTAAGGGCTCTATTACATCATTAGGATCCATTATTAATAAACGTCAAGTATTTGGTAATTTAATTTATACAAGTGGTATAAATCATACATGTACAATACGTATTTCATGGACAAATGAACAATCAGATGACTATAATGCTTTTACAATTTCAGGTAAATTTAGGGGATTATTAAGTGATTCTGTTTATATTTATCGTCGATTTGAAACATGGGTAACACCAAAAAATGATGATGTTACAGCAAAACCAAAAGGATTAACCGATTTTGAAATTGCATCTTACGCAAGTGTAGGTATTACAGATTATGAACATTCAGTTATTCGATATGATAATAAGTCGGTAAATTTAGTTATTCTTTGGACGACTATTATTGATTTAACTGATATTGACAAAATGATTGCTCATTTAGATTTAGAAGTAGCGTATCCTCAAAATTTAGGAATATTAACCATGCAAATTTTATAAGTTTTTATAAAAATAATATTATGATATTTTACAAATTATTTAAATTAAGCCCATGTGCTTCCAATCGTTGTGGCAGTGTTTGTACCTACAGGATAAAATGATATATAACTATTAATTTGAATATTATCCACATATGCGGTAGGTGTAGTAACAGGTGCTGCTGTAATATATGCTAAATTTGGAATTAATGTTCCAGCTCCATTTATACGAACTACACCTTTTATTAAAATATTTGTATATTCATTAAGACCTGTAAATGAAGCACCAATAATAGAAGAAGCAGCTGTATTGTATATTACAGATGTTGATGCGGTAGGAGTTCCAATTGTAGCTGAACGAGAGACAATTGCCGTAAAGTTAATACTTGTTAAAGTGGCTGTTCCAGTAAATGATATATTTATTGTATGCGCATTTGCTGTTCCAGCGGATGCTGTACGAATTTTATAGATTATCATTTCAAACTTATACATAGTTGACGCAATAAGAGTAATATTTGTTGAGAATATTTGCTGTATTGTTGTAACAACATTTGTAAATGGACGAGCAGCATTAATAATATTATGAGTTTCAATGGGTATAGCACCTCTATATGTTGTTCCTTTACTTCCATAAAATACATCACCATCATATTCTATTTCACCATTTGATATAGTACCAAGAGCTTGAGATGTAATAATAGGAGTTATTAATGAAGGTGCGGATGCTAAAACAACGGCACCTGTACCAGTTGATGAACTCGCCCCTGTGCCACCATTTAACACTGGTAATATATCACTTACATGTGTTGTAAGACCTACTTTACCCCATGTTGGCGCTACATTAATACCACCTGAAAGTAATACATTACCTGTAGTAACATCAGCAAGTTTAGATAATGTTGTAGTACCAGAAGCATATAACAGATCTCCTATGTTATAAGATACAACACCTGTACCTCCATTTGAGGCAAGTAAAGTACCACTTACATGTGTATTAAGACCTATTTTATCCCATAAAGGAGCTACACCTATACCTCCTGATATAAGTGAATTACCTGTAGTAACATCAGCAAGTTTAGATAATGTTGTAGCACCAGAGGCATATAAAAGGTCTCCTACAGCATATGTATTAAATCCTGTACCTCCATTTGATGTAGATAAAGTACCAACAAGTGATGAAACATCTATAGTACCAATAATTTGTGTTGCTTTAATAGTTCCATTTACATCAAGCACACTTGTTGGATTTATTTTTCCAATACCTATATTTCCATTTGTATAATAGATATCTGATCCATTACTTACCCAGGGTGTAAAACCAGGAATTGGAACCCATGAGCTAGTATATCCTTCAAATGTATTTAAGTCTGTATTATATCGTAATGATCCTTTTGTAGATGGATTTGGGCGATCAATTGTATTTCCACGTGGTAATAAAATAGCATTAGATGACCAAATTTCTAAACTTAATGTTACAGATGTCGTACCAATACCAACATTACTAGATATATATCCACTTGCTTTACTATATAGATTATTTACTTCTAAATCAATAGAATTATTTTCACCTTGTGATGATGTCATTTTTATACCTCCTGTATTATCATCTCTTGAAAGTTTAGTTCCTCCTAAATCAATTGTATTACCAGATAAATAAAGATCTTTGAAACGAAAATTACTTGATCCTAAATCATATACATTACAAGCAGTTGGTATAAAATTGCCAGCTATAAGAACATTTGGAGAATCTAATAGAAGTGTTGATGTTTGTGTAGTTTTTATTGTACATTGATCTCCTGATAAACTTAGATTTGAACAACCGATTGTACCTCGTACATCTAATTGTTGTGTGGGAATATTAGTACCAATCCCAACATTACCATCATAAGCAATTTGAACTAAACTAATATTACTTCTAAAAAATTCTGCCACTTTATTATAACCACTTTGTGTTACACTTAATGCGGTTGCTGAACCAGCATTATCAACTACTAATTGCTCTGTTTGATTAACAACTGTTGTAATTACAGTATATTGACCAAAGCTTGAAATATTTGAACAATTTACATTACCACTAACATATAAATCGCCTCTTATATCTAATGTTTTAAAAGGATTATTTGTACCAATTCCAACATTACCTTTTTGACTAATAAATAAAACAGTATCATTACTTCCTTTATTAAATTCAGCTACTGGAAAATCTAAACCTGTTTGTAAAACGGTTAAAGCGGTTGATGAATTCGCATTTTGAATTACCATTCTGTTCGTATTGCTTGAAATAGTTGTTAATACATTTAATGTTCCAAATGAATAAATATTTGAACATATAACACTTCCAGTTGCGTAAATGCTACCATCTATATCTAATTTTTGCATAGGAGTATTAGTTCCAATACCAATATTACCAATCATATAAACCGAATCTCTATTATTTATTTTTTCAAAAGCACCTGGAACATTTGATAAACCAGCCCCACTTCCATAATATTCTTTTGCGACAATTCTTCCATTTACATCTAATAAACTACGAGGTTGATAAGTACCAATACCTATATTTCCAGCATTATAGTAAACTGATTTATCTAATCCACGATCCCAATAACTATAAATACTTTGGGTTGAATAGCCTCCTAATGTTCCTTCCACCTGATCTAATGTAGTGGGCCAGAATGTAACATCAATTACATCATTAGCTTTTGCTACACTTGTTAATGTAATATTAAAAAATGTTTTAGGAGGTTCATACTGATTGCTGTAAGAAACCACATAATCTTTTAGATTACTACTAAAATAAGCCAATTTATAACCGTTTAAATAAACTTCAGCATTTTCATTACTTGCGGCGTATAAACCAGTTGTTTCTACCATAAATTCAACATCCGCACGATCTTTAACAATAAATGTTTGATGAATGGGAGGAACTTGTAAAGGTTTTTGATAGATTGATTCACTGGTAAGTAATAAATCCTCCGCAATGATTTTACCACGAACGACTAATTTTTCAAGAGGTGCAGCTTCACCAATACCTACATTTCCATTTCCATCAATAATATTAACAATCGATGTTTCATTACTACGAAATACAATATATGGATCGTAACCACGTTGGATTAAATTAATACCTTCTTGTGTACCTAAATTATCAATAGTTAAATGATTTAAATTACTAGCTGTAAAACTTAAAATTTCAGCGGTTAATGTTCCTCGAATAACCGTGTTACCAGAAATAGTCACACGATAATTTTCTTCAGGTTCTTGAGTTCCAATACCGATACGACTATTTTTAAACACCAATACATTTGAATTTACAACCTCTTCGCGATTACGAAAGGTATGTTTCTTCGATGTATAGGGTAAATTTTCAAATAGCACCGATTGTACCATTGCTCTATTTCAATGCTATACAAAAATAATACTTTTTCATATTAGATGAAACCGCACTTTTCTTTAAAATTCATCTATATGATTATACTTATCACTGTTTTTACAATCATACATTATATTACATCTCAATATGGTGCGCATTATAATATTGGTCAATTAACATTTGTGGATAGTATCTATTATACAACCACTTCCGCAGGAATGATAGGATTTGGAGATATATATCCAGTATCAAATATATCTAAATTAATTATTGCCGCCCTTATTTTAGGATTTTTATGGATATTATTTATGTAGTAAAAAAATCAATTTGACGCTTTGTATGATTTGGGTAAGCAAACCATCCATAATGTTTTAATGAAGCATCTAATAGTGCATAAATTTTACCATCCATTGCTTTCCATAAACGGCAAAATCCATAATCTTCACTTTCAAATCGCTTTGTTTCAGGATGAATTTCAACGGGAAATAAATTATAAAAATATTCAGAATTTGCTCCCATATAGCCATCAATGTCATTTTTATAAAAACGTTCTGGATATTGTTTTATCATTGAATCAATAACATTTCTTTGAATTAATAGACAACCGGTTGTACAATAATCTACTTCCTGAATGGGACCCGATTCTCCAATTTTCAAATGAATTGACGCATTGGTACACAACTCGAATGGATTTTCAGGAACTGGATTTTGTGAAAATACCTTTTCTAATTTTTGTTGATTTAACCATTTTTGAGCATAACCAATACCGATTACTTGTTTATTCGCTTGGATTAATTCAATGATATATTTTACATCAAATTCTATATCGGCATCTAAGAATAATAAATGTGTATGTTCTGGATCTGTCATAAAATAAGCCACCGCTGCATTTCGCGCACGATTTATTAAACTATCAAATGTTATTGGGAAAATAGATGCTGGAATACCCATTTCTTTTAATACCAATATCAATTTCATCAGGGAAAACATAAATGATGTATGACACATATGATTGTAACATATAACAGGAATGAATAATTTCATTTTAAGCTACTTTAAAAGTAAACTATTTTGTTTAAACCAATAATTTACAAACAAAAATAATATAAATCAAAACAATATGAATAAAAAACAATACAATATTAAATAATTAGAGTTTTCTCATGTCCGACACGAATGTCACAGTTTACATAAATAGTGTAACCGGCTTTTTGAAGACCACGGCAAAACGCTACATCTTCAGAACACATATCTTGCATGACGACATTTCCACTTTCATTTTTAATAGTTTGTAGTTCATCCCAAAAGTAAGGGTAACTCATATCTTCAATAACACCATAACGGCATGCGAAGAATCCCATACCATTGTAAACGACCGGCATAAACTTTTGTTGAGTTTCTTTTTTATAGTTTTCAATATCTTCAGGCTTTAGAAATTGAAAGGTACCATTTTCTTCAAAGAATTTTTCATCCCAGTTGGAAATGCATGGGAAGTGTGTAAGATCCGCCATCATATAAAGACCGGATACGACAGGGTGGATATCAATATTCTCAATAATTTCAATTACTTGTTCTGGTTTGAATATTACATCTGAATCAATACTGAACCATACATCATATTTAAGCTTTCCATCGAAAGGTTTTTGGTTTGGACCACGACGAACATCTAATCCAAGGGTTTGCATACGTGAAAAACTTACAAAACTAGAATAACGGTTTAAAACAACTACTTCATAGTTACGTTTCCAAAGTGTATCCATTACACGTGTCCATGCCATTAAAAATGTTCCAGAATAATGGTTACCTGGAAGAGCAATTACAATAACTTTCTTAGGACTATTCTCCATAATAAAAAATATATAATAGCAATCTTTAAACCAATTATTTTATATTAGGTTGAAAACAGTTAGGAAAAAATATACTTAACAAATAGCAGTTATTATGGCAACCGGACGAGATATCTTAGGAGGTCATATATATGACATTTTGTCGTCATCTTCTCCTGAAATATTTACTATTGGAAACACTTCAAATGATGCTTATATGCGTTTTTATGATTCAAATATACCACGAAATGGAGTTGTGATGGGTTTAAGTAATGAGGGCTTTATATTTTATAGAGATAATACAAGCAATTTAAATGTGGGTATCAATACAAGTCGCGCCCGTACAAATTTAGATGTTCATGGAACAGTTGCATTAAACCAAATAACTTCTTACCACTCTTCCTCAAATATTTATATATTAGAAAATGTGATATTATCTTCTAACTTAATTCAAAATTCATCAACTTATGTTGGTCTGGGAACAACCGCGCCTACAAAAAAATTAGATGTCCGTGGTGATATCGTTTTTAGTGATCGCCTTTTCCATAACAATGAAGAATATCGTGAAAGTCAATTTCGCTTTTTACAAGGATCTAATTATACATCAAATATAAATAATTATACATTTTCTAATATTTATTATATACATTCAGTCGGCATTGGTACCGATTCATCCAATGAACTATCAAATTATCAACTATTTGTCCAAGGTAATTCAGCGTTTGCTGGCAAAGTATATGCGAGTGATTTCATTAGTTATGGTGGTGTTGCCGCGAATAGTTTTTTACAAGTAGAACTATATAACTCTGGAAATGAACGTTTGAAAACTGTTGTTACAAACGATACAAATGTTACCAATCGTATTTTATATAGCGTTAAAACACGTCCAGGTCGTTATT
>Ga0209353_10001684_pt1 | contig 12484 bp, 9 predicted proteins | sample LauGreSpBDMM15SD_2_FD_187561 | JGI IMG/M metagenome (GOLD analysis project Ga0209353, IMG submission 187561) | Freshwater lake microbial communities from Lake Michigan, USA - Sp13.BD.MM15.SD (SPAdes) (version 2) | ecosystem: Environmental > Aquatic > Freshwater > Lake | place: Lake Michigan, USA...
GTACTTATGCCGATAAAGCATACCGAAGTAAAGAAAACAGTAAAGTGTTAAAAGACAATAATTTAAGAAATAGAATTCATTATAAAGCTGTAAGAGGAAAATCACTAACTAAGTGGCAGAAACATTTTAATAAAAGAGTAAGCACGTTTAGGTATACCGTTGAAAGAACATTTGGAAGTATTCAAAAATGGTTCGGAGTAGGTATTGCCAGGTATGTAGGATTAGCCAAAACGAATACACAACACCTATTAGAATCAATTTGTTATAATTTAAAAAGAGCGCCTAGATTAATAATTGAGACTGAAATTAGAAAACAACAAACACAACAAATTGGTTATCAATAAATTGAATATAAACTGCATTTGCGATAGTGATTGAGCAATTGTTTGAGCGCTGCCTTCTTAGTTGTTTATATTCAAATTGAAACACAAATGCTTGATAACTAAGAAAAAAGCGAGTTGCGAAAGCACGGTCCGCCGCGGCGGAATCGCCCAAATAAATAATTAAATACTGAATAAAAATAACATTCAAGAAAAATAGAATTATAGTATCTTAAAAAAATAAAATATCACACAAATTCTAGTGTAGATACTTTTGCAACACTCTCAAAACATTTGAGTCTAAATTAATTTGAACTATATTCAATCCTGTTTTCGTTAGTTGTAAAAATTCCCTTTATGCGTTACCTGTTAATTTCATTGTTGTTTCTTTTCAGTTTGGGTAGCCAGGCGCAGGAAAGCCATATCCAAAAACTGATGACGCAAGGGAAAGAATTCCTCAGAAAAGAAAATTGCGAAGACGCAGAAAAAACTTTTAAAAAAATATTTACCAGCAAAGAAACCCTTCCTGATGAACTCTGTTTTTATTATGGGGTGGCATTGGTCAAACTAAAAAAATATACCAAGGCCCGCGATTTTTTAGAAAAATACTTGTCACTCACCAATTCAAAAGGAGAATTTGTAAAAGAAACCAAAGGCCTTTTGGCAGAAATTGATAAAAATGTTTGTGGTATTTGTAAAGGAAATGATTATTTTTGGGTAGATGATTCTTGTGATGTTTGTATTGCTAAGGGGTATACCTTAGGCAATTGCCATGCCTGTCATGGAAAAGACAAGGTGGTTTGCCCTGATTGTAGAGGAGCAAAAGTACTCGTGACCAACAACAGTTTGGGATCTTGGTACAATGATTGCCCACGTTGCGAAAATGGCTTGGTTACCTGTATGCGTTGCAAGGGATCAAAACAAGAACAATACAATTGCACAAAATGCCACGGAAAAGGCACGGTGAAAATTAAAAAAGTTTGTACACATCAACATTAAATACTTATGAAATCAGCACCCATCATTCAAAAATTGGTATTCGTTTTAGGATTTTGTTTTTTTACCGCCTTGGGAGCAAATGCTCAGGCAGACATTAGTTTTGAAAAAATGAACCACGATTTCGGAGCCGTAAAACATGGCAACGACACCATTTGGTACAGTTTTAAATTTAAGAATGACAGCAAAGAACCGCTGGTAATTGCCAACATTGAAACTGCTTGTGATTGTACCTTGGCCAAATGGCCTAAAACCCCGGTGCTGCCAGGGCGCTCAGGGATTATTCAGGGTGGATATAAACTCAAAGGAAAATCAGGCGTGTTCAACAAAACACTTACCATCATGGCCAACACACTTCCGGCCACTACGACGATTACCATTATGGGGGTAATCAAGTAAGGGGAATTGTTTATGAAGGTTCAATGTTTAAAGTGAATTTTGGGTGTTCTCTAAGGGATTGTCTTTCGCAATTTGCTTTGTTAACATACATTACTACTTTTAACAAACATTTGTCAACAAAGTGTGAGGCGCTCCATCCCGAGAAAACTGGTAATCAATCACTCGCCCATGCGCACATACCACCAACAATTTCCTATTACCTAGACTATTTCACGGAGAGTCAAAATTGTCTTGTATCGTTCATTTATTAGTCCCAAGAAATATCGTACGCCCCTAAAAAAAACAGTGCGTAAGATGTGTTTTACAACAGGTTTAGGGGTATTTATAATTTTTATCTGCTGAATGCTCCTACTTAAATGGCGCGTTTGTAGAAGACAAAACGCGGGTAAGAGTCGGGTAAATTTTACGAAATGTAAAGTCAGAAGTAACCCCTGCTGATACGGCAAAAGACAAAACTCCGGCGGAAAATACTTTTAAAAAAAATTAATACTCCCCAACCATTACCAAAAAAGCGGCAATAAATGGCGCGGCGAGCAACAAACCGTCGAAGCGGTCTAAAAATCCACCATGTCCTGGAATCAATGAACCAGAGTCTTTAAGTTTTAAACTGCGTTTGAAAGAGGATTCTACCAAGTCACCGTAACTTCCAACGACCACAATAATCCCTGAAAGTACCAACCATTTCCACAATGCTAGGTCAGTAAAATAGTAAGACAATCCTACCGCAACGCCCATCGACAACACTGCTCCTCCTACGGAACCTTCCCATGTTTTTTTAGGAGACACACGTTCAAATAATTTCGTTTTCCCAAATGTTTTCCCAGAGAAATATGCGCCTGAATCACTGGCCCAAAGTAACAACAAAGAGCCCAATATGATTTGATAACTGTAAGTTCCGGTGCTGAATGCTGCCACAATTAACAAGGAAAAAGGAATGGCGACATACATCAATCCAATAATGGTAAAAGCCACATTGCTGATGGGTTTTTTCTTGTTGATGTAGAGTTCATGAATGAACAACAAACACATCAAAGGAGGAATTAAGAAAAAAGATTTGCTGGATAAAATGTTTTTTTGAATCAAAAAAACCAACGTAAAAATCATCATGCCAATGATCAGGCCTGGAATACGATTCGGTCTTTTGTTGTCCTGAATGATGAGTTTGTAAAATTCCATCATCGACAATAAAGTGATGCCGAAGAACAAAGCGAAAAATGACCATTCGTTCCAGCACACACTTCCAATGATAAATAATCCTCCCAATATTCCGGCAATCAACCTTTGTTGTAAATTGCTCAAGCCATTGAGGGCGGTAAACGGGGATGTTTGTGCTTCAGCAACTGGTACTTCCTTTTTCTTCTTTTTCTCTTTTTTCAAAGCAGACCCAACGGTATAATCTATATTATCATTCATATTTATTTCTCAAAAAAGTAATTGACCATTCAATATTTGCCTCCAAATTAAACAATTAATTTGAGCAAATAATAATTGTCGGCATCTTTTGAACAATTTAAGGCAAATGCTATAAATAACCCGGTACCATTTGTCTATTCCATAAATAAAAACTTTCTTTGTAGCAGCAACCTAAGCGATTATATCCTATCCTGAAAACACCTTTTTGAAAGAAGTACAATACCAATATCACCCAGGGCATTTTGCCAATTCCGAACCTTTAAAAACACGCCTTGAAGACCTCAAATCTCAGGAAATGATTTTGAGTGTTGGGCCACAGCATCCTTCTACACATGGGGTGTTGCGCTTGGAAGTGGTGACGGATGGTGAAATGATTGTGGATGTAATTCCTCACATGGGATATTTGCACCGCTGTTTTGAGAAACATGCCGAAGCATTGATGTTCAACCAGCTTATTCCTTATGTGGACAGGATGGATTATGTAGCTTCCATGAATTCCGAACATGCGTATGTGATGGGCGTGGAGCGTATGCTTGGTATTGAAAACGACATTCCCAAAAGAATAGAATACATCAGGGTGTTGGTGGCGGAGTTGAACCGGATGGCGTCGCATTTTGTAGCCATCGGAACTTATGCCATGGACATTGGAGCCTTCACCCCATTTTTGTGGTTGATGCGCGACCGTGAACACATTCAACGCATGCTCGAATGGATAAGTGGCGCGCGAATGTTGTACAATTATATTTGGGTAGGTGGATTGTATTATGATTTGCCAGTTGGTTTTGAAGAGCGCTGCCTTGAATTTGTAACATACCTCAAACCAAAATTGCAGGAACTGCAAACTTTGGTGATTGACAATAAAATATTTATAGAACGCACGGCAAATGTGGGTGTGTTGCCTTTAGACCTGGCGATTAATTTTGGCTGTTCTGGTCCGGTGCTTCGTGGTTCAGGATTGAAATTTGACTTGCGAAAAGTGGACGGCTATTCCGTGTACCCGGAAATAGATTTTAATGTTCCAATCGGAAAAGGTACTGTTGGAACGGTGGGTGATTGTTGGGATAGGAACTTTGTACGTGTGCAGGAATGTCACGAAAGTTTGCATATCATCGCACAATGTCTTGACAAATTAACCAAAGCACATAAACGTACCAAAGACTTTGATCCACAGGCGTTTGTTCCTAAAAAAATCAGACCTCCCGCAATGGATTTTTATTCAAGGGCAGAAAATTCAAAAGGGGAATTGGGCTTTTTCTTCCGTACCAATGGGCGCTCGGACATGCCTGTACGCTGTAAAGTAAGGGCTTGTTCGTTTTCAAACCTTTCTGTAATGTCGTCAATTTCCAAAGGTGCAATGCTTGCTGATTTGGTGGCGATTATTGGCTCATTGGATTTGGTGATGGGTGAAGTGGATCGGTAGTTTTTGTTGGTGAGTTTTCGGTTAACAGTTAACGGTTTAGAGTTGTCAGTTAAGAAATACTTAAGACTTAATACCTAATACTTTTTGGAGTTCTTCTCCAACAACATGTGTGTTTTTATACACAAAGATTTGTTGGTGACGCCTTGTTAGCTTTTGACTAACTATTGAGCATTGTGGAAGGCTAAACACCCAACAACGGCGTGAAAAGTATTAAGTACAGGGTATAGGGTACAAGGTATTAAGTACAAAGTACAGGGTACAGAGTACAAGGTCCAGAGTACAGGGTACAAAGTACAGGGTTTACATGAATACTTAATACCTAATACCTAATACTTTTTTTCCACCCCAGATTAGGCAATTTGAATTCACCTATAAAAATTAAAAGAGGGCTTTACAATTTCTTGTAAAGCCCTCTTTTGTACCTGTTGTAATTATTTAACAAGTAAGTGCTTATCTGATAAATACTTTTTGAGTAGTAACACCAGAGTTTGAATGAACACGAACAAAATAAATACCCGTAGTAAGTGAATTTGCATCAATTGCAGCGCTTTGAGATGAAAGCAAAACATCGCCTTGCATGTTTAGTATTTCAGCAATTGTAGACGGTAAATTAAGAATTACTTCTTTGTTATCATTAACAAAAATTTGAGCAGCAACAGCATCTACTGTATTGTTATCAATACCTGCAATTGTACTTCCTGCATACAAACTTTCACCTTTTATAGTGTTATAGGCATAATTGCCAATTGTTAAAGATTTTCCAGGAGTTTTATTCACTGTAAGGGAAATCCAACCATAAGTATAAGATAAGTCAGAATTTAATATCCTTACCCCAACAAAACCTTCCGCATTGTTTGGCAAAACTGAAGTAGCCGCAGAAGGTGCCGCAGATAAAATCATTCCAAAGCCATCAGGATTAATCGTTCCAACAGTAAAATCAACCAACTCATCTGGAGCATAAGCATTGGCATACGCAGCTCTCACAGTTGAAAGAATAACTTGTGCCTTATGTAAGGCTTGAATGTAAAATGAACCACCTGTTTCTAAAGTGTAGCCAGTCGTTTTCTCCCATGGTGCAGTAACAAATTTGAAATCATAAATTTGATCACCATTAATATCCAGACTATCCATTTGACCCATAGGGTTACTAATGAGGTCAAGTGTTGAACTATGGGTTACCTTTGTTACTTGAGCATCCGCATTGATTGCTCCAACAGCTAAAGCACTTGCTACAAGTGAATATGCTTTAATTTTGTTTTTGGTAGAATTATCCATAAAGTTAAAATTTAGTTGTTTCTAATGATTAAATAATTATTAAATCCATTTTTGATTCGAAAGTAAAAATAAGTATGTATTTTAATTTTCGCAAGCTTATCGTTATTTATTTTTAAAATATTTTTAATGCTTATTTCATATCGTTATTTTTACCATTTCGGATTATTGTTGCGGTACAAATCTTTATCAATTGCCATAATCATTTTATCTACGTCAAAAGCCTGTTTAGTGAATGCTTCAATTTGCTGCGCATGCGCAACTGGATTACCAATAAGCGAAGCATAATCCACAAACATTACTTCCATATTGGGTTGCCTTTCTAACCATTTTTTAATTTTAGCCACTTGATCTGTTAATGTTTTACCCAACATTACGGGATAGCCATCTTTAGCAGATTTTCCAAGCATTTTTTGTTGAGACATCATTACTTCTGAAATATCTCTCTCCATAAAAATTATTTTGTATTCATTTTCAGGGGGTAAAAAGGGCAAAAGATGGGAAATAATTTTAATTGTTTTGCCATTAACGCCCTTAAGCCAATCAGCATTTTGGGCCATGCTTTTAACAGCTTCCAGCTCATAATACCCTTTGGGGTTAGCAATGTCGGCCTCCCTTTTTCCGTCAGACCAAATAGCTGCACCACCCATTTGTAGCATTTGCATCATGGCTGATGTGCCTGACCTTGGCAATCCACTTACTATGATATTGGGCATAATAATTTTTGTTGAAATAAAGTTGCTGTGCTCCAAAGCTTTGGCTGGTTCATTGACCTCCGTATAAAGCTTGATTAACCATTTATGGGCCTGAATAAGACCTGGAGACATGGTCAATGCAACATTAAAAGCATTGATGGCATGCATTTTTTCGCCCTCAAGGGCCAAAGCTTCTCCTAAATTATAATGCGCACTTGGATGATGGTAAATGAATTCTATGGATTGTAAAAGGTGCTCAATTGCAAGTGGATAATTTTGCAATTTTAAATAACAATTGCCAAGGCCATAATAAGCCATAGGATTTTCATTTTCAATCAATAAAGTATTCTCAAAAGCATCAATAGCTAAATTAATTTTATCTAAAATATAATACGTTTTTGCCAGCTCTAAACTTAGTGTCGGGTTTCCTTTTTGTGTATCATATAATTCATTAAAAACATCACAGGCATCATTGTATCTTTTCTCACCGATTAGAATTTTACCTTCCAGGTAACCTAAAGTAGGAGGAAGTTTTTTGAATATACTTTTGTATACATCAATAATTTGTCGCGCCTCTTTATACTTTCCTAATTTATCTAAGCACACCAAAAGGTGTTTACCAAAACGCAAATCATTTTTACTCTCCTTGTACAATTTTGAAAGAATTTCATAAGCCTCTTGATTTCTATTGATGGATAAAAACGATTTCGCTTGGTTTAGTTGTGCTTCTATCACCGCTTGTGCCGCACCCTTATTTTTTTCTTCTCCTGGGTTTTGTATATAGCCAAGCTCAATCAATTGTTTCATGGCTGCCTGAGCTTCCCATGGATTCTCTTGCAAATCATCTGGATGCATCCCACATTCTCCAGCAACATTTTCCCAACTGTCAATAAAAGTTGGCGTTACCTTTTCTTTAAATGCGGTCACCAATGTTTTCCCATCCACATCTTTTCCAACAGGCAATCCAAAAAGAGTAAGAAGAGTAGGGGCAATATCAAGCAAGGTTGTACCAAACACTTTTTCTCCTTCTTTGATACCAGGACCGCTCATACAAAACACTCCAAATGGACGATGCTCAACTGTTGGCCCCCCATGATCTTTAGGGATATATGGTGGCCTTAAATGGTCTGAATAAAATCCATGGTCGGACATGATAATCACCGTGGTATCTTCACCTGCAAGGTCAAGCAACCGCTGAAGCATCATGTCATGGAATTTGTAAATACCTGTTATGGCATATTTATAGTACTCATAAAGTTTTTCATCAATTTCCTCATTCATTTTAGGAGGATTATATTTCATGAAAATATGCGAAAAATGATCTATAGTATCAAAGTACACCGCTGTAAAATCCCATTCTTCGTTTTCCATCAACCATGTTGTTGCAGCCTGAATAGTAGCCGCTTCAGCAAGCATTTTTGCCAATTGATGAGGAAGTGGATCTGTTTTTAAATCAATCTTATATAGATCAGGAATAAAAGGCAATAAATGATTTTCAGTTAACTCATGGGGATGAATTCTTAATTCTTCCATCTTTTGAGCAAGCCTCTCAGGGTAAACCGTTCCAGGATACATCGGCCAGGGGTCATCTAAACCAGCTTCAGAAATTTGGTATAAATTTGAAACCATTGTTCCAAGAATAGGTTCTGCAGGGTTACTTGGCCACCAGCCTACAATATTTGATTTGAGGTTATTTTGTGTAAGTATATTCCATATTGCTTTTACTTTTCTCGTCGTGCTTCTCACAGGCCTAATTCCTCCAGTTTCATTGTTAGGTTCTACAAAACCCAACACACCATGTTTATGAGGCAACATTCCTGTGGCGATGGATGTCCATAAAATAGGGGAGGCGGGAGGTTCAAGTGTGGCGATATTCCCACGAACTCCTTTTGAAAGAAATTTTTCCAAAGTAGGAAGCTCTCCTTTTTGAATTAACTTATCGATAACAATCCAATCGGCTGCATCCCATCCAATCAGCAATACTTTTTTTGCGCGTCGATTATCCATAAAAATTAGTGGTTATTACTGTTTGCGTCTTTTTTTGCTTTCTTTTTTTCGGCCATTTTCTCTCTCCAGGCCATTAATCCAACAGCACCTAAAGCCAACAATCCAAGTGAACCTCTTTCTGGAACAACTTCAAAGGGTTCTTTTACGGAAGGTATTTTATTACGCATAGCAATATTTATTTAGGGGAAACAATACTTCATCAATTAAAATCATTTTGAGTTCTACGATTTCATTACAAAATTAGTTATTTATTTCAAATACTTTCATTTTGTTTGTAATATTTTATTTTTTACATTTGTTTAGCTTTTATATACTTACTATTTGTTTGTTTTTTATTTTGTGAGCAATTAAAAATGAATCATCACCTACTTTAAAGCATTCCTTTAAAATTTCACCTTACGAACCATTAAATACTAAAAAAATGGCACTTTACTACCAACATTTCATGAGTAAAAAAAATCTTGTGATACTTTCAGCTACTAAATCAATTTTTTTGACATTTTGTTTCACTTTATCCATTTACTACAACGGACTTTCTCAAACCACGATTTGGTCTGAAAATTTTGAAGGTTGCACCAACAATACTGCTGTTGAATCAGGGGGGTGTGGCTGGGCAATATATAATGTTACTTCCAGTGCAAACAATTTTTTTGCAGTAACCAATAATGCCACTTACAGGATCAATGCAAATAAAAACTTAACTGTTTTCGGAGATCCGGCCGGAGCCGGCGCGGTATATTCTTATGACAAATGGGTAGTGGCCAACGAAGTAGCCTATTACGCAACCAAAGTAAATGCTACCAATTACACTACCTTAAAATTAAATTATCAATGGAAAGCCGTTGGTGACGGAACCACTGCAGACCATGGTGCGATTTGTTATTCAATCAATGGAACTACCTGGAATGACCTATCTCCTAACCTATACAATCAGTCTGGCACCCAAACGGTTACCAATTTTGATATCAGCACACTTGATTTGACACAATTTTACATAGGTGTCAGGTGGGTAAATGATGGCAATGCAGATGGAATGCCGCCAATTATTGTAGACGACATGTCAATCACCGGAACAGTCGTATTGCCAATTCAACTCATTGGCTTCAATGCACTTTGGCAACAAAATCAAATCAACCTTTCTTGGGAAACTTTGATGGAAAAAGACAACGAAAAATTCGAAATTGAAAGGAGTTTCAATGGATTGAATTTTAAAACCATAGGTACAGTCAAAGGAAATGAAAATAGCAATAAAATAAGCAAGTATTCATTTGCAGATTCAGACAGTAGTATTCTTTTCAAGCCATCCATTTACTACAGGTTAAAACAAATCGACTTCGATGGGAAAGCTACCTATTCTACTATGATAGTATTAGAAACAAATGCCATTTCCAATGAAATTAATAACGTAAATATAATAATTTCTCCAAACCCAAAACCAAATGACGCCTTTGCCGTAATTCAACTAAATAACTTTTCTCTTCTGGAAGTCGTTCAGGTAACAGTTGATGATATATGTGGCAAAAATTTAGTTTTAAATCATTTTCAAATAGATTCGAATGGGAATGGAACTTTTGAATTAAACGAAACATTGAGTTTTGGAATACAAATACTTACAGTAAAATCCATCAAAGGAATTTTTACCAAAAAAATCTTGGTAAATTAATTTTATAGTCAAATCAATAGATTCAATTTAACCTTTAAAAAAGAAAAAATCACTATCCAATTTACTATTCATTATTTCAAAATTCAGGGCAAACGCATTAAAATAAATTGTTTTTAAAAGCGTCATCCTAACCGTATCAACAGGAGATAAACTAGACTTTCATCGCAAATTTGTGATTCATTGATACATCCTCTTCTTGTTTTAAGAAATGAAAGCTAAAATTTGCCCGGATGTAATACCCTTCTCCTTTAGGAGAAAGGTTGGGAGGAGACCTCAATCAGTGAATTGAGTATGGTATTGTTTTAATGTATTTGCCCTGTTTCAAAATTTAGAATGTTTAACAATTAAAATTTTAACAAAATGATTTTCACATTTCACCCAAATTCTTTCATAAAAACGCTAAAAAAAGGCACACCGGTTGTGCTACTTTTTGCTTTTTTAACGAGTAAAGCGCAAACGACCATTTGGTCCGAAAATTTTGAAGGTTGCACCAACAATGTGGCCATAGAATCTGGTGGATGCGGATGGTCAACTTACGCCGTCACCTCAAGTTCCCATAATTATTTTGCCGCTACAAACTCAGCTACGGATTCCTATAGAATAAATGCCAATAAAAATTTAACCGTTTTTGGAGATCCTGCAGGTGCTGCTGACGATTACCATTACGACAAATACCAATTCACCAATGAAATTGCCTATTATGCTACCAAAATAGATGCTAGAACCTATACTGCTTTAAAATTAAATTACAAATGGAAAGCTCTCGGAGATGGAACAAACGCAGATTACGGCGCAATCTGTTATTCTACCAATGGCACTACCTGGACTGACCTGTCTCCAAAACTATACAACCAATCCTCTACCCAAACGGTAGCCAACTTCTCCATTTCATCCCTGGATTTAACACAATTTTACATTGGCGTAAGGTGGGTAAATAACGATAATGTTGACGGAATGCCTCCAATTACAATAGACGACATGTCAATTACCGGAACGGTGGTTTTACCAGTACAATTAATTGATTTTAAAGCAGTATTAAACAATAAAACAGTGGATTTGGCATGGAAAACAACTTATGAGAAAGACAACAAATCGTTTTTGATTGAAAGAAGTTTTGATGGCAGCAATTTTGATAGTATTGGAATGGTAGATGGTCATGGAAACAGCAATCATCTTACAAATTATTCTTTTAGTGAGTCTATTGGTACGATTACTACCAGCAACATGAGGTATTATCGTCTTAAACAAAATGACAATGACGACAATTTCACCTATTCTGACATCTTTAGCGTGTTGAATACTGCAAACCCAGAAACCATAGTAAAAAATCTTATCTTAATTTCTCCAAATCCGGTCACTAAAAATACTCCTACAGAAATTAGCTTAACTGGTTTTATACCCATGGAATCAGTGGAGTTAATACTAGAAGACATTTTAGGTAAACGCGTTTATTCTACCATACAAACCATTGACAAAAATGGAACATTAACTTTTTTACTCAACGCTGATTTTCCAGCTGGTGAATACTTATTGGTTGATGGCAATGCATTCATCGTAAAAAAAATCATCATCAAATAATTAAAAAATAAGGCGCTAGATGATTTTTATGGGTTGGTATTAATAATGTATATTACATGTATGGGGGCTTTTCCCGCCGGGTCGCGTGATCGGTACTTGTCCTGATTTTTTCGGAAAGCGCTACCAATCCCGAAGCTTCGGAACTCCCGCTAACGCAAGGCGGAGATCTTTAAGCTTGCTTGTTATATCTTTTTAAATGAATTTTGCGGCAAAATTTTTAAGGCTATGCAATACAGGAGTATGGTAATACCAGATACATTTTTAATATAGACCGTTTGTGTCAACTTTAATTTTATAATTCAGTAAATTTTCTTTAGGATTAGGAGGGTTTTTTTAAATTAAATTGAAAAAATTTTAGGTGCTTTTTATAAAGATATAAATTTTCAATAGGAGCTTATTTACAATGTGTTATGAAATAAATATTAGGGCGTTTCCGCCGCGGCGGATCGTGTGTTCGGCACTCGTCCCGATTTTTTCGGGAAGCTCAAACTCCCGAAGCATCGGGACGAAGCATCTGGACTACCCGCTAACGCAAAGCGGATGTACTAAATCTTTTTGTGTTTTTTTAATGAAATATTTGTCAAAATGTATTAGTTCTACTTTAACAGATTAAAAAAGAATTAAAATTACTATTGTGTAATTGATTGAAAAATTGTATTTTAGGGTATAAAAAAAAAGCAAACTATAGTCTAAAAGTCACCCTAATATATAGCCCATTATG
>Ga0209353_10001686_pt1 | contig 12481 bp, 10 predicted proteins | sample LauGreSpBDMM15SD_2_FD_187561 | JGI IMG/M metagenome (GOLD analysis project Ga0209353, IMG submission 187561) | Freshwater lake microbial communities from Lake Michigan, USA - Sp13.BD.MM15.SD (SPAdes) (version 2) | ecosystem: Environmental > Aquatic > Freshwater > Lake | place: Lake Michigan...
GCCCATGATGTGACTTGCCCATCAATTCAAAAATACTACATGGGCAAAAAGATCGACAGACTGCCATCGGAGGCTAACAAGCCCAAGTCGGTTATTAGCCTAGCGCAATTAAATGGCGATATGGCGAACGAAACCATCAATTATGACCCTGACTACGGGTTTAATGAAGATCCAGACGAATTTTACAGCCGATCATTTTAGGAGATAAAACCATGACAGACATTATCAAACAAGAAATCATCAAAGACGAATTTGCAGACGCTTCTTTTGTGGATAGCAATGCCCGACTCCCCAAAATCCAACCACTGCGAGGGGTTAATGATAAGACTTGCGGGTATTTCATATCCACTACTGAATTAGCTAATAGTGGATGGGCTGACTTTGAGCCTATTGCAGATAAGCTTATTGATTACAACTTCGAGGGATCTGGCAAAACTGAAAAAGGCTTGTTAATACCGAATCCTCGGATGCTGGTATGTGTCCGCAGTCCTTTAATGGGCTACGACCGCCAGGCGAGCCAAGACAGCCAACAATTAGTCATTTTGGGGCAATGGACACGGGACTTTAAAGAAATGGAAAATGTTTCTAATATCCAATTTTACGAGGTAATCTTACTCTCAAAAGACAATAAGCCCCTCCACGCAATTCCATTCCAGTACATTGCTAAAGGTGCTAATGGTGCAACGTTTAGTCAGCACTGGCAGCAATTAGTAATGGAGGTGACGACTTGCCACGCGATTGCCAACGGAATCCCCGCCCGTCCTAAAACCGCGCAATTTAACAGCCTATGCGTGTTTAGCTTTCAGACCAAAAGGGAGCAGGTAGGGCAGAAACAAAAAAGCTTTACTTGTCGGGTAACTGGGCATGACGTGCCAAAACCAGAAAACTGGAAAGATTACTTTGTTGGCTACGACACCGAGGTTAAAAACCTAGTATGGGACTCTTTACAGCCATCTTTACCACTGCTAACACCCGCGCCCACTTTGGCATTGCCTGAGTCAGTCGATTTCTAATTATTCATGGGGGAGTAAAATCCCCTCTTAATTCATAAACCATGGAAAGAAAACTGACTTACAACGAATTGCGACAAGAGCGCGATCAGCTAAAATCAGAACTTGAAAAAGCACTAAGTACAATAAAGCACTTAGTTGAGCAAAGAGAGAGCATGATAAGCAAATACTCAAATTTAACTTAATTCACCAAACTAAGAGGACAAAAACAATGAACGACCTAGAGCCTAGTTACAACGATCTTTTAAGCGAGAATCAAGCTTTAGCTAAAGAAGTTGCACTGGCTAATGACGAGTTAATTTACCTTAAAAACTTGCTTTTAAGGTACTTAAATGAAGAGTCCGAAAGACAAAAAAAGATTACCGAGCTAGAGGAAGAAAATCAAAAACTTAAAAATAAAAATGGAGGGCTTTTAAGTGCTTTGACGAAAATAGAGGAAGACATGGAAGCAAGGGGAATAGAGCGCATGGCAAAAACTTGGGCTAACGCAAGGGTAAGACTGTCTTTTGATGGACTAATAGGCGACAATAGAGCTTTAGCTAAAAATGTTAAAGAGCTAGAACAAGAAAACCAAGAGCTAAAAAGCCAAGTCGAAAAATATGAGATGCAGAATGCTGGGGAAGATTGGTAAGCCATGACAACCTTAACCCAAGAGAAAATCACCTTTAAAAAATCGGAGATGGAAATCTATGCTTATTACCTCTCCACTGGTATAGCCGTGGCAAGCGTCAATGTTCACCCTAATCTTTACCAGATGGGCTTGCTAGAAGGATTTTCCGTCTATATCGGAAGATATGCCGATCCCCTAGCATCTGAAAAAGTGAAGCTCAACCCTATCCCTAAATGGGCTAACCCCTACCTGATGGACAAGTGGGACGGGGAACGGGATGGAGATCGCCCGATGGTTCTCAGGAAATATCTTAACTATTTTCTGGCTAGTCCTGAATTGGCTAAGGATTCTAAGGGGCTCATGGGGAATATCCTATTCTGTCATTGCAAGAGTGCTACCATGAAGCACTACAATGATGCTAACTATCGGTGTCATGGGGATATCCTGATGGCTTCTGCCAAGGGAATTGACCTCAATCGGTACAGCGCAAATCTAGAGGAATTATGGGAGTTTTAATTTATCCGTAGAAATACTGATGACAACCATCTTAGATGGCAGTATTTTAGGGGTATAAACAAATACGAAGGAAAAGAACATGAGCGGAGTAAAGCCTAGCTACGATGAGCTTTTAAAACAATCAAGAGAAGCAAGAAAACTTAATAAAAAGACAAATAAGAGATTATTGAGCATGCAAAAAAAGATTAAAGAGCTAGAGGAGGAAAACCAAGAGTTAAAAACAAAAATCATGCGGTACGAGATAATAACAGGAGACTACTGCGATTAATTTAATTACACAAACCAAACCAGAGGAAAACGTCATGACTACTCAAAAAATCACCAGTGCAGCAACATCATTAAGACAAGTTCCCGCGATATTCAAAAAAGCTAACTTTTCATTTGGAACAAACCTTGATTTAGGTGGAGGAAAATTCGACGAAGTGCAAGCCTATTTTGACGGCCAAGGGTACGAATGCCAAAACTTAGTATATGACCCTTTTAACCGTTCTGAAAAACACAACCAAGCCGTACTAGAAAAGGCAAAATGGCAGGGATGTGACACTGTGACGATTTCAAACGTCCTGAATGTGATTAAGGATAAGGAACATCGGCTAGAACTATTAAAGCTTGCTGCTCAATATGGATGTCCTGTTTATATCACTGCTTACGAGGGGGACAGGTCGGGTATAGGCAAGGAAACGACCAAGGGCTATCAGCTAAATCAAAAACTCAAAGATTACGAATCAGAAATCAAAGAAGTTTTTCGAGTAGTTAAGCGGACAAACGGGTTTATCAAGGCTTATAACGCCTATGACTAACTGGCACTGCGGAGTATAACAGCCCCGACTAAATTATTCACAAACAGAGGAAAACTAAAATGGGCAAAGCAGCAAGATTAAATCGGGAAAGATTGATAGCTAAAGGTGTAGATTTGAATCAGCCTTATAAGAATACTTTTACCGTTGAGGAAGTGCTAATCGAATGCAGAAAACAGCATGGGATAGGGTTATTCCTAGCCAATAAATCTATCAAAAGAATAGCCTACCTTCCCATATTGTCATCTGACATAGCTAAGGATGGGCATTTAGAGGATTTAGAGGATCTACAATTCTTGATATGTCAACTCCAAAACAATCACATATTTGTATCGGAAATGGGACTGATAGAGTTGCCCATAGATCCCATGGCAAGAGATCCGCAAATAAGCGAATTTGCAAACAGCAACTTTCTTGCTACACAAAACAAGTTCAATATATCAGACGCGGTGAAATCTGCGGTCATAATCCCAGAAGGTAAATTTTACTACCAATGGATGGGCTTTGCCCTTTGGTGTATCAAAAGCCTAGCAGATAAACTTGACATATCTCGACTAAATCGGTGCTAAACTAAAATAGTAAGATCCCTAGGGTTTTATGAGATGAGTAACATAGATTCACTTACTAGCCAATCGTGCGCTAGTTTTTTAGTTTTTACCCTAGAAAGATAGAGGATATCCCTATGACAGATGACAAACAAATCAGGGTAGGACTTAGTGAAAAAGACTCAGAATCACTAAGGGGAATTGCCAATAAGCTAGACATCCCCGAATCAGAAGTTATCAGGAAGGGATTGGAACTCCTGACCCTTTATGCTAAAAACCAAAAATCCTAGCTACAATAAAAGAATGAAGCTCAAAAGGCTTTGTGTTCATTTTCACATTGCGCCCTAACTAGGCGTTTTTAGTTTTTATCCTAAAAAGCCCCTACAGCATTAGCAAAAACCGATTCTATATCGGCTAGGTTCTGATTTCTAGCTTTTCTCAATAGCTCTTTCTGGTCAGTGGATGCGAATTGATTATTAAAAGTGGCGTTAACTTCGGGACGGACATTAGGGATTTTAAGCCCCAAGTCTTTTAATTGAGCTAAGATATCTAATCCTAATTGATTTAGCCCATCTTGCCCCCTGTTGCCCAGTGCTTGCGGTTGTGGAATCGTGGGAACATTTAGGGCTTGAGAATCTAGCAAGTTGCCATTGTTGTCAATTTTTAGCCTAGCAGGAATGTCAAAAGGTGGACTGTTTTCTATCTGCTGTTTTAGGTCAGTTAAGGGCAATGGTTCTAAGTTGACAGGGACAGTTATAGCCCCCTGAGCTTTAATGGCTTTTTCCCTGCTCTCAATATCCTCCTGATTAAAGCGGTTTCTGGCTTCTGCTATGGCTTTTTGAGTATCGGCATTAGACTCCTGTTCTAACCGACCCTTGGCTCTAATCGCGTCTAGTTCCTCTTGCCTACGGCGTTCCACTATAGGATCTGCTACGAATCCTTGAGAGCGACTAGCTTCACCTATTGCCCGATTAGTTCTATTAGCGGCGCGGTTAGTCCTGTTCTCAATCTCTAATTGCGCCTTAGCTTGTGCTTGGCTAATTCTCAGGGAGTCCCGTTGGTAGCCATTGATTAGTTGCTGATCGCTTGAGATTTGCTCCTGTTGCCTGAGATTCTCAATGGCAAGCCCTAATCGTTCCCTCGCTAGGTCAATCGAGGTAGTATCACGGGACAAGGCTAGTTCCTGTTGAGCAATTTCTAATCGTCTTTGGGCTAATTGAATGGCTTGCTGTGCTTGAGTTTTCTCACTGGCCCCCGATGCTTGCTTAAGTTCTTTCTGTGCGATCGCCAATTCTTTAGTCGATTCAATTACGGCTTTTTGCGCCGCTAGGTCAATTCTGGCTTGCTCTATCGGAGCCTTGGCAAATTCTCCCTGAGCAGTCCGTACTTGGGCTTGAGCTTCAATTAATGCCCGTTTTTGGGCTTGTTCTGTTTTTTGGATCTCTAGTTCCAATATCTGGGATTGGATTCTTTGCTCAGTTTCAAGTGCTTTTAGCTTGAGTTCCCTGGTTTTAGCCTCTTGTTCTGCAATCTGGTCGATCAGGTCTTTTTCCCGAACAGTACCACTAACACCTAAATCGGATAATTCCTGCTTAAGTGCTTTGAGTTCTTTCTGGCTTCCGATATCGCCTGAGTTGATTTTCCTGACAATCTCTAATGCGCGGTTAAGTCTATCGGTTTCCCCTGTGGACACGAATAGGGAAGCATCCGAGCGGGCTTTTAGCAGTTCGTTGCGCTTGCTGACAATGGATAGCTGACGCTCTAAAGACTTCTCTTGAACGGTTAGGAGTCGGTTTAGTTTCTCTGATTCCAGTTGAGCTTTCCTGTCAGAGTCGATGACTTTAGTTTTTAGGTCGAGTTCTTCATTAAAAAGCTCTATCCTGTCAGTTTGAATTTTAGCCAGTCTCTCTATCTGATTCTTGGCAATCTGAAATAATTCTTCTTCTAATTGCTTTTGCTGTTCTAGCTTCTGGAGAATTAGATCCCCCGACTCTTCTCTTAATTCTCTCAGCTTTAACTCTTTTTCCCTTTGGGAGATATCAGCATTGTTAACAGCGCGGATCTCATCCTCTACGGCTTTTAGTTTAGCGTCAGTAGCATCTTGAGTGACTTTTAGCTTCTCTAGCTCTAATTCTTCCTTGCTGATCAGTTCAGAGTTGTAGAGCTTTTGTAGCTCAATTAATCGCTCTTGTTCGGATTCTTTGGACACAGATAAGGCTTTTTGGGAAGCCTCTTCGATAATGGCTATCCTTTCGGCTTGCTTGGCTTTTTCTACCCCTATCTCCTCGCTTGCTTGCTGCTTGGTCAGGTCGGTTATCTGCTTGTTAACTTTCTCGATTTCGTCAATGGTTTTAGTATTAGTAGTGGCATCTTGACGGGACTGCAAAGATGTTAGTAAGTCCTGCTGTGCTTTTAATTCTTCAGAGATTCTATTCTTGGTAGCCTCGGCTTTTCTTCTTTCTAGAGATTCCTGTAGTTCCGTTCCCTGTACTTCTAATTTAGCTACTTCTGCCAATGCTTCGGCTTCTGCTCTTTTGCTACCAGCAATCCTTTTATTAACAGCCCTGAGAACGTCGCCATAGGCTTTATCAACTCCTGCTAGGGAGTCTTCTAATTTGCGATTAGCTTCTATCTCTTTCTCTAATTGCTTGACTAGGTTATCCTTGGCTTGTCTTTCGGCATCTGTTACCGCTAAACTGTCTTTGGCTATTGATAGCTGTCTAGCCAGTTGATCTCCTGCTAATTCAACCGCCGCCGCCTGTACGTTTATCCCTTTAGCGTCATCGGATCTAAGTTTAATTGAGGACTCTAATACTGCGTTCCCTTGTTCAATTGTGTTAAAGAATTTCTGACTTCTAACAGCGTTGAGGTTGTCGATAACGTCCCCACCCGTAGCTAGTCTTTGGAATACACTAATTAGATTGGCAAGCTTGATAAAGACGCTTTGAGAGTCTCTAAATTCTTGATCTAGGTTGTCAGCAATTCCTAACTCTATGGGCTTGCTATTTGCCCGATTAAGATCGTCACGGAACTTGGTTATAGTATCGGCTGATTCCCTTGTTTTCTTGTTCAGATCATCGACAGCTAGACCAGCCTCCACTACCCCGATTAGGATTGAACCCGCTAATGCCGTAATCCCTAAGCTTAATCCTTGGATTGCTATTTTAGACGTTGCTGCTGCTTTGACTAAGTTAAAAATTCCCCCAGTAGCCGAAGTTATCCCCGCGATAAACGATTGGAATGTCAAGGCTTGTAGGTCTAAGAGCAATAGCTTTAGGTCAAAAGCTAATAACTGAATGCCAGCACTAGCAAACTTCAACTGAGGAACTAGCAAGCCCAGTCCTAAACTCAATCCCTGAATTACCGCTATTCCCGCTCCTATTTTGGCTAAATCAACGAATCCTGCGACAACTGGGGCAATTGCACCCGCTACTGAGTTTAACGCCACTGCCAAGCCATCGTAAAGCCCGATTAATGCAGGGCTTGCCTGTTGTCCAATAGCCACAAGAAGGGTATCTCTAGCGTTGGCTAGGTTTTGAACCGCAGCCCCTAAAGTTTGACTTCCTTGCTCTGCTGCAAATGCCGTTTCACGTCTTAACTGCCTAGCGAATTTAGGCAAAAACTCATCGGCGGTTAAGCCAGCTTTAACCAACTCATTGAGTTCGGCAGTTGTGACCCCAAAGGCTCTAGATGCTACCTGTAAAGCCCCTGGCAATGCTTCCGATAATTGTTGCCTTAATTCTTCTTGGCTTACAACTGCCTTGCCCGCGATTTGGGCGATGGCTAGAGTGGCATTGTTGAGCCTATCGGTTGTAATGCTGTAGGCCCTACCTGCTTGTAAAACTGCCTGAGATATGCCTAAAGTATCTCTTTCTAAGTTACTTCCCGCCGTTGCTGCTGCTAGTTGCGTATAGCCTTCAATAGCAGGGATGAGGGCAACTTTTAGATCCTTGGCAGATTTAGCGATCGCATTAAAGTTTTTAGTCCCCTGTTCAATCCCTCCACTAACGAAATTAATCGAATTAGCGAACGCCTCAAATTGAATTGATATATCTTGAATCTGCCTAGCGGTGTCCTGTAGAGCGAAAAAGATGTTATTGAAAACATCATCTAACTGGAGAGCGATAAAGGTAGAGAATGAGTCCTTAAATGTCTGTTTTAGTCCTTGGAATATCTTGCTAGTTTTTGCCCCTGCTTCTCCTATTCTATTTATGCCCTTGGCTACATTTTCAATCTCAGGGACGTTCCCAATCCCACTAACAGCCTGATTAACTTCCTGAATAGCAAATCTAGGTAGGTCACTACCTACCGTTTTAATTTCTGCTTTAGCGCGGTCGATTTCTCCATTAACTCCACTAATCGCTTGATTGATTTGTAGGTCAATTTCTGTTATTAAACCCGCTACGCTTTGAGTTAATTTAAGTCTATCAAGGTCAGGAGTAGTCTCATTTAGGCTAGGGACAATCCCTTTGAGACTGTCAATAATCTTCCTGGTGTAGAGGGCTTGGAATGTGTAGGCATCATCTTCTAGTTGCCCGATAAAATCTATATCCGATCTAGCTTGCGAAGAGTCAATATTAAGCCCTTGTTTTTTCAACTGCTCAACGAATAACTCAGTAGATCCCCTGGCTCCCTGCACAATAGAATCTACTTGGAACTGCGTTAATCCCTGTTGAATCGGTCTTAAGAGATTAATTAGATTCGTTTCTTTGATGTCAGCATCCGTGAAGTTGCCAAAAGAAGATTGTACGGCATGGCGCAATTCATGAACTAATACAGCTAAATCCGCAGGACTAATAATATTTTGAGCAATATCATCTAACAATTCCTGTCTGACTAAAACTAAATTCTGGTCAGGATTGTATTGAGCAGCAGCATTTTTAGGAGCGTTAGCAGGTAATGGCGTTAACTTGGGAACATCCCCTAGGAAGTCCTTGGCAATAGAGGATAGATTAGATTCCTTGACTACCTGATTAACAATTTCTTTGTAAAGGTCAAATTGCTTGGCTGTGTCTTTAAATAGTTTCTCAGTAGCAGCATCTACGGATTTGATATCCTCTTTAATCTGAGGCTCTATTGGCTGTGGGGATGGTACGGATTCAGGGATTGCTTGAGATAGATTAGACGCTCTCGCATTATCTAATTGCTTGCTAATCTTGGTTAGAGCCGCCTTTTGCGCCCCGACTTTCCTGCCCAGTCCTTTGGGCAAAGATGCGACAACCCCCTCCAGTTCCGACCTTAATCTAGTGACTTCCTCATCAATCCGATTTGAGGCTGATAGGAACTCATCTGAGGGAATTTGTTTAATGCTTTCCTGAAGATTTTTAACCGCTAAGGATATTTCCTCAAATTGTTTTAGTCCTAATTGCGGATCTATACCGGGAGGTTGTGGAATAGATTGCGGAGTAGGTTCGTTGACAGGACTAGGCCTAGATGTGGGGGGTTGTTCTGCTCTAGTTTTTTGTCTGGTCGGTGTCGGGGTTGCTATACCTTTGGATATTAGGAAATCAATTTCCCTGATATCGGCTAAAGCCTTGGCGATCGCGCCTGATTGTTTCTGGGAAATTATCTCTATCTTTCTTCTGTTGATGCTGGTCAGGGAATCCTTAAAAAGCTCGATTTCCTGATTTAGCTTTTTGGCTGAAGCCGTGGCATTGTCGAAAATAGGGGAAAAGTTGGTAACGGATTTTAACCTATCCCCGACAGTGACCAGTTGCTTTAGTAGATTGGCAAAAAGACTAGCCTGATCAGGGGAAATGATTTCAACTTCCCCACTAAGACCCGCTATAGCCATTTTAATTGCGTCAAAGTTGGCTAGGGATGGTTTTATCTCTATTCCTAGCGGTTTAGCTGACAAATCTCTCTCTAAATTGCGTATTAGGGTAGAAACATCTAGGGAGAGATTAGCCTGAATATTTACGCCGCGATCAACCATTTTGCCTTAATCTCCTGAATAGACTTCACGATTTCAGACTCAGCACCATTCAGTTTTTCGGTTAGTTCAGGGGTAGCACTTTTTTTGAGATTGGCGATTACCCGTTGATAAAATTCCTCTACTGCGGTAATACCGATTAAAGCCGTATCGGAGCCAGAGGTATTTAGAATATAATTCCCGTTCCGAACCGCCACGATGGAATCAGGGACAGGCTCTAAGAACAGGACATTTTTAATCAGGTAGGCTAAATCGCTTTGATTCTTGGGGGAGTTGATATCCGATAAGCAAGTCTGAATAGTTCCAATTTGAAGATCGGTAATATCGGGGGATAGGGTTAACTCAATGCCCTTGATAGTTATGGTCATGGCTTAAGGATAGGTATTTATCCCTAGTGTACCATAATCTCCTTAATCGCTTTTATCCTCTGGTTCAAATACCAACCTTCAACTGCCTAGACAACTCTAGTCACCTGTCGGAAATAGGGAACTTGAAACCGAATTAGCAAGACTCAAACCTTCAACTGCCTAGACAACTCTAGTCATTTGTTGGTTTAAATATATGCCATTTTTAACTAATTTTACAGGACTTGTCACCTTCAACTGCCTAGACAACTCTAGCCATCTGTTGGCTAAAAATGAAGTGCCACCGCCGCCGCGTCAATGGGGAACCCTTCAACTGCCTAGACAACTCTAGCCATCTGTTGGTCAAAAATAAAGGTATAGAAGCGGTTATCTACCGTCAACCTTCAACTGCCTAGACAACTCTAGTCATTTGTTGGACACTTCTAAACCGCTTAAATTGATGTGTAAATCCTCTTCAACTGCCTAGACAACTCTAGCCATCTGTTGGAGCAGAAGCCGAAGCATTGGCAGAAGTAGCCAAGCTAGCCTTCAACTGCCTAGACAACTCTAGCCATCTGTTGGTGCTACATCCCCAAGTCTCAGAGAGCTTATCTAATACCTTCAACTGCCTAGACAACTCTAGCCATCTGTTGGTACTCCGACGAATTGATGGCTAAATTGATCGAGTTACCTTCAACTGCCTAGACAACTCTAGCCATCTGTTGGTCTGTCTGACTAACTTTGCTAGTTTGGTGTGTATGACCTTCAACTGCCTAGACAACTCTAGTCATCTGTTGGCTTTCAGAGAAAACCGCCAAGATGCTGATCTGGGTATTGACCTTCAACTGCCTAGACAACTCTAGTCATCTGTTGGCTTTCAGAGAAAACCGCCAAGATGCTGATCTGGGTATTGGCCTTCAACTGCCTAGACAACTCTAGCCATCTGTTGGTCTGTCTGACTAACTTTGCTAGTTTGGTGTGTATGGCCTTCAACTGCCTAGACAACTCTAGCCATCTGTTGGGGACTTCTCTCAAAGCCAAGCCACTAAAGAAATTAAAAGCAAAGTTGCGACCTTCAACTGTCCAGCCCACTAAAAAAGCGTCAATTGAACCGAATCAATGGGCTGAGATGCCTTCTCTAATTGATGTCGAGGGTCTTTAATTGTCAAGGTGCTAAAGTTGTCTAGGCAGTTGCCCCCTTTTGCGGGAGGGTCAATGGGTGGATCGCTCCGTTCCCTTTCTGCTTCACAAGTGCCCTTGGGACTTCCACAGACGTAAGCCAGCAAACTGACTGCTTTCCCCAACAAGGAAGGGTAGCTAAAGAGCGAACTCCTTAATACACCTATCGTACTACTAATAAGAGAAAGTGTCAAGATATTTTTTGCAGCATTTTCGTCAGCATTAGCAGAATGTCCACAAGACACACAGATAAACTCGGATTGAGACTTTCTGTTATCCTTGTGCTTGTGTCCACATTCAAAGCAAGTCTGAGAAGTGAATTTAGGATTGACCAGAACTACTTGACCTCCTTTTTCTTGAGACTTATAAAGCAATTGTCTTTTAAGTTCCCCTATCCCCTGATCTAAAATGGATTTGTTTAATCCTGATTTAGCAGAAGCCCCATTGTGGGCATAAGTGCCATCTTCATTTTCCTTTACATTTGCCCGCTTGGTCATATTCTTAAGCTTCAAATCCTCCATGGCAATATGGGAATATTTCTGAGTCAATTTGTGGCTAACTTGGTGTAGATACCCTGCTCGACGGTCTTTAATTTGTTCGTGGAGCAATGCCAGTTTTTCTTTGCTCTTAAGATAATTAGCCGAGCCTTTTTCTTGCCTTGCCATTTTTCTTTGCAAATGAGCAATCTTTCTTTCTTTATTCCGATAGTAAGCTTTAGTCTCAATATGCCTCCCTTCACTATCGGTGTAAAGATTAACACATCCTACATCAATTCCTATCTGTCTGTCAGAAGGAAGGTGCATGGGAACAGGGAGATTAACTGTAAGGTGCAAATAATAGCCAGATGCCTTCCTGACTATGGATGCCATCCTTACGTCAGCATCTTTTGGTAGCCGATTAATATCGTCAATAACTAACAGCCCTATCTGCTTATTAAGAAATATTTCTCCGTCCCGAATTTTAATTAGGGTAGGATGCCCAACTATCAAGCTTTCTACCGAGTCTAACTTTCCTTTGTACTTAGGAAATCCTCTAATGCCTTTTTTTGCAGTCTCAAAGGCTTTTGAAATAACATAGCGATAAAAGCAACCCCTAAACTCCGATCCAATTTCAAATATTTTATCAGCTAAATCAGGATAAAAATATTTTTTGAGATCCTTTTTATCAGGAGGTTTAGTTGTATGCTTTTTAGCGTCAGGATTCCCTAAGTATGGACGTTTTTTCCTTTCTTCTAGCTTTAGGGAAACATATTCCTTTTTGTTCTTTAGGTAGGCTATTTTACAGCAAGGATTCCCTGTCAATAACCTCAACTTGTCCTTGGGTAACTTCTCGATATGGGAAAAGCCTGAATAAAGCTTGAGATAGGAAAGCTCCCAGAACTCAGGTGAAAATTCTTTAAACCCAAACTTATCCCTTAATCGCCTTTGGTTGACTTCCTCCTGTAACGACACCGCTAAATTCCAGAGGTATTTTAAAAGACGCATTTTTTCATCAATTAATAACCGTTGTTTTTCCGTCAAGGTTAACCTGAATTTGATTACCCTTGTT
>Ga0209353_10001687_pt1 | contig 12471 bp, 16 predicted proteins | sample LauGreSpBDMM15SD_2_FD_187561 | JGI IMG/M metagenome (GOLD analysis project Ga0209353, IMG submission 187561) | Freshwater lake microbial communities from Lake Michigan, USA - Sp13.BD.MM15.SD (SPAdes) (version 2) | ecosystem: Environmental > Aquatic > Freshwater > Lake | place: Lake Michigan...
CAAGATACATCCTTTGGAATTATAAAAGCTTATCTAAAAGCTATAATGATTATTTAAAAAGATTTAATCTTAAGAAGTATTAGTATTAGTTGGAATAACATATTGAAGATGCTGTTGTAGATTATGCCCCATCTCATTTTGGTTTTTCAACATCGTTTTAATATCGCCGCTATCACCTGCTGTCTTTAGATTATAACTCGCATATATTCTACGAATATCGGTAGCTGTAAATTTAGAACCATATATTTTTATCATCATATTACTAAATATTTTACTCATATATGGTTCAGTAGCATTCAATATTAGATGTTTCGATGGGAATTCACTACCAATTAGTTCACTATCAATAATACTTACAATCTCATCAGGAATATCTAATACTATCTTTTGTTTATTTTTTGTGTTATTTATATATATCTTATTGTTATAATACCAATTGTATTTTTCATTCTTAATATCTTCTTCGTCCTTTGCTATTAATGTATTTCTGTAATCTGAAATTCTTCGGCAAGGCAACATAAACATTAGAAGATACAATACTTTCATACGAGGAAATTCAATTTTTTCAAGATTAGCCAATATATCTGCTTTCTCAAATGAAATTTTATCTACTTCGTCTTTATCTATTTCCAAATCGTTTCGATGTTCCTGATAATGCTTATCTAATGATGTCTTATATGGATAAAGAATTTCTCTAAATTGTTTAAGTTTTTTAGTATTAAATCTTGAAAACAAAGAGTATAAAAGAGAAATCTTTGACGCGTAGTGGTGTGCTATATCTTTAATATTATGAATTATATACTCATTCTGTTTGTACAATTTTTTAGCATTATGTTTTTCCCATCGCAAATATTTTAAAATTTCAGCATCATCGCTCATCGGTTTATCATGATATTTTGAATAAACTGCTTTAATAGTATCGCCATACGCTTTAATACTACTTTCAGTTAATACTTTCAATTTTTTATTATCAGCATACTGACGTTTAATAGATGTATCTACTTCTTCAATATTCATCGGTGGTGCTACGTGTCTAATAACTCTTTCGACTTTTGGCAACTCGCCAGCGTCTTTCATTAGTTTTCTCTTTTCTTTTCTTGCTTTATTTATTCTATCTTTTGCATGAGCCAAATACTTATCATTTCTTATTTTTTTACACATCTTATCATACATAAGTCTAAACTCAGCAGATTTTGGTTTTAGTTCCTTTGAAATTTGAGCAGCATTTCCAACCGATTTGATGCGAGCAAATTCCAACTGAAAATTATCCATGTCCATTTATATTATTATAGTGTCTAACTCTTATATCTAATTAATAAGAACTATCAATTTTTATAAATATTATTTGTAATGAGTTGTTCCTTATTTTTATAAAAATTGATAGTCGTCTTACTATATTATATTATCACACGATGACTAAAATCGATGCTATTACTATGGTGGAGAACTCTGTTATGTGGAAAAATATTACGCAAGACTTTAAATACTGGAATGAATATAAAAGAGATAAAAATGATGATGATGCTTATGATAAACTACACTTGCTTACTGATGATGCCGTAATGAAAGCAAATATTAATTTTACAGAGATTATTGTAAAGTCATACGGAGTTTTTGAGATTATGAAAGAGATTGCTGATGATTTCGGCGACGATGGAGTGATGTGTATTATTAAAGACAAAGAAGGTGAGATGCGATATAAGTGTCTTTTGTATCATATTTTGATGAATATGCTGAAAGAAGAATTTGAAGAAGAATTGAAAGATAAAGAATATAGTGATAGTGAAAGCGAAGAAAGCGATGAAGAGATATAAATTAAGATATTAGATTAACTTCCGTAACTTCAGTAACTTCCGTTCCAGCTTCTTCTGTCTTATCTTCTTTATTAGCTATTGATTGATTTAATTGGAGCGGATGCTGTCCTTCTTCGTATAAGTCATCTGGTGTAATTATATGAGCATGTTTTTGTGCTTCTTTATGTTTTTGTTGTTGTTCTTTTACATCATCATCTGTTTTTTCATCTTGATATCCTTTAATTTGATTAATAGTCATACGAGCCGATAAATCGAGTAAATACGCATCCTTATGCGGAATCTGCTTTCCTAATAGTGCTTGCCCTCGTTGGACCATATCATAATAGTTAGCTTTATCTTCTGAATCATAATAGTCTGGAAATGTTATTTTATCCATCTTAAATATAGCATAGAAAATAAAAATTGTTATTTAACGAACCCAAAAATGTATTAATTATAAAAATCTCACTATATAATAGAAGATTATTTTTTAATAATGCAAACAAAAGTTTGCCCAAAAGGCGAAAAAATATGTAACTGCGAAAATACTGATTTAAAATTAAAAAAATTAAAGAGTGTTAATAGTGATATTCGCAAGTTTGATAAATATGAACCTCCGCAACCACGTGATAAATCATTACCACCAACATATAATATTATTCTTTCGTGTGCGGTCAAAAATGGAGGCAAGACGTATAACATTGTACAACTTTTAACAGCCTATGAAAATGGCGGTGGATTTGTTAGTAGTACAGGTGAAAACGTGAGGCAACGTGTGATCTGGTGTGCAGGTGGAACGGCAAGAAGCAAACAAAATAATATATTAACAACTTTAAAATCTCTCCACGACGACGACAGAATTGATTTGGAAGATAATATTGACGAGCGATTAAATGAAATATATGATAGTTTGCTTGCTGAGCGAGATACTATTGAAGAATATAACGAGTATCGTCGTGTTTATAAAAAGTTCATGAAAAGTAATATTGCAAATATGACCGACGAGGAACTACAATTATTAGAGTTTAAATCTTTTATTAATCCTGCTGAAGACCCTGATGCTCCAAAAGACGCTGATGGGAATATATTATATCACCCCAGAATGGTATTCCTTGTATTAGACGATTTAATTTCAACAGCAGCATTCGGTAATAGTAAAAATAATTTTTTTAACAGATTGAGTGTTAAATCACGGCATATTAGCGATAAATTAGTAGGAATTAATTTAATTTATATATCACAAAATTATAAAAGTATCCCGGCTTTGGTGCGAAAGCAGACAGATATTTTTGTGCTTTTAAAAAGTGCTAATCGTGAGTATATTGTTGATAATATAGCAACTGAATTAGGTGCTTATTTTACAAAAGAAGAAATATTAGAGTATTATGATAAGGTTATGAATATTGAGTATGGTTCGTTAATTCTTTCAGTTCATAAACAAGAACAACCTGGTAATAGAATTAGGGTTGGGTGGGATAAAGTAATTGAGCGTGACCCTAAATATTTAAACTTATAGTCTTTTTTATATTTACTAATAATAGATGAGCGTGTTTAATTTTTTTATTGAAAAAACTAAAAATGATGCAAATGAAATAACAATAAATCTTGACTATCCTATCGAATGTAATGATAAAGAAAGACTTGGTATTAAATTAGTTGATTTTAAATATTTAAATTCAGCTTATAATATTAGCGAAGCATTACATAATAATATTTTTAGTGTAAGTAGTTTTATACCAGAGTATAATACAAATAGTTTAGTTGATGTAGGTACAAATTATGGATCATTAGCACATAATATCGGGTCTGGCACATTTCTAAATATTGCTATTCGTGGGGCATCACTTGAAACTATGGAAGAAAGTTTGGTAGGTACGGATTATAGCGTATATTATGGTACGCCAAATATCATTTTAGGATATTCACCAGAAGGTGATCCAATTTTTGTTAATAAAATACAAAAAACAAATTTCCGCTCAGGCTTTAATAATAATTATTTACAATTTGAAGAAAGTTCTCCAAGTGCTATCTATTATATTAAAATACATAAAAAGACAACTACAAATTGGGTTGATGCCTTTATATTACAAAAAGTATCGATCAGCATGTCTTTCACTACCGCACAAGGTTTCAATTTTGATGTAAGTATAACTTTTGCGGTTGAAGGCTCTAATGATAATATTTCTTATACCAACTTATCTCTAAGCGATAATGTATTGACTTTTGCTGCGAATACCACAAGTAAGAATATCATATTAAATGTATTAGGAAATGTTCCGTATAAATATTATAAAGTAAAAATATTATCCAGGTCTTACTCGTATGGAGATAACGTAATACGATTAGATAAGATGCAATTTTATAAGGCAGAAACGATAAGTACGACAACGCTTCAAAATTTGACAACAACTTACATCTCGGTCGCCGATGGATTTTATAATATTGATAATCTTATTACTACCATAAATGCTAATAGTACATCAGCAAATGCTAAGATTGCATTTGCTAAACAGAATTATACTAATAAAATTATTATAAGTAATTCTCTCCCTATTCAAACTTTTATTAATCCTATTTTATACAATAATGACGCAGGAACTATTACAGAGATACGAACGCTGATTTTTCCTAATTTAACTACAGCGAATATGTACGGATTTTATGAGCGTTTGGTTCCGTTAAATAACGCACCTGCTGTAAGTGATACTTATTTAAATATTATGAATTTCTCTAAAATTATTATAAGTACAAATTTAATATTTTCAAATAGCACACACAACGAGATCACCAATAACGCAAACGTTTATACCAACGGAATTGGTAACATATTAGAATGGATCGATGCTGATATTCCACCAATGACTTGTACAATTTATAAAAATATTGAGGGTATAGTTAATAAATTAGATAATCGATTTATATCGCAGTTTAAACTAATGTTTTGTACCGAGAAATCTCTACCTCTTATACTAGACAATTACCTTATACATTTGCAATTAATTAAATATAAAAAATGATATAAGAATTAAACAATATTAAATAATAAAAAACAATATGGTTAATTATCAAAATGGAAAAATTTATACTATTAGATGCCGAAGCGATGATGCTTTAATTTATGTAGGGAGTACTACACGAGCATTATCGCAACGAATGACGGAACATCGTAGCAATTGTAAGTTGGGTTGCAGTTGTAGTTTATATAAATATATCGTAAATGATGATTGGAGTGAGTGGTATATTGAATTGGTTCAAAATTTTCCTTGTAATAGTAAGGAAGAATTAGAAAAAAGAGAAGGCGAGATTATAAGGCAAATTGCTGCGATTAATAATCGTATCGCTGGTAGGTCTCAAAAAGATTATCAAAAAGACAATACGGATAAAATAAAAGAATATCAAAAAGGATATAGTAAAAAGAATGCTGAAAAAATCAAAGAATATAAAAAAGAACATTATGAAAATAATAAAGATAAAATCAAAGAAAGAGATAAAGAATATTGCAAAAATAATGTTGATAAAATTAGTGAGAAAAGAAAAATATATTATGAAAAAATCAAAGAAATAATGAAAGAAAAAGTATGCTGTGATATATGCGGTGCTTTTATAAGAAAAGATGGATTAACAGCGCATCAAAAAACTATAAAATGTACGGATATAGCATCTAAAAAGTAAAAATTAATATCTCATCGATTATTAAATGATAGATAATCGATATTTAAAAGGTAAGATATACATAATTAAAAATAAAAACGATAATTCGAAAATTTACGTTGGTTCGACGATTGAAACTTTGGCCTGTAGAAGATCAAAACATATACACGATAGTAAAAATTATAAAAATAGATGTAATTTATATAAGCATGTTTATGATTGGAGCGATTGGGAGATGACTTTACATGAAGATTATCCATGTGATAATAAAAAAATGTTAGAGCAACGTGAATACCAGATTATGGCTGAGTTTGGCGAGGTATTGAATAAAAAAAAGCAGATGCGTTTTATTTAAAATTAATTTCTATCAATATAGTATAATAGATAGATAGATAATATGCTTACATATGAGCAACGTTTAGAATTGTTAAAAAAAGCGCGTGAAGCTAAAAAGAATAAGAAATTAGCAAAAATTGCTCCTGAACCTCAACCTACCGAGCCTCTTGATGAGGTTAGTGAAATTGTATTTGAGGAAGAAGTTGAGCCAACTAAAAAAGTAAAGAAACCTCGAGCAAAATCAGTTCCAAAATCGTCGTCACGAACTTTAGATATTCCTGCTCCTATGCCAGATTTTGTAGATAGCGAACCTGAGGTCGAAGAGCAAATTATTTATAAACCGAAAGAGAAAAAAAAAAAGAAGATTATTAAAAGAATTATCATGGAAGCAAGCAGCGATGATGAGGAGGTAGAGGTTATTGAAGAACGTGTTAAAGCACCTAAAAAAGAGAAAGCTAAAAAAGAACTTATTAAACAAGAAATAGTTGTTAAGGAAAATCCGTTTTTTAATTATTAAAATTTTTTTTATTTTGTTATATTAGAGTAATTAATAATTAATTATGCCACCTAAAGTAGATATGACACCTGAAAAGAAAAAAGCTGGAAGACCACGGAAAGAAGCTGGAGAAGGAACAGAAAAACAGCAAAAACAACGTGAATATATGCGGAAATATGTTGCGAGTATTAATGAAGGGATTAAGGAATTAGCAAAAGATGAAGATGAATGTTTGGAACACTTAGACCGCATTCTTAAAGAAAAAAAGAAGCTATTTGACGACCTTGATAAGGCAAATGCACAACTATTAGCATTACTTAAAGAGCGAATTAAAAAATGAGTACATAATTAATTTAATTCTAAACTTTTCTAAACTTTTTATAATTTCTAAATATTTTTTAATTATGTACTCATTTTATTATTTTTTTTATTTTATTATATTAGATGACAAACCATAAAGAGAAGCTGCAAAAATTATTGGATAAAAGCGAATGCCTAGTATTAGTATGTAGTTCTGCATGTAGTTATTGGAGTTTTATTAAATTTTTATTTAGTATTCCGCTTGTGCTTACTTCTTCTGCGATGTGTATTATAAATAGCATCAGTGAAGATGCGAATAAAATGAAGATACCGAATATAGTCGTTAATGCTATTAGTGTGATAATTATATCATTGAATAACAACATCAAATCAAGTGAAAAAGCCGATCAGTTTAAAAAATTAGGTCAGGCTTTTATGATGCTAACGCAAGAGATAGATGTATTTGATGATGAGAATGTAATCACAGCTGAAAAATATAATATGTTAGTTTTGAAATATGATAATTTGATTAATGATTGTGATTTTGAGGACATACCGACGAGATATAAATTAGCTGCTTCAAAGTCTTTTAATGCAAATAATAGATTTACTCCTATACAACTTAACGGAACGATAAATAACCATATTGAAATGGTCACTAAAAAACCTACAATTGTTTTGGAAAATATATAAAAATTGATATAAAGAATTAAGTAGAATATAATATATCTTATAAGGTTTAATGCCTCCTGCGTCTTTCAAAGACGACGATAGTCGTAAAGCGTTTTATGAAAAATATAACAAAAAAGTTATGGAAAAGTATTATAATGACCCAGAGTTTCGTAAAAAATTGTTAGATGCTCGTAAAGCAATTTATCAAAGACATAAAGCGGAAAAACTCGCTGAAAAAATTGTGGTCACGCACACGCTATAATTTGTAAAAAACGATTGCTTATTTTTCTTCTTAATAACATATAAGACTATATTAATTATATATATTATTAGTAGATGAGTTTTAATAAAGTATATTTAGCATGTTTGTTTAATCAAAAAGAAGTTAAAGAACTTCCTGATGTTAATGAAGAAAATTATAAAAATGCAATTAGTAATTTAACAATACCTACCGAAAGTGTTAATGGTGGGCGTCAAGTTAAACCTTATTTGGATTGCGACCCTGTTATGCCTCTTAATTATACTGACGCTGATTGGGAGGCAGATATACTTAAAAATAAACAATTAATTCTCACGTGTTTTGTGGAGGCAGGTATAACTATCGCTGATATTAATATAATTAAAAGAAAATATCAAAGTAAAGATGGCGTTAAGCATTCGGTTCATTATGCCGTTGATAAAGTTAGAATGTCTGCTTCTAATATGTTGGGTATGTTTGAAAAACTTGGTATTGAAGGATTTGATAAGGGAGTTTATTCTAAAAATAGATTTCTTACGAGCATATATACTGATAAGAAAATTGTTGATGATGAAACAAAAAGTATTCCTAAGTTTAAGCCTGATGGCGATGCCGATATTACTAAATATCTTGTATCGTATATTGAAGAGGATTTCGTAGATTGGGATTTGAACTTTGCACCTAAAAAAGTTAAAAAAGAAAAGCAAAGTAATAACTTTTTACAACAAATTAGCAAAGGTTATGAAGATGCCGATTTGATTAAAGGTTTAGTTGATTGCCTATCTGTAAAAAGAGCAGATGATTATGGCGATTGGTTAAATGTAGGGTTTTGCCTTTATTGTATCAGTAGTGAATGTTTGGATTTATGGGAAGAGTTTTCTAAAAAAAGCGATAAATATGAGGAAGGCGTTTGTGATAAGGCGTGGAGCAAAATGTCTAATAAAAATATGAGCATAGGTACACTAAAATATTGGGCGAAGTTAGATAATCCAAAAGAGTATAAAAAAGTTATTAATGAAAGTAGGGAAAAATATGTTGAACTTTGTTTAGGTAGTGATGGTTCTCACTATGATATTGCTGTAATAACTTCTAAAATTATGGCGGATAAAGTAGTTTTTGATGGTAAAATGAAAATGTGGTATTTCGTTGATGAAAAAACTAATATTTGGAATTGTGATAAAGAGGGTGTTAAAATGGTAAAAATATTAGCAGTTGATGTTTGTCGTGTGTTTATGGAAGCAAGTGATAAATATGGTAATAAATCGTTTAATTGCGAACCACAATTTAAAGTTAGTTATGAAGAAAAATCTAAAAAATGTCTTTCAATTGCTAAACAACTTAAAAACTCATCGTTTCAAGACAGCGTTAAAAAGTGTTGCAAATGTACCTTTAAAAAAGATGATTTCTTTGAAAAATATCTTAATAAAAATAGTCATTTATTCGCATTTACTGATTGCCTTTTTGATACAAATCTAAATATTTATAGACCAATTGAACCTACTGATTATGTTATGACGACTACTGGATATGATATACGAGTTGAAGACCAACCGATTTATGATGAGATTGTTGATGATATGCTTACAGATATACAACCAAACCCAAATGATAAAAAATATTTGTTAGATATTGATAGTAGCAGATTGAATGGTACTAATATACATCAAGAGTTTTACTTTCATAATGGAAAAGGGTCAAATGGTAAAAGTACCCACACCCTATTATTAGAATATGCGTTTGGTGGATATTATTCAAAATTAAGACCAGATACTATTACAAAACCTGTAAAATCTGCGAATGCTACAAGTGAATTAGCGAGTGCCGTTTCTGCTCGTATTGTCGTAATGGAAGAACCAGAAGAAGATGATAAAATACAAACATCACTTATGAAAGATTTGTGTGGAACAACAATAACAACTCGTGAATTGTTTGGTAATGTATTTTCATTTACACCACAATTTGCTATATTTGTATGTTGTAATGAAATACCTCAATTAGGTAAAGCAAGCGACCACGCAGTCGCAAGAAGAATTAGAGTTTTAAATTATCCAACCAAGTTTTGTGATTATGAACCTATATTACCTAATGAAAAACAAAAAGACGGATCACTTTTTGATAAAATAAAGTTAGATGGTGGGTATAAAAGAGCATTTATTAGAAAATTAATTAAAAATTGGTGTGATACTGATTTGAAGTCTAATAGTTGGAAAAAGACAACGCCTATAAGTGTTATTAAATCAAGTGAGGCATATTTAGATGATAGTAATCACATCAAAAAGTTTTTAAATGATTACTATAATAAGGTTGATTATAATGTTGATAAAAGTGCTAAAATAAGATGCGTTAATTTGATTGATGATTTTAGAAGAAAAGTTAAAAATGTTAAAGTGAGTGATAAAAGATTTAAAGAATTAGTTGAGGAACAAGGATACAATTGGAAAAAAATGGTGGATGCTAATTATTATATCAATCTTAAAGAAAAACCTATTGTATTAGAAAATGATACAGCAGAGTTTATTAGTGATAATGAAGATGACGAATAATTGAAAGTATGCGGTAAGACAGGATGGAGGGAATGGATGATTTCTCGTGTTTTCACATTTATTCTCTAATAAATTATATATATACACAAACTTTAACAATCTCCATCCATCCATCCATTCCCTCCATCCTGTCTTACCGCATACTTTCTAAAATACTACAAATATACAAATATTTTAATATTTTTATAAAAATTGATTGTCTTCTTAATATTTATAAGAATTCAAAAGAAATGAATAATGAAATGAGTAAAATACTTAAATCTGCTTTTAATAATATTATTCATGAGTTCTTACGAGATGAGTATAATAAACAAAAAAAAAATGAAGAGAAGTTTCAAAAACTGAAAGATGATGTACTTACCTTAACGGAACACATGTTCGAAGATAAAATGACCAAAGAAGATGAAACTTTGATGATGCATATATGGGTAAATACACATAAATAAAAAAAATATAAACACATAATAACATAAATTGAAGATATACTAATATACTAATATTTTTATAAAAATTGATTGTCTTCTTAATATCTTTAATTACTAACGATAATATGTATAAGCAAATTATTGAAACTTTCCCCCCTACTTCTTCTGCTACTCTTTATGAAATAAAAGAGGATATTAATGATAATATTCTTATGACTAATTCACAGCGACTTACAGAAATATTTTTAGAAAAAAAGATGCCTATTGATTTAATCATTCAATTGATTAAAAATTATATGTTAAAATATAAAGAAGTAAAAAAAATTGATATAAGAATGGCAAACCTTTATACTGCCGAGGTATATATTGAACGCTTGAAAGAAAAATATGTATATTAATATATTATATAAAGATATATAAACAAAACTTCTTATTAATATTAAATGACTAATCAGGAAAGAATGGATTTTACACAAGAGGAGAAAAATCGTTTAGTTGGCAAAGTAAAATTTGTAAAATGTTCAAAATGTTTTAATGATTATGAGCCGAATAACACAGATATATCACTAAATGGATATTTTTATTGGAAGAATTGCAGGACTTGTCGTGCTAAAAGCTTAGAATATTATCATAATAAGAAAAAATTGATACGTTAGTTACCGATAGTTACCGATAGTTACCGATAGTTACCGATAGTTACGAATAGTTACGTTAGTTCTTTTTTTTATTATCATATATTAGAATATGAATAAAGATTGTGTATTGAACCCTGTTTCTGGTAGAGCTGTTAAGATTACAAGTAGAATAGGTAAAAAAATTATGAAAGAAAATTCAAATCCGCAACATGATTGCCTAATAAATCCAAAAACTGGAAGAGCAGTAAAAAGAACAACGAAATTAGGTAAAGAAATATTAAAAAGATTAGGAGAGCCTCCAGCAGAAAATACTCCTCCTGTTACTATTCTGGCAAATGACATAGATGTTAATATATTACCTATTAATAATACGTTAGGAAATCGTTTAAAAATATATAATAAGGCAAAAATATATTTAGATAAGATAGATGAGAAGGAATGTTTAAAAAATATTAATATAATGGGCAAAAATTATATGAGCCTTTCAAATAAATTAATTTTAGACAAGCAAATAGGTTCAAGAAGTGTTTATGGGACAATATATCTTTCAAAAATAATAAACGTACCTGAATTATTAGTTGTATCAAAAGTAACTAATAAGAATAAGAAAAATTTAAATGAAATAGTACTAATGGAAATATTAACAAATGATTTAGTTAAGACAAAGAAAACAAAACATTTTCCGTTAATATATACAAGCCATTTATGCGAAGACAAGGATGATAAGAATAGTTTAGTGAGCGTAAATGAGCTTTGTGATGGGGATTTAAAAAGCTTATTAAATACAAGTGGTTTATATCTCGATAAAAGATTTGAAGAGTTGTATTTTAATTTATTAATACAAATATTTATATCTTTAGCAACATTCCAATTTAAATTTAATATGATACATAACGATGCGCATTATGGTAATTTCTTATATCAAAAGAATAATGAAAAAGGATATTATAAATATGAAATATCAAGAACTAATTTTTATCTAAAAAGTTGTCCTTATAATATAATGTTGTATGATTTTGGTTTGGCAAAAGATGTAACACATCGAAGCGTATATTTCGAAGATTATTACAGAATAATACATGCGTTTGTACCAGAGATATATGGAGGTTGGAACGAATATTTAACAGATATTGATATAGCATCAAAAATGGTTGCAATAAAAGAAGAGCTTGGACAATTAAATGGTACAAATGCTCGCTTTTCTTTTGCGGATTTATTAAATATAGTACTTCAATATGCCCCTGAAAATGTTTATAAAAATAATGCGTCGCAAATAATAAATAATAAATCTTATTTCATAAAATAAAAATATTTAATAATAATAGATATGGATAAAATAATAAACCCTTTAACTGGCAAAATGGTAGGCAAAGCTTATTATA
>Ga0209353_10001688_pt1 | contig 12468 bp, 9 predicted proteins | sample LauGreSpBDMM15SD_2_FD_187561 | JGI IMG/M metagenome (GOLD analysis project Ga0209353, IMG submission 187561) | Freshwater lake microbial communities from Lake Michigan, USA - Sp13.BD.MM15.SD (SPAdes) (version 2) | ecosystem: Environmental > Aquatic > Freshwater > Lake | place: Lake Michigan, USA...
TCGTTGTTTTCCCCGAATTGGCGCTGACCACTTTCTTTCCGCGTTGGTATGTCGACGACATCTCTGAAGCTGATCATTGGTATGAAAAGACGATGCCAAGCGTTGAAACCCAACCCCTCTTTGATGAGGCCAAGAAGCTTGGGATTGGTTTCTCTTTGGGATACGCCGAACTGACCGAACCTGACCACCAAGGTGTTGTTCACCGGTTCAATACGCAGATCTTGGTTGAACGCGATGGTTCAGTCGTAGCCAAGTATCACAAAGTGCATATTCCTGGCCACGAACATCATGAGCCAAATCGGCCGTTTCAGCATGCTGAGCGTTATTACTTTGAACCAGGTCCAGAAGGCTTCGGAGTATGGGCTGCATTCGGTGGTCTATTCGGCATGATGATCTGCAACGATCGTCGCTGGCCGGAGTCGTATCGCGAGATGGGTCTTCAGGGCGTTGAGATGATTCTTTGTGGCTACAACACGCCGATTCATTACGTACCAGACCCCAGCCAAGATATTTTGCAGGGTTTTCATAATTCGCTTGTCATGCAATCAGGTGCTTACCAAAATGGAACTTGGGTTGTCGGCGTTGCGAAAGGCGGAGTTGAAGAAGGCGTTGATTCCCTCGGACAAACGTGCATTGTTGCTCCGAGCGGTCAAATAGTTGCTCAGACGTTGACAACTGATGATGAACTCATCGTTGCGGCCTGCGATCTTGATTGGTGTGAGCGTTACAAAGGCACTCTCTTCAATTTCGATCGCTACCGCCGCCCCGAGGTGTACACCCGTATTACACAGCAGCGTGGGGCAATCGTTTCACCGGAAAACCAAGCAGCGATGAAGGACCAGACTCATGACTGATATCGCACATAATCCGCACCGTCTTTCGACCCGGCGGGTGTCGTTGCAGGTCAATGGTCAAGAAGTGAATGTCAGTGCCGAGCACCCCCATCTGCTGGCCGCTTTGCGCGATGAACTCGATATCACTTCACCGAAGGATGGATGTTCGCCCTCTGGCCAATGCGGATGTTGCACTGTTCTCATCGACGGCAAGGTGGTTGTCAGCTGCCAGCAATCCCTAGAAAAAGTTGCGGGCAAATCGGTCGTCACTCTTGAAGGCCTCGAGGAAGCAGAACGTGACTCTTACGCAAATGCATTTGCGGCTTGTGGAGGATTGCAATGTGGTTTTTGTATCCCCGGCATCGTGATGCGTGCCAAAGGTCAAATTGACAAAAAGGGAGCAGCACTCACCAAGACCGATATGAGTCGCCATCTCGGGGCAAATCTGTGTCGTTGTACTGGATATGTAAAAGTACTCGACGCGATTGAGGCAGTGGCGCAGGGCAAACAACTTGTACCTCAGCAGCCAACTGGTCTTGGTTCTGGCGGAATGAAATATGAAGCCAAGGAGTTAACTCTTGGCGATCGTGGATACGTCGACGATATTCGTATTCCCGGGATGCTCCACGCCGCTCTCGTTCTAACTCAACACACTCGTGCCGATATCACAGCCATCAATACTGAAGCTGCGCAAAAGGCTTCGGGAGTTGTCGCAGTTTTCACTGCAAGCGATATTCCGGCCGAGCTTCGAGTTGGGCTTATTTATAAAGACTGGCCGGTCATGATTCCGGTTGGTGGTCGCACGAGCTACGGCGGAGACGTATTGGCGATAGTTGTCGCCGACACTCGAATCGCAGCACGAGCCGCCGTAGCGCTCGTTGAAGTGCAGTATTCCCCTCTCAAGCCAATTACTGATCCCCTGTTCGCCATCACCAATCAAGAAATCGCCGTTTGGGGAACTGATTCAAATATTTTGAGTATCAGTAAGTATTCACGCGGCAACGTAGAAGTTGCCTTGGCCGCAGCGCCTCATGTCGTGCACGAAATTTTCGATACTCAGCGAATCGAACATGCATTCTTAGAACCCGAGAGTTCGCTGGCGGTGCCGTCTTCTATCGATGGCGTTCGGAATCTTCATGTCTATTCGGGTGGTCAAGGGGTCTGGGATGATCGTAATGACATCGCCCGCGTTCTCGGTATTGACAATTCGCAAGTCACCGTTGAATTGGTAACTAACGGTGGAGCCTTTGGTGGCAAGGAAGACATGAGCAATCAAGCTCATGCTGCTCTTGCAGCTTGGTTGCTCGACGTTCCTGTGAAATGCACTTTGTCGCGTGAAGAATCATTTTTGATGCACGCCAAACGCCACCCGATCCACATGGAATACACCGCGGCTTGCGACGATGAGGGTCGTCTGGTCGCTCTTCGGGTTCGTGCACTCGGTGACAGCGGCGCTTATGCGAGTGTCGGTATGAAAGTTCTTGAGCGCATGGCTGGTCACGCAAGCGGCCCGTACTCGATGGACAACATTGATGTTGAGGCAATTGCTGCGCGAACTAACAATCCGGTGTGTGGTGCTTTCAGGGGCTTTGGAGCCAATCAAGCCCAGTTCGCTATGGAAGGCATCATGGATCGCCTTGCACAAAAAGTCGGTATCTCGGGTTGGGAGATGCGTAAACGCAATGTCATCAAGCCAGGAGCCGTTTGGGGTCCTGGTCAGATTATGGATGATGGTTGTCTGGGCGCCGAACGGTGTCTCGACGAGATCAAACCCTTTTACGACGAAGCGATCGCGTCCGGGCAGGCCGTCGGGCTCGGTCTCGGTCTGAAGAACTCTGGGCTAGGTAACGGATTCAAAGAAGTCAGTGGTGCAGTGGTTCACTTTCGTGCTGACGGGATTGTTGAGGTTCGTCATGGATGGACCGAGATGGGTCAAGGAATCAACACCGTCGCACTGCAAGTAGCGGTTCACGAACTAGGTATAGATCCAGACAAGATTCGCGTCATCGTTGACACAACTCGCGAACTGGGATTTGGACAGACCACTGGATCACGCGGAACCTTAATGGGGGCTGGCGCAGTAAAGGCCGCCTGTGAAGCCGCACGCTCAGCCGACTGTGCGGTTGGCGTCGATCACTACGGAGAATACCGAGTCGACTGGACCCAGAAGTTAGGCGAAGTAGAGAATCCAACGATCCACTCAACATTTGGATATGCCGCACAACTAGTCACTGTTGATCGATCAACCGGAAAAGTAACCGATGTTGTAGCCGCTCACGATGTGGGTAGAGCAGTCAATCCAACTTTGTGCGAAGGTCAAATCGAAGGTTCTGTGCATATGGGACTTGGTTATGCCCTATCAGAAAACTTTCCATCAGATCCCGAAACAGGATTTCCCACGAATACGACACTACGTTCACTCGGAATTATTCGAGCCAAAGATATGCCGCCAGTAAAAGTCGTATTGGTTGAATCACCAGAGCCGAATTCTCCGTACGGAATCAAGGGAGTAGGCGAAATTGGTCTTGTGCCAACTGCCGGGGCTGTAGCCGCTGCTCTGCACGACTACGACGGCCTATGGCGAACAGTGTTACCAATGCGTCCCACCAACGAAGACAACGACTGACATGTCAAGCACCACACCTGGTCTTGTTTGCGGTCACCACCATTTGTACTCATCCCTCGCGCGAGGTATGCCTGCTCCCCCAAAACAGCCCAGCAACTTCTTAGAGATTTTGCAACAAGTTTGGTGGCGCTTAGATTGCGCCCTCGATCTTGACATGATCTATTGGTCCGCAAAATTGGGTGCCGTTGAAGCCTTGATGAACGGGACAACTGGGATCATTGACCATCACGAAAGCCCCAATGCAATTGAAGGAAGTCTTGACGTGATCGCACAGGCCTGCGAGGAAGTCGGCGTCAAAGTTGTTTGTTCCTACGGTGTCACCGATCGTCACGGTGTCGAAGCTGGTCAACGTGGACTTGAAGAAAATCGACGCTTCATCGCCAGCGGTGGTCGTGGCATGGTGGGCGTGCACGCGGCATTCACATGCTCTGATGAGTTGTTAAACGACGCTGCAGGACTAGCGGTTGATCTAGGCGTGGGTGTGCACATTCATGTTGCTGAAGGTATCGATGATGTTGCTGCGGGTGAACGACTAGAAGGTCTCGCTCAAGAGAACTGGCTTTTGGTTCATTGTGTTCACCTCGACCGCGATCTACGCGGAACTATCGCTCATAACCCGCGGAGCAATATGAATAACGGTGTCGGCTATGCGCGGCCTGCGCAGCGTAAAAACAATGTCATCCTCGGCACCGACGGGATCGGGGCAGACATGCTTGAAGAAGTCCGGCTGGCTTACGTGGCTGCTCGAGCCGACAATGTCCTTCTCTCCCCCGAACTCGCTTGGTCGTGGTTACAAAATGGCTATGACTTCATTCCGGAATGTCGCGATGACAAGGTTGTCTGGAACTATGACCATGTTGACAGTGCGTGGCATGTTGCCTTTACTCCAGGTACTCGCGCTCTGAATGTTCAATCCTCAACGGGCGAAGTTCTGCTTCAAGATGGTCGACCCACGCGAGTAGATCTCAGCGAAGTACGGCGTAAGGCGTCCGAAGCCGCTCAACGACTATTTTCCAAACTCTAAACAACGACACGACACAAGGGCATGAACAACTATGAGCCAATCGACGAATATTCAACCCGTAGCGATTTATCTTCAGGATGCACATCCCATCCGTGAGGGAATGCAATTTGCTCAGTACGCCGAAAGCAAAGGGTTCGATGCTGTGTGGCAAGCAGAGAGTCGGCTCGTACGTGAAGCGACAGTTCCGATGGCAGCATTTGCGAGTGTTACCGATCGAATCAAAGTTGGTAGTGGCGTGGTTGATTGTTGGAGCCGAAATCCAGCACGACTTGCCGCAACATTTTCGACTCTTGACGACCTGGCGCCAGGTCGAGTGATTTTGGGTATTGGTGCTTGGTGGGATCCGCTCGCCCAAAAAGTCGGCATTGATCGTTCAAAGCCGCTCCGCGTCATGCGCGAAATCGTGACCACCGTTCGTGCTTTGTTGAACAACGAAACTGTCACATTTGACGGCGAATACGTTCATCTTGATGGAGTCGAGCTCGATTACGTCTATCAGGAACGGCGACCCAAGGATGTTCCGATTTACATTGGTGCAACAGGTATGCAAATGATGGAACTCACGGGCGAGATTGCTGACGGTGCCGTTTTGAACTATCTCGTTTCTCCTGACTACAACGATCAGGCTCTCGAGGCTCTGGAAAAGGGAGCCGCTAAGGCCGGCAAGTCGCTCAGCGACATTGACCGGCCACAACTTGTCGTGTGCAGTGTGCACGAGGACCGACAAACAGCTCTTGATATGGCGCGTCTCATGGTGACTCAATATCTAGGTCAGCAGCCTCACATTATGAAAGCCTCTGGAGTGCCTCAATCGTTACTCGACAAAGTTGGCGAAGTTCTCACTTGGCCAGCGAGTCACGAACAGGTAGTCGCAGCCAGCAAATTGGTCCCCGACGAAATTGTTCAGATGTTGACGGCCAGTGGAACACCAGCCGAAGCCCGCGCCAAGGTGAAGCATTACATCGACCACGGATGCACTTGCCCCATTCTGTATCCATTGGGTGACGTTAAAGCGACAATTGATACTTTCGCCAACTGGGACGGCTTGTCATAATTTCAGTCTTTTGGCTGAGATCTAGCGATGACGAAATAGTCGAACATCACGAGACACTTCGATATGACGAGCGACGGTCGCTGCTGCAACCATCGAAGGTCCGACAAAGATCAACGCTACAAAGGGCGCTGGAATGCCGGGTGACCAAATAGTTCCGAAAAGAACGCCAAATACCCAAATTGAAATTGCCGCCATATTCCACACTCGCCACTGAACGACGCGAACGGGATGAGCAAACTGCACATTGGTCATCGTGAGTATTGATAAACAAGCCACAACGATCAACGTGACTGAATGAGGACTATCTAAGAGCCACAATGTGGGAATCACCATGTTCCACGATGCAGGGAAACCATGAAACCAACTGTCTGAATCTTGTTGGTCGGTGCGGCTAAACCACAAGCACGAGAACATCAAGAGTGCAGCGACGGCAATCATTCCTGATCGATCGTGACTTACCATATTGAATTCCCAAAGGAACGCGGCCGGAACGAGAACGCACGTGACGAAGTCGATCACGAGATCGAGCACGTAACCGTCAAACTTTGTGGTGGCTTCGTCGGGTAATAGTCGACGGGCCAATGGACCATCGATTCCGTCAATCAGCTGTGCGACGAGTAACCAAATGATGGCCAAGCGTGCCGAGCCATCGAGAACGGCCACTAACGCCGCCATACCGACCAGAACGCCAGTTGCAGTAAAGGCGTGTAGCGCAAGAGACATATCTCGAGACGGACTCACCGTCGACTCTGATCGAGATTGAGATTTATTAAACACAGCCCGAAAACCCTACGCCCCTTTAGCCTTCAGACTGTGGCAACGAGGCAAAATTCACTGGAACGCGCCTGGTTTATCGCTGTCTTGGTGTGGAGCATCTTCCGAATTGTCTTTGCTGACGTATTTTTCGCTCAATATGGAGTCAATATCTGGATTTTCGCGGCGTTTGAGTTCGTTTCATCACCAATTTTCGCTCGGGCAACCGCAAAAATGGTTCTCGCCCTCTCAACCCATCAAATACTCAATTCGATGTTTTGGGGAGTCATCACGTTGTCGAGCTTCGCTGCTCCCGACGTCTACCTTCTCACAACTGGCAAGAACCTCCCCTGGACGGCCTATCTGGTGGTCATCAGCGTCATGATGATTGGCGGAGCAGTGTCACTCATCAAAATGCGCTTGAACGCCCGAGATTTGCGACTCTCTCACGGTTAAGTCCTCTTTCCAGTTGTTTACAAAATGTAAACTGAACCCGTGCCAGTCCTCATTCCCCGAAGCGTTGATGAACTCGTTGACATCTTTCAAGAGCACCCCGCGGCAAAATTGCTCGCTGGGGGCACCGACTACATGGTTGAGGTGAACCTGCACGGACGCAAACCCGAAACCATGATTAGTTTGCGCCAAGTAAAAGAGTTGTCCGAATGGTCGGTCCGCTCGACTCAGCGAAGTATCACTATTGGAGCGGGTCTGCCCTATGCCGACATGGAGCATGGCGAGATTGCGCGATTAGTTCCGGCTTTAGCCCAAGCCGCCCGTACAGTCGGTTCTCCTCAGATTCGTGCTGCAGGAACACTTGGCGGGAACCTTGGAACTTGCTCGCCGGCTGGAGATTCTCTACCGGTCCTCGCAGCTTTAAACGCAACCATTCATGTCATCGGTCCGGATGGAAATCGTGATGTTGAATTTTCAGATTTCATGATTGGTGTCAAAAAGAATTCACTTCGCCCAGCAGAATTCGTCCATTCAGTTTCAATGCCAATTGTTGATGGTTGGCAGGGGTATGCAAAAGTTGGAACGCGCAATGCGATGGTCATTTCAACTGCATCAGCTTGTCTTGTTCGCGACTCAGACGAAGGAATTGTTTCCATCGCACTGGGATCGGTCGGACCAACAGTCATCCGTTGTCATGGAGCCGAAACTTGGTTGATGAAGACGATGTCACTTCGTGCGGAATCAACACTCGATCCCGTAGTTGCTCAAGAGTTTGGTCAGAGGGTTGCGCAAGAATCGCGTCCCATTGACGATCATCGTTCAACCGCTGAATATCGACGCCATGCCGTTGGCGTACTAGCTCAACGTCTATTGCTGAGGTCATTTTCATGAGTATCAATATTCCGGTTTCTGGTCAGTCAAATGAGATTTACTCGTTAAGCGTCAACGGACAAGTGCATCAGGTTAAAGACGCATGGATCGGCGAGAGCCTCTTGTATGTCTTGCGTGAGCGTCTTGGTCTACCTGGGTCTAAAGGTGCTTGCGAGCAAGGTGAATGTGGAAGCTGCACGGTGATCGTAGACAGCAAAGCAGTTTGCTCGTGTCTTGTCATGGCTGCAGATGCCGTCAATACAGAGATTTTGACAGTTGAAGGTCTTGGTCCGAATGGCGCACTCACCGACGTCCAGTCGGCATTCTTGTCTGAAGGCGGAGTTCAGTGCGGCTTTTGCACGCCTGGATTCATTGTCGCTGTTCATCATCTTCTCGAGAGCAATCCAAGCCCGACTGATGATGAGATTCGCGAGGCACTTTCTGGAAACATCTGTCGTTGCACCGGTTACGGCCGAATTTTGGAAGCAGTTCGCACAGTCGCTGATCAACGGAGAACCAACTCGTGAGTACAACTTCTGCATCAACGGCTTTGCGTCACGGCACGCTCGGAACAAGCGCCAGCAGACCGGACGGCGTCGCCAAAGTTCAAGGTGGATTCGCCTTTTCGAGTGACATGTGGGCCGACAACATGTTGTGGGGCGCAACTCTTCGCAGCCCCCACCCCTATGCTCGCATCGTTGCAATTGATGTTTCAGGCGCCTATGCGATTGATGGAGTCGTCACAGTTGTGACAGCGGTTGATGTGCCTGGCAAGTTGACTTATGGACTGATCGTTCAAGATCAACCTGTCTTTGCCGCGATCGGCGACACAGTTCGTTATAGCGGTGAACCCATTGCTGCAGTTGCGGCAGACCATCCCGAGACATGTCAACGCGCTTTGGCGGCGATCAAGGTGACCTACGAAGTTTTGACTCCCGTGACCGATCCGGAAGATTGCATCGCAGGTGTTGCCGAACAGATCCACCCTGATGGCAATATCTTTCGCCATCAGCGAATCGTAAGTGGAGATACATCTGTCGTCGGAGCCGTTCAAGTTGAGGGTGAATACGAAATCGGCATGCAGGATCAAGCGTTCTTGGGGCTTGAATCGGCTTTGGCTATTCCAGATTCAAATGGCGCAGGACTCGAGATGTATGTGGCGACCCAGTGGCTCCATGAAGATCGCAAGCAGATCGCCGATTGCTTGAATATTCCCGAAGAGAACATTCGGCTCGTCTTGGGCGGAGTCGGTGGAGCTTTTGGCGCACGAGAAGATATCAGTTTGCAAGTCCACACTGCTCTCCTCGCGATGAAGGCTGGTCGACCAGTCCGCATTTCGTACGGACGCGAAGAAAGCTTCTACGGTCATGTGCACCGTCACCCAGCCAAGATCTGGATGAAGCATCATGCCGATCTCAACGGCAAGATCGTCAAGATCGAATCGCGCATGGTGTTTGACGGTGGTGCCTATTGCAGCACATCGCCGGCGGTTCTCATCAACGGCATCACGCACACGCAAGGACCGTACAAGTGCGACAACGCAATTGTTGATGGTTGGGCGGTTCGTACCAATAATCCACCGTGTGGAGCAATGCGTGGATTTGGTGTCGTACAAGCGTGTTTCGCCCATGAAAGCCAAATGGAGAAACTTGCCGCAGCTGTTGGAGTCTCCCCCGTTGAGATTCGCTTACTGAACGCCATGGAAACTGGTGACCGCATGATTACCGGCCAAATCATGGACAGTGTTGCACCAGTGGCCCAATGCATCCGAGAAACAGATGCAATACCAATGCCTGCGCCACTCGAAAACAATGCCGACCTTCGCACTATTCCTGGTGGCACTGGCTTGACGGCACAACCTTCAAATATTCGCCGTGGTGTTGGTTGGGGTGTGAGCATCAAGAACCTAATGTACAGCGAAGGTTTTGACGACTTCTCCACGGCGCGTTGTCGGATTAGTAATGGTGTTGTCACCATCAAGTTCGCGACTTCTGAAGTTGGTCAAGGGTTTACGATGTTGGCTCAACAGATCGCTCGAACTGTGCTCGGCGTTGATGAAGTCATTCTTGACACCATCGATACTCAAGTTGGCTCGGCCGGTTCTACTTCGGCTAGTCGTCAAACCTGGATGAGTGGTGGAGCAGTTCAAGTCGCTTGCCAAGCTGCACTTGCTCAGTTATTTGATCATGTTGCAACAAAGTTTGAGATGACTCGTTCTGAACTCGAGATTGACGGTACTGACATTGTGGACCGTTTAACTCAGCGCCGCGTAACAGTGAGCGAGGCCATCAGTGAGATCGAAATTGATTGCACCGAGGAATATCATCATCCTCCAACCGAAGATCTAGACGAAAATGGCCAGGGAAATTGTCACGTCGCTTATGCATTCGTTGCGCATCGAGCGGTCGTCGACGTCGATCCCGAACTTGGTCTTATAAAAGTGGTGCAAATTGCCACGGCACAAGATGTCGGTCGAGTTTTAAACCCGCTTGCTGCCATGGGCCAGATTGAAGGCGGTATCGCGCAAGGTCTTGGCTTAGCGGTGATGGAAGAAATCATTGTTAAAGATGGCAAGGTCCGTAATCCGAGCTTTACGGATTACTTGCTCCCCACTTTCCTTGATTCCCCCACCGTCGAAATGGTTTTCATTGAAGAGCATGAACCAAAGTCTCCACTCGGCGCCAAAGGTATCGGTGAACCACCTTGTATTTCGGTGACTCCGGCCATCGCCAATGCCATTCGTCAAGCAGTCGGTCGCGAACTACCGCGAGTTCCGATTCGACCGTACGACATTTGTTTATAAAATTGTCAGTGGGTTTGCAGTCCTAGACGTTCGAGCACGTCTTCGGGAGCATTGATCTCCAGCAACGCTTCTTTCAGTCTTCGCACGAGACTCTTCTCAATTTCTGTTTGCACAGTGCCATGAACTGCAGCGAGGTTGTCGAGTTCGCCAGGATCAACGTTTCGGTCGAATAAGAGATTTTCATTCTTGAGACCGCCGTAAGCCCAAAAGGGCAAGAAATCACCTTGCATAAATGGCTGTCGGATGACCGGCACTGAACTTCCAGGCATCGCATCAAGATAGGCGCGTTGATCAGGGCGAGGTAATCGAATATGTGGCATTGAATGAACCGGCATTGTGCTCCAACGGTTTGACCACATCGACAATGGAAAACCGTCGCCCACTGATCCGCGGGTGTACGTGTAGTTCTGCGTCACCAGTTGAACTTCGCGTCCCCAATAACCAGACAAACAGTGATCGCGAACAGAAGATGCTTTCTGTTCAATCAGAGGCACTAGCGAGCGACCATGTGTGCGATGTTCAACAGAAATTCCGTATACGTCGCACAGAGTGGCATGAATATCAACCGTTGTTGTGAGGGCTTGTTCGCGGCGTGGCTCAATGCCAGGCCAACGGATCATCATCGGAATATGTCCCAATGTATTGTGGATCGGAAAACCTGGCTTGCCCCAAACGTCAAACTCACCGAGATAATGCCCGTGATCGGTGCAAATAATGACCGCCGTTTCATCAGCGTCAGGCGAGGCATCAATTGCATCAAGCAACTTGCCAAACCAATGATCAATCATCGAGAGTTTTGCGCCGTATGCGGCTCGAAGCGACCGACCTTCTTCTTCGGTAATCAGCCCATTCTTCAGACCATCAATCACATACGGAGGCCAAATCATCCATGGATGTTCTTCTTGGGGATCTTCACCTTGCTCGCGATACATCGAAGCCCAAGGTTCGGGAGTATCAAATGGCTCGTGGGGATCGAATTCATCGATAACAAGAAGCGAGCGATCATGATGTCCGGCATTGGTACGAACCCATTGAACTGCGGCCTGCATTGTTTGCGGGCCCGGAAAATCTTCTTCAGACTTAAACCAAGTGCGCGAATCCTGATATTTGAAGTGCCCACGTCGGGGCTCATCAACTGGAAGAGCCGGTGTGCCAACCCACGAAGGGTCAGGACGCGTCTTCCACGGATCGTTCTCGTGCCCACGCACATATTCCCAAGCATCAAAATCAATGTGATAGTTCTCTCCGCCGCATTCAAATAAGTGAGGATGGTCTGACACCAGCATTGTCGTCACACCCGCTTGACGAAGGGCGAAGGTAATCGCGTCCTCCCAAATCTCGACCGAGCCCCAAGGACGCCAAGGGAAGTCCAATGCCCCGACCAGTAAGTCGTGACGGGCGGGCATACACGGCAACGAACCGGTGTGGTGGTTTTCAAAGACGACTGATTTCTCGGCGAACCTATCCAAGTTGGGAGTGGTGAACTCTCTGCCCCCATATGCGCCCAACAAATGGCGATTGAGGCTGTCCAGCAAGACCACGACCACATGTTTGGGACGCGAGGACGGGTCCTCAACCTGAAGATTTTCTTGGCTATCCATGCCCCTACGCTACGCACTCCACCGCGTGGCATCGTACGATGCTCATATGAGCGACGACCTAGGTTTTGTACCTTTTGATGCCGACAACCACTACTACGAGGCCTTAGACGCTTTCACGCGCTATCTCGACCCGAAAGACGGTCCTCGTTGCGTTCAGTGGGCCGAAATCAATGGCCGCCAATATCCAGTCATTGGTGGACAGGTCAGTCGAGTTGTAGCCAACGCTACCTTCGATCCCATTTCGCCCGCTGGAGCAATGCACGACTATTTCCGCGGTAACCCTGACAAGAAACACCCCATCGAATTCTTGGCGGTTCGTGAGGCTATTCGACCTGAATACCGCGATCACGATGCTCGTCTGGCCGTCATGGACCAACAAGGTGTCAGCAAGATCTGGCTCTTCCCCACTTTGGGAATGTTGTACGAAGAAATTCTTAAGCACGATCCGGTC
>Ga0209353_10001692_pt1 | contig 12451 bp, 15 predicted proteins | sample LauGreSpBDMM15SD_2_FD_187561 | JGI IMG/M metagenome (GOLD analysis project Ga0209353, IMG submission 187561) | Freshwater lake microbial communities from Lake Michigan, USA - Sp13.BD.MM15.SD (SPAdes) (version 2) | ecosystem: Environmental > Aquatic > Freshwater > Lake | place: Lake Michigan...
GCGCAATACCCCTACGAGTTGTAGGGGTATTGTGGTAAGCATACAACACGTGTTTCACGTGAAACAAAAACCGGTGTTTCACGTGAAACAAATAAATACCCCTATTCGCCATAGGGGTATTTATTATCTTTTGGGATTAATTTTATAATATACAATTATTGAAATAAATATAATATTTGCGGCATAATTAAATATTAATGGCAAATGCATTTTAGGGATAATATAAACAATAGTAAATAATTCACCCACACCCCACATAATCAAAAAACCCCAAGTTAACCCGTCCGAGTTTTTTGTTTTGTAGGATTCTATTGCCTGTGGTAAACCACAAAATGCCAATAATATGCTACCAGCCCATCCGATAAATTCCATCATATAATAATCCCAAATTAATCAGGGATATAATCCCCGATTATTATTAATATTTATTTTGAAGTAAACCAATTTTTAGTTTGAAAATCACGCCAGTTATAAGGCTTTATATTATCTTTCCAATTACGCTTTTTAATAATTGCTTGCAAAATTGGTAACTCAAAATCTCTAGCATCTTCCAGTGCAGTGTGTGGTTCTTTTATAAATTGTCCTTTAATAAAGCCACAAACAATTTCGGCATTAGTTTGAAATGTCATATTGCCTTGTGCTGTAGTTTTATTAAAAGCGTGATTTTCCAAAACAAAATTACGATAGTCTTTTTTATTGCAGATATTACCGACAGCAGCTTCCCACAAACAAAATTCAGAATTAAGGCATTTTGATTTGTCAAAAGCGATATTATACGCAGTCAATACAGGATTATATTTCCCGATTGCTTGATTAATCCATTTATTGATTGCATTTACTGATGCAACCATGCGAGTGCCAGAATCGAGCATTTTAATATAAGCAGCTTTTCGCTTTTCTAAACCTGAATAGCCCCAAATATCGGTCGCAGCTTTATCGTGAAATAAATCAAAATTACCATAATGTCCGGCAACCAATACAGCGCAAGAATTATAAATTTTGCCAGAACGATCAACGATAATAATGGCAAAATCGGCAACAGTATCCTGCATAGTGGTTTCTGTATCGAGTATTGCAAAAAACTGTTTCTTAGCCATTATTTTATTTCCTGATTATTTGATTTATTAATTATACACGAAATTCTATAAAAGTACAATTAAAAGAAATTGTTGTAAATTCCCAACAGGTTAGCCATAAAAAACGTACCATTCAAAACAGCCAAAGCCTTGTCACGTTTTTTGTAAGCAACAAACAACCACGATAGGGAACCTAGCGTGAACAGTACATAACCAATTTCAAAAAATTTGCAAGCAACAGCAAACGAACCCAAAATTGATACAACAGTACCAAACCAAGATAAGAGATTAAGCATTTTTTGAAATTTCCATTGTGTGATAAGGTTCAGCGTCTAAGCCATATTGTAACATAATATTTTGCCAGTTTACGCCATGTCCACATTTTAATTCACTTTCACCAAACAAATTATAATCGGCTTGGTGAATTATCTCATGTGGCAAAATAACATCCAACATATAAGCGGAATATTTTGGGTTAGCTTTAAAAAATTTATATGCTAACTGAACACGATTTTCTAATTGATAACATTGTCCCGCAGTACGCCACAAATAAGGGTTTAATTCTATTTTCGGCTCGTTATAGTGAACCAGTGGGCTATACATATCACAAAGCGAATCCCAAATTACAAGGGTTTCGCTTTGAATAAGTTTTAAAAGAGTTTTCTTGTCCATAGAATAATTATACACCTATTTCAGCAAAAAACACAATTATTTTATTTATTTTTGTTGTGTGTGAAAATACAACATAGGGTTTATCCCTATTGACACGGGCAAAATTCCGTGTTATAATTTTGGCGCCTATACCCATGCTGCGAGTAGGGTTATTCGTCGCAATGCTGTGGCAAAAATACAACATAAGGGAAAACACCTAGCAAATAGTTCTTGACACGGGCTAAAATTATATGGTATAATTTTGGCGCCAATACCCCTACGGGTTGTAGGGGTATTGTGGTAAGCATACAACATATAAATCCCCTAATGTTTCACGTGAAACAGTAAGGGATTATTTATTTTAATGTCCCTGTTTGCTTGGAACGTAAACACCACGAATATTAAACCTATCGCAAACAGCTTTTAGATAGTCTACGTTATCCTCATAGAATGTAAATTCCGCATCCTTAAACATATTAAAAGGGGCAACATTAAAAAGTTTAGCTAAACCCGCACATTTTAGCGTACCGCCCGAAGTCGTATCACCGTCAACACGTGAGATAATATAATCAGGATCACCTAATACCTCAGTGATAAATTTATTATCTGCATCGCGTAATACTCTAGCAGTCGCAATAATCACAAAACACGATTCGTCTAACAAGTCAGCTTTATAGTTTTCTGCTAATGGCAAGAGGGAATCTTCCATTGCACGATACTCATTTTCCCTCCAGTAACCTAGATCAATACGCTCGCCAGAATCACCCACGATTGTACGATAACGATGCAATGAGCAAACAATCGTACCATCCATGTCGTAAATCGAAACCCGTTTGATCTTAGTCATTTTTATTTCCTTGTTTAGTTGATGTATTAATTATACACGAATTTCACAATAAAACATAATTATTTTATTTATTTTTTATTTATTTTTTGTTGTGGTAAAAAAGCCTCATAAGGGTAAGTACCTATTGACACGGGCCAAAATTATATGGTATAATTTTGGCGCCTATAACCATGCTGCGAGTAGGGGTATTCGCCGCAAGAATCGTGCCAGAGTAACCCTGGCACGAGTAGGGTTATTACCCACGCATACGCATAGCGCCAACAGTACCCGCAACAAGGGCAATCGCTATCACCACCATGGGGGCGAGTACGTCCGTAGTGGTTTCCAATGTGCCAACAGCACCGAACATAGCCAAGATAGAGCCACCGACCAAGATCATATTCAATTTCATTTTGCTTTCCTTTAAAATTAAATTATAACATAAATAAGGGCTTGCGCCCTTATTTATTTAGATAGGCTTGCTATTAGCTAATGCAGCAAATATCTTAGCCAAAGCCGTTTTGTTAGCCTTAGTCAGAGATTCCGTCTCTGCTTCGGTCAAACCTAACACAGCCGCAATAGCGTCAGCGTGTTGGTCTTTCTTGACAACAGGCTCACCTGTTTTGGTAGCATACGTCTTTGCAACATAAACCTTTTCACGGGACAATTTTGCAACGACAGAGCGAACAGACTTGCCAAGTGACTCGGCAATGGATTCCACAGTCGTACCCGCTTGATAATCAGAAACCATTTTCAAGGTTTGCTCGGGAGTGTAGTTCAGCGTTTTGGTAGTCATTTTAGATTTCCTTTAGCGTTATGTTTTAAACAGAGTTTATTATAACAGATTTTAAAGGTTTGCAAAGATTTATTTTTGTGTGATCTTTGCTTGTTTTCTTTTGTTGTCTGCTAAGTGTATATTATAACAGAGTTTACGAAAAAAACTCAAGTGTGTAAAAATACAACATAAAAAATATATTTATAAAAATATTGCTATGCTACAGAAATTATGCTATAATACAGGGAGGGGGGTTAGATGACCTTTATTTTGCTGATTGCCTGGGGGCCCACCCACACGCGGTATTTTTAAAAAAATCTTCAAAAACCTTTGGGTGCCTGACCACAACACAAACCAACCCCCGACAAAAATTTCTACTTGCGGTCAGTACCCTAACATGATATAATTAACCCAAAAGGATACTACTTATGAACCAGCACTTACCCGCAGAAGTCATCACGATTGCTCCAGAGGCACTAGAAGTGGCTAACTGTTACCTACAACTCACCGATCCACGAAAGGTTGCGGACGAGCTTGACTTACCTATTGAAGTGGTCACCGAGATCCTAAAGCGCCGCGAAGTCAAGTCGTATGTAGATGCAGTATTCATGGACGTTGGATACAACAACCGATTTTTAATGCGCAGAGCCATGGACGCACTAATCAAGCAAAAGTTCAGTGAACTCGAAGAAGCACAAGCCGGCTCCACCAAAGATATTAGTGAATTACTAGCGCTATCGCATAAAATGTCAATGGATCTACTAGATCGTGAAATACAACTAGAGAAATTACGCGTGGGTAATACTCCCAGCAAGCAAGTCAACGTACAAATCAACGAAGGTCTAGACGGGTCTAAGTATTCATCCCTAATCAATCGTTTAATTACCGGAGATGATGTTTAATGTTGACTATTAGCCGACCCAACGTCGATTGTGATAACATTACTGAATTTCCTGCAAGCACACGATTTATTAAACTACCGATTGAGAATTATTTAAAGTTACTAAACATCTACGAGACCATCAACAGACCCCAAATCGCACTAATCAATGCCGTTAACGATCCACACTACAGATTTGTGTGTGCTGCACTCGCCCGTCGCCTTGGCAAAACATACATAGCTAACGTAGTAGGTCAACTAGTGTCGTTGGTCCCCGGGTCTAATGTGTTGATTATGTCACCCAACTACAATTTATCAGGAATCTCGTTTGAGCTACAACGCCGTTTAATTAAACACTTTGATCTCGAAGTCTCACGTGATAATCTCAAAGACAAGATCATTGAACTATCCAATAACTCCACGATTCGCATGGGTTCACTATCCACAGTAGATTCGTGCGTGGGTCGCAGCTATGACTTAATTATATTCGACGAAGCTGCACTAGGTTCGGATGGTGAGAGTGCATTCAACGTTGCACTTCGTCCTACTCTGGATAAGCCGACTGCTAAGGCAATTTTTATCTCCACACCACGTGGTCGCAACAACTGGTTTAGTGAATTTTGGAATCGTGGCTTTGATAGCAACTTTCCAGAATGGATCAGCATACAAGCTGACTACACAGAAAACCCACGAATGTCGGAGTCGGATGTGTCGGAAGCTAGACGAAGCATGAGTCGAGCAGAATTTGAGCAAGAATACTTAGCATCATTTACAGTGTTTGAAGGTCAGATTTATAGTCTGGAAGCTACGGACGTTGTAGAGCCGCCCACAAATATACGAGGTGAGTTTATTGCGGGCTGTGACCCAGGCTACCGAGACTATACCGCGTTTGTGGTCATTGCGTATGAGTTTGAGTCGGATTGTTTCTGGATTGTGGATGAGTATCTTAAGTCAGAAGCAACCACAGCAGATCATGCTAAAGCATTTGCGGAATTATGTGTGAAGTGGGGAGTTGAAACCATATTTATTGACTCGGCAGCTGCACAGTTTGCGTCGGATTTAGCATACATCTACGATTTAGCGTCTACTAAAGCTAAAAAAGACGTATTACCAGGCATTGCGTATGTACAGACATTAGTAGCGCAAAACCGACTCAAAGTCTCACCACACTGTGTACATAGTCTAGCTGTGTTTGACCAGTATCGCTGGGATACCAAAGAAGGGCTTCAAAAAGAACGTCCAAAGCACGACGACTATTCTCACATGGCAGATGCCATCAGATATGCGCTTTATACTTATACACTATAATAGTACTTTAACTCGTTAAACCCCCTAATAAAATTTATACCTTGACTTTTGTTTGCCCGTGGTATATAATACTAGTATATTCAAAAAAGCTGTGGCTTAAAAATGGCTAAAAACACAAATAATCGTATTCCAGTAAAGTGGGTACGTGACAAGGCTAAAGCAGCCTATGAAAAAAAGTCCGAGTGCTTTATTTGTACTCGGACTCAAGATCTAGAACTTCACCACCTACACTCAGTAACAATACTCTTAGAAAACTGGGCTACGCAAAAGGGCTACGATATATCTACTGATGAAGGTATTTTAGCGGTAAGAGACGAGTTTATACAAGAGCACTATACAGAGTTATATGAGCAGGTTTACACCCTATGTAATCAGCATCATGTAGCGCTTCATGGCGTTTACGGTAAAGCTCCTAAACCTGGTAGCGAAGCTAAGCAGGCCCGTTGGATCGGGATACAACGCGAAAAATATTTAAATGGTGGTACAACTATTCCCAAGCAAAGCTTTGGCTCATTTTTCTCAGAATTCACATAGGGAATAACATGAGTTGGCTTAATCCAAATAACTGGTTTCGTACTAAACTAAACCCAGCACAAAACAGAATTGCAGAAGGCGAAGGTACTCTTGTAGGTACTACCGCTAAACTTAGTTATACTCAGGCATTTAAAAAGCTTGAGTCAGTCAACAGGCCCGTTAACATGTTGGTTAATGCTTGCGCCTCACTAGACTATGACATCAAAGACAAAATACACGAAGGCGTAATCTCGGGAATTCGTCAAAAGACGCTTAATACACTCTTAAACTTCAGACCTAATCCTTATCAGAGTGCACAAGATTTTCGTAGTGCTGTATTCACAGACTTCGTACTTGAGGGTAATGCATTTATACACTTTGATGGTGTGTTTATGTATCACTTACCCGCAGAATCAGTAGAAATCCTAACAGATACAAAAACTTTTATCAGCGGCTATCGTTATAATGGTGCTGTTGATTTCAAAGAATCCGAAGTACTATACTTCCGAGATATTAGTTCAGAATCAATTTATCGTGGAGCTAGCAGACTACAGAGTGCAGAACGTTCAGTGAACGTCTTGTACTCCATGCAGCAGTTCCAAGAACAGTTTTTTGATAACGGTGCTATTTTTGGCATGGTCTTAACCACCGAAAACACACTATCGCAAGTTGCCAAAGAAAAAACAATTGCTTACTGGTTACAAAGATACAGCTCAAAAGCCGGTGGTAAGCGTCCAGTTATTTTAGATAGTGGACTAAAGCCGCAGCAGCTAGCGCAAACCAGTTTCAAAGACATGGATTTTGATCAAAGCATTAAAACACATGATCAAAAAATTATGAGAGCTATTGGCATACCACCAATCTTACTAGAAGGTGGCAACAATGCTAATATTAGCCCTAACTTACGTTTATTTTACCTAGAAACCGTACTTCCCGTTAACAGAAAGTTTATTAGTGCTGTAGAGCGCTACTTTGGTTACGACATAGAAGCCGTTACAAGTTCTGTAAGCGCACTACAACCAGAACTCAAGGACGTAGCTGCTTACCACTCAACTTTAGTAAATGCAGGTATTATTAGTGCCAACGAAGCAAGAACAGAACTACGTTACAACGCAATAACTGGTAACGACGATTTACGAATTCCTGCAAATATTGCAGGATCGGCCGCAAATCCTAGTACAGGGGGAAGACCCGCCGCCGACTAGGCAAATAACACAAAAAGGGGTATTATGGTAGACAAAAATAAAGTGCTGTTTTTAAACAGTTCTTTTACAAAAAGCGAACCTCTACCAACTGCTAGTGGAAAGATTGATAGTGTAACTATTGAAGGTTACGCTTCAACCAATGACGTTGACAGACACGGCGATATTGTTCCAGCCAATGTGTGGGAAGCCGGTATTAACAATTACTTGAAAAATCCAGTAATTCTTGCGTACCACGACCACAATGAACCGGTTGGAAGAATGACAGAACACCGTGTTGACGACAAAGGCTTGTATATAAAAGCAAGAATTTCTGCAGCAGCTGAGGATGTTTTTAATCTTGTAAAAGACGGTGTGCTAACCGCCTTTAGCATTGGATTTCGTATCGTTGATGCGGAATATAATTCAGCCTTAGAGCTGTTTGTTGTAAAAGAACTGGAACTACACGAAATATCAGTTGTGTCTGTGCCAGCAAATCAAAATACACTATTTAGTCTTTCTAAGGCGTTTGATACGGCCGAAGAATTTAAATCTTTTAAAATGCAGTTTGCAAGCACAAGCAACTCAGCTAATGGGCTAGAAGCCTACAGCGAAGCAAACAGCGAAACCACTAAGGAATGGAAAATGGATCCAAAAGAACTACAAAAGATGGTAGCTGATGCAGCTACTGCCGCAGCTCAAGAAGCTACAAAATCTCTTTTAGCTGCTCAAGAAAAAGCTGCTCAAGAAAAAGCCACTGCTGACAAAGCAGAAGCAGAACTACAGGACCGTATCAAAGCTGCTGTTGCTTTAGCAACACCAACTACTACTGGTGCTGAAGCCCTTATGGCTGAAATCGAGAAGCGTTTCGCTACTCAAGCCGACGAAACTAAATCTGTTGTTGCTGGTCTAGAAAGCGCTCTAAAAGAGAAAGCTGCTGAACTAGAAGCAATCACAAAGTCCCGTATGCAATTTGCCGACAACAAGTCCGGCGAAATGTCTTACAAAGACAAAGAAAAGGCTGTTATCCTAGCTAAAATGACTGGCAAGGGCCTAGAAGGTTCTAAGTTTGGTCGCGACATGGTACAAAAGTACGGTGCACACGTTCCAAGCGCAACTTGGGAACTAGAAGTTTCACTAAACATGGAAAATGAAGTACGCCAGCGTTTAGTTGTTGCTCCTAACCTACGTGGTATTGCAATGCAAACTAACGTAATGACTATTCCAGTAAACCCAGAAGCTGGTGTTGCTACTTGGATGGCTAATACAGCGTTTGGTACAACTGCTTCTGCAGGTAGCAATGCAACACACGCGCTAAAAGAAATTACTCTTAATGCGTACAAAGTTGCTACAAACGAATACGTTGCCTACGAAGAAGAAGAAGACGCGTTACTAGCAATTATGCCTGTTATCCGTGATGCCATGATCCGTCGTGTTGCTCGCGCTGTTGACCGTGCTATGCTACGTGGTGCAGGTTCCGGTTCAGATCCAGTTAAAGGTTTAGCCGCGTATGACGCAGTTAGCGCCGTAACTCTAGACATCTCCGATGCAGCTAAAATGACTGTTGCTAAGCTACAGCTTCTACGTCGTGATCTAGGTGCATGGGGTCTTGACCCAAGCGAACTAGTTTACATCGTAAGCACAGAAAACTACTACGACCTACTAGAAGACACAAACTTCTTAACAGTTGATAAAGTCGGCACACAAGCTACTTTACTAACAGGTCAGATTGGTGCTATTGGTAACACACCAGTTCTAGTCTCTGCTGAATTTGCTGACAAAGCTGCTGACTCAGTTGGAGCTATCTGCTTGAATCCAGGTAACTTCTTAGTTGGTAATCAGCGTGGTCTACGCATTGACACACAAGACTTAGTGGAAACACAACGTCGTGTTATGGTAGCTAGCCTACGTACTGGTATGACACAAGTTACAACTAACCTAGGTGCTGGTGTTTCAGCTCTACGTTACGTAGCTTAAGTAATTTGACAAGGAACATTAGTTCCTTGTCTTTTAAAGGGATTCACCGAGTCTCTTTAAAAGACAAGAAAGGATAATCATGGCACTAAATCTTACAACAAGAAAAGATTATAAAATCTATGCCGGTATTAAAAGTACTAATGAAGATGCCATAATTGATTTTATCATTCCAAAAGTATCTGAGTTAGTAAAAACATACTGTCGTAGAACATTTGTAGATTACTGGGACGTACCAAAAACAGAAATGTTTAAAGGTGCTGCAACCAAGTTTATTTTAGCAGAAACGCCTGTCGTTAACGTTAAAAGTGTTCAAAGAAGCCTAGACTACGGCCAAACATGGACAGATTTAATTCGATATACAGACTGGGTACTAGACGGAGACATAATAGTCCCGTTAGATACCCGAGGCTATTTTCCAGAACTGATTAACGGCTATAAAGTCGAGTACACAGCAGGCTACGACGATGTACCTGCAGACTTAGAAATAGCAGTACTAGACTTAGTAACTTACTACCGCAGAAACGATGGAGCAATTCATAGCTCAAAAGCTGTTGGTAGTAATAATGTACAAATTGAATATATATCAACAACTAGTTTACCCGCACATATTCGCAGGGTACTAGATCAGTATATAGCGGACTACACCTAATGGCTACGCGAGTAACTTTAGACGATATAATTGCAGAGACAGAACCCGAAATACTAGCTTTACTACAAAAGGATTTTCGTAAAGAGCTAGATACTCGTATAACTATTTTAGACTTATCATACGAAGCTTTAAAAGTAAACGTATATAGAAATACCCAATTACATACAGAAGCATACAATAATGCCTACCGCATACTTATTAATGCAGTAGGTAAGATAAGTAAAAGAAAATACAGTTCGCTTGAACAGATGCCTGTTGGTTACTTTACCAAGAAAAATGCAGGCTACGTATATATTGACGGCGGGGACAGTAATAGATTTATAGTTGCAAATAGCTTTGGAGCTATCGATACGTTTGTTCGAGATGTTTCTCGTGATAAAGAGGTAGCTAAAACTAGTTTTGGTATTTCTAATATATTACGTACTAAAAGAGACAGTAAGAACAGAGTAATACCTGGTGAATACACAAAAGAACAGCGTCGAAAAGTCGACATTGGGCATATTGCATCAGAAGGTAGTGAAAATCTTACTTCACCTCTTGAAGAAAAAATTCAAGCGGTATTAAGACTAGGTAGAGAAACTGGTAATTCAAACGTAGTAAGCGCAGCAGAAGCCGCCCTACAAGATCTTTACTCTATTCAAGCAAGCACCAGTTATTCATTTAAAAACACTACTCCACAAGCAATTGCTAGTGCAAAAAATATTCTTGGAGAAGGTTATGTTGTTGTAACACTACATCGCCAGAAACTAAATAATAAGTTTTCTACGCAAGAAGCCGCAGTATTTTTTAGATTAAAGCAAGCGATTGCTAAAGCAGTAGCAAGTAAGCCATACGAAAGGCTAGTGGGCTCCAATACTATTGTACAGGATATACTACAATCTTTACTACATACTTTAGACCCTAAAACTAAAAAGCGCCCCAAAGCGCATGCTGCCAAATCTCCAAAAACAACTAAAAAACAAACTGTTTTAAATGGTCCAAAAGTAACCGGTGTTGCTAAGCAAACAAAGCTAACTGATGTAAAGCCATTGGCCAGAGAAGAATTCGTATCATTAACAGACTTGCAAATGTTATTAAACGCAAGATTGACGGAGACAATAAAGCAAAACATGGGCAGCGGTAGTCGTCGCGATGTACTTAACCTACGTAGTGGCAGACTAGCAGAGTCAGTAAGTGTTCAGCGATTGAGTAACTCTCGCACAGGAATGATAACAGCTTTTTATACGTACATGAAAAATCCGTATGCCACGTTTAGTGAAGGCGGTAGACAAAGCTCACCAAAAACACGAGACCCTAAACTGCTGATTGCAAAATCAATACGTGAAATTGCAGCAACTCAGGTTGATAATAGAATGAGGTCTATATTAGTATGAGCAGTAAAAGAACTTCCATAGTAAGTGCTATTAGTCAAAAACTTAAGTTAATTAATGGCACTGGCGTATACAAAACCAACTTATTCCAGAATTCATACGCCAAATTAAAATTCTGGGACGAAGTAAATGATTTTCCTTGTGTTTATGTAACACCTGGCTCGGAAATAAGAGAGTACCTACCCTCAAACTTTATCTGGGGAATTCTAGGAGTGTGTATAAAAGTCTACTGTAAAGGCGATGACGCACAACAGAAACTAGAGTTACTACTAGGTGACATAGAAACAGTACTTGATAATAACAGAGTATTAGTCTATGATAAAGTTAATAACTACGAGACCACAGAAATTCTAATACAATCAATCACTACTGACGAAGGATTATTAGATCCTTACGCCATAGGTGAAATAAATTTGCAAGTTCGTTACGAGCTTGTATAACTCTATAACCAAAACCCGAATGCAGATAATAGTCTTGCCAGTGGTCTATGGTTGTTAAAAAATAAAAGGATATGCCATGGCAGTTAATTTAATTCGTAATAGTAAGGTATACTTTACTACTAGTTTAAACGCAGATGGTTCTGTTAACTTTGCTGGCTGTACAGCGCTCAATACTCAAGAACTACAAGTTCTTGACGGCATGAGTTTTTCGCAGAGTACTACCACAGAAACAATTACACTAAATGAAGCAGGTGCTGCACCTAGTCGCGGTCAGCGTAGTTTTAATACTGCACTAGCACCAGTAGAGTTCTCATTTGCAACTTATATTCGTCCATTCTATAATGAAACAGGTGCCACAGACGGCCTAACTGCTGATGAAAGTGTGTTGTGGAATGCATTTATGGGTGTTAACCCAATCGGTTCTGGTGCTTGGACAGTAACAACAAGTGCTACTGCTCCAACAGCAGTTGCTACTTACTCAAAAGCAAACTCAAACGTACATCAACTACAAAAATTCGCACTAATCATTAACGTCGACGGTATCCAGTATATCATTCAAGACTGCGTATTAGATACAGCAACTATTGATTTTGGACTAGATGCAATTGCTTCAATTCAGTGGACGGGTAATGGTCTTAGATTAGTTCAAGATAGCTCCGCAACAGCTATTGCTGCATTTAAAGCAAAAAATACTGCTGCAAAATTTATTGCTAATAAACTAAGCGTTGTTACTTTATTTGCTGGCATTAATGCTACCACAGGTACTCAGTACACGGTTCCCCTAACTGGTGGTCAGATTGTCTTT
>Ga0209353_10001693_pt1 | contig 12449 bp, 7 predicted proteins | sample LauGreSpBDMM15SD_2_FD_187561 | JGI IMG/M metagenome (GOLD analysis project Ga0209353, IMG submission 187561) | Freshwater lake microbial communities from Lake Michigan, USA - Sp13.BD.MM15.SD (SPAdes) (version 2) | ecosystem: Environmental > Aquatic > Freshwater > Lake | place: Lake Michigan, USA...
TTCGTGACTGAATCTGCATCAAGAATGAACACCGCTGTTACTAAACATCTAAAGGGTGAACTAGGACAATTGAAAGAAGATATTAAGACTGCTCGTGAAAACGATTTTGGTCGTCGTATTTTTGAATCTTACGCAAGTGAATTCAGCACAACCCACTTACAGGAAAAAGCTGAGACACGTAAGTTGTACAACCAACTTCAGGCGAAAGATAAACAATTATCTGAATCCATTAAAACAACGAAAGCTGCAAAGCAATTAGTTGAAAACAAAGAACGTGAAATCCGTATCATTAAGGAATCCAATGTCCGTCAAAAGACAATGAATGAATTGCTTGGTTCTCTAAATCAGGAAAAAGCAACCGTAATGAAGGATTTACTAGAAAGCGTGCAAACAGGACGTTTGCAGACAGCTTTTGATAAGTATTTACCAGCAGTGCTGAACAACATCAATGAAAAGAAAGACTCTAAAAAGCCTATGATTTCAGAGACAGTAAGAGCAATGACCGGTGATAAATCTGCCATGACACAAGTTGAAGATCAGCCGCGTGATAACGTGATTGACCTTAGACGTTTGGCAGGGCTTTAAAAACGACATAATTTAGGAGAAACATAAAATGTCACAAGTTCTATTAGAAGGCCGTTGGGATGAGACTAAAGAAGCCCTACTCGAAGGTCTTAAAGGCACACGCCGCTCAACAATGGGTGTTATTCTTGAAAACACCAAAAAATCGCTATTGTCTGAATCTTCAGCCGGTACGACAACATCTGGTAACATCGCTACGTTAAATCGTGTGATTCTTCCAGTTATCCGTCGTGTTATGCCAACAGTTATCGCTAACGAGTTGGTCGGTGTTCAGCCAATGACAGGACCAGTAGGTCAGATTCACACACTACGTGTACGTTATGCTCAGTCTTTAACAGACAACAGCACAGCGCAAACTAGCGTGTCAGCAGGTGAAGAAGCTCTAAGCCCATTCAAAATTGCTCAGGCTTACTCAACACAGACAAACGGTTCTACATCGTCAAACATCTATACTGGCAATAATACTGCTGCTCTAGAAGGTAACGGCGGTAAGCAGATTTCTGTTCAGATTCTACGTCAAGCTGTTGAAGCTAAGTCACGTAAATTGCAAGCTCGTTGGACATTCGAAGCTGCTCAAGACGCACAATCCCAGCATGGTATTGACGTTGAAGCAGAAATCATGGCCGCTCTTGCTCAAGAAATTACTGCTGAAATCGACCAAGAGATTCTCTTGTCCCTAAGCACATTAGCTACGTTGGAAGAAACATTCGACCAAGCTGCTGTTTCTGGTACTGCTACATTCGTTGGTGACGAACACGCTGCTCTAGCTGTTCTTATCAATCGTGTTGCTAACAAGATCGCTCAACGCACTCGTCGTGGCGCTGGTAACTGGGCTGTTGTTTCACCAGCTGTGTTGACTGTATTGCAATCTGCAACTACATCAGCATTCGCTCGTACAACAGAAGGAACTTTCGAAGCACCTACAAACACTAAGTTTGTTGGTACATTGAATGGCGCTATGCGTGTTTTCGTTAACACATATGCATCAGATAGCCAAGCTGTTCTAGTTGGTTACAAAGGTACATCAGAGACAGATGCAGCGGCATTCTATTGCCCTTACATTCCTCTAATGTCATCTGGCGTTGTTCTAGATCCATCAACATTCGAACCAGTCGTATCATTTATGACTCGTTACGGTTATGTTGAGTTAACAAACACTGCATCATCTTTCGGTAATGCAGCGGACTATCTAGGTGAAATCGACGTTGCTAACTTGACATTCAAGTAAGCACAAAAATCTTCTTGTTCGGGAGCGTAGACTAAGGTCTGCGTTACGGGAAGGAACACTAAAGCGCACTTCGGTGCGCTTTTTTGTTGGATGTCCAAAGTGATATCTACCAAAAATGATAAATAAGATATACAATAATATTTGGGACCATACATGGCAGCAGATGCATTCAATTCAGCGGGCGGTTTTTCAGTAGGAATACCACCAGTACCAGTCATTGACCTCAATGGTAACATAACAGCTCCACGCGCTACAATTGCTGGAAATATCGCAGTAGGCGGAAATGTTGCAGTATCAGGTGCTATCACCGCTACTAACTTTTACGGAAATGTACAGGGTAACATCACTGCTAATATCACTATCATTGGTCCTAACAATGCATTATTGTTTAACAGTTATGGATTAGCAGCGACGGCCGACAGCATTAAGTATGACCCGGATACAAAATCAGTAACTGTTGAAGAAAATTTCACTGCAAATAACTTTTCATTGGGTTTGGGTGATAGTCAATTCTATAATATATCTTCATTTGTAGCGACTACAAACAGTGCAAATACTGATCAAGTTCTTCACAAAGTATTAGCTACTACGGTATGCTCTATGGACTATACTATTATTGCAACCGATGCAGTTGCGAATACAAGACAGACTAGCAAGCTAATTGCAAGCGTATTAGGAAATGATGTTGGATATTACGAGTATGGAACAATTGATGCTCCAGTAACAAGCCCCGGTGTCGGGGATTTTAGAGTTAATTTCGAGCCCGGCAACTTTGGTGGTAATGTGACACTCACTGTCACTCCCCGAACTGCTCACTTGACAAATTATAAGATTTTGATAACAAGCTATAAAGCATAATAAGAATAAAGGAAAATAAAATGGCAATAAGAACGTTTAATTCGGTTGGTGGTTTCTCGGTAGGTGAAATTCCTACAAATGTAATCGACCCCAATGGTGTTGGTAGTTTCACTAGTATCAAAACTGACAACCTGTTACGAGCAGACGGTAATCTATGGGACTTGCAGCAAGCAGCTGGTAGTACCGGGTGGATTCAGTTTAATACTGACAATAATTTTGAAGCGACAGCTAATCTAACATTCATCACTAGTTCCAACTATGCAGCTAGTTTAGACATACTTACTGTTAACGGCAACTTAGCAGCAAATAATTTATCAATATTATCAAATATTTCGGCAGCTAATATCAGCAGTGCAAATATCACTGGTAACATGTCTGGTAACTTCTCTGGTAATATGTCTGGTAACTTCACCGGTAATATCACCGGTGGTGCAACAATCTCTGCTCCTGGATCCGATACTCAACTAATCTTTAATGATGGAAATACAATTGAAGCAGCGCCTGGTCTTAAGTATATCAAGGGTGCTAATGTAACAGTAAGTCGAGTAGAAGTAGTAGCTGACCTGTTAGTAGGCGCTACTGCAAATATCGTAGGTGCTACGGTATTGGGTAGTACTCTAGCTGTTACTGGTGTTTCTACCCTAGCCAGCGCAATCGTTACTGGAACAGCAACGGTCGGTTCTACATTGACTGTTACTGATGCAACTACTTTATCAACACTATCTGCTACTACTGGTTCGTTCTCAAGTACAGTAGATGTTACTGGTGCAACTACATTAACCAGCACATTAGCTGTTACTGATGCAACTACTTTATCAAGCACATTGGGTGTTACTGGTGTTTCTACATTAGCAAATGCAGTCATTACAACTGATGCATCTGTTGGTAATACATTGACTACACAGAACTTGACAATCACTGGTGCTATTACTGGTGACTTGATTCCTGCTACTAATTTCGGGGGTGATCTTGGTAGTGAAAATTATGCATGGAAAGACTTATGGTTGTCTGGTGAGACTATTAGATTAGGTACACAAACTATATCGTCTAATATTGACGGTACTACATTGTCCGGTGTCTCATCGATGACTAGACTTGTTGTTATCGGAGCCAACACTACGAATGATGCAGTGACTGGTGCGGTAGTAGTAGCAGGCGGAGTTGGCATCGGTGGAAACATCTATGTGTCAGGCAAAGCTAATATAGAAGGTGATGTTCTAATTGGTAAGGCAGGGGTAGGAAATGCAGCTAGCGCAAATATTACCGGTAACTTACAAGTAGGCGGCGATGCTGCTATTACCGGCAACGCTGCTATTACCGGCAATATTTCTATCACCGGTGACTTGACTGTTGGTGGCAACACAACTTACGTAAACACAACTAATACTAGTATCACTGATGCTATCATTGACTTGGGTGGAGCGAATACTTCACCGGGCGCAAACATCACCGGTGCTGCAATTGGAGATCGCGGGTTATTACTTCATGGTTCAAACACAGTTAACCAGTTCATGGGATGGAACACTGGTGTCGGTGAATTCCAGTTATACACTGACGCTGTAGTCGCGGCCGGAGTTGTTACTGGTAACTTATCAACATTGAGAGTAGATACATTATACGGAACAGTAAAAACTGATAGTCAGCCAAATATTGGCAACATGTCAGGATTGTTTGATATTGCAGTATCTAATTTAGCTGATATTGCAACTGGAAACATAACTACTTCATATATTGGTACATTGACCGCTAGCGGATTACTATATCCAACCGCAGATGGCGCAGCACCGGCAACTAATGAAGTTACTGTGTTAAGTACTGACGGCGACGCTACATTAGGATTTTCAACTATTCACACTGACCGTATCGCAAATGCAACCAGTAGTGTTGTTATTAATGCAAGTGGAAGTACTAACGTAAACTTCAATGGTAATCTAGTATTCACTGTAATTGAAACTGGCGCAAACGTAACCGGTGTCTTAAAATCTACAACTAGTGTAGATACTCCTACTGTAAACGCAACTACTGTTCTAGTGACACCAAAAATAACAATCGGTTCTACTGCAATTTATTCAGCAACTGCTACTTCAACCTCAACTAGCCCAACAGTAGTTGCAACTGTTTCTAAATCTTCATGCCGCGCAATTGACTTCTTAGTCAAGGGTGAATCTACTGGAAAGTATACTGTTGCAACAATCACTGCTATTCATGACGGAACTGATGTAGACTATGCAGTCCATAGTAAGTTACATTTTGGTGATATCGGCGCTGCTGGGTCATTCTCTGTAGTAATGGACGGCGCTAATATTAATCTTGTAGCAACCGCAACTATTTCTGATAGTACGTCTTGGGTTACTCAAATCAGAACTATATAAATAGTTGCATAAACTAAAAAAGAGAAGCACATGGCAATAAAACAGTTAAACTCGGTAGCAGGATTTTCGGTAGGAGAACTTCCTCTTAATGTAATAGATGCTAATGCAAACGTAGCCGCCAATGCACTATCAGTTAGTGGTGATGCTAGCATCACCGGTAACTTAGTTGTTGCCGGTACTTTTACTTATATTGAAAGTACAGTAACATACGTAACTGACCCTATCGTTGAGCAAGGTGGCGCCAATGGTGGCGGAACACTGACTTCCGACGATGACAAGGACAGAGGAACAATTCTTCATTATTATGACGGCGCAGCAAATAAAGCAGTTAATGCATTCATTGGTTGGGACAATAGTAATGTCGAATTCGCTTTAGGTAGCAACGTAGCCGTTGCCAACAACAATGTTACCTTTAATGATTATGGTAACTTGCGTGTTAATAATATTAACACAGTAGGAAATATTGTTGCTAAAGACGTTACCTCTACTGGTAACTTAACAGTGACTGGTAGCATTAATGCAGCCGGTGGATTAACCGGTGTGTCAGGAAATACAGTCCCTTTAGGTGACGCCATCGATGATAGCTTAACTAGTCCGGGAACTATTACAACATGGACGTCGGCAACTAAGGTAACTCAAGCAATTGATGACTTAAACGAAGCAATGGAAAATGTGCGTAACAGTACATATGTAAAAAGTGTTTCATTCACTGGAACACCTATTGCTAGCGGTGTAGGATCTACCGTAACATTAACAATTACTAGCGTTGGTAATCCAAATCGATATGATATTAATTGGGGTGACGCTAGCTATAGCAATGCTGTTTCTATAACCAATCCAACTCATATATACACTACTAGTTCACTTACACCGTACGATGTAGTTGTTCGTGGATATAACAATGCAGGTGTTGGCACTGGTAGCGAAGCAACATTTACTCGACCTAGTTATATTACAATTTACACAGCTAATCCTGTTGTAGGATTTAGTGTATACCGTGCAAGTACTGGTGGTACTGCACTAACAGGTAGTACATTATACGCATCAGAAGGTGAAACAATTTACCTTGACAACCTGACAACTAACACAACTGGTGCTACCGTAACTTACACCGTTAACTGGGGTGACGGCGTTACTGAAACTATTGCAAGCAATGATGTTGCCGGTGGAGTCGGTGGAGGTAGAAAGAGTCACGTTTATGCAACTGGTCAAAATTCTGGTACAGGTGCAAAGACAATTACATTGACACTAACTGCTCATAATACAGCGACACCGTCGTACATTGCTGCTGGCCCTAACAGTACCGCAGCAATCAAAGTATACAACCCAAGTATTGCGGCCCCTGCAAACTTGAGTACAAAAACAGTTACGTTCAGTAGTAGTGTTGGCACAAGCCCATATCTTGTTGCAAACTTTGCAAATAATGCAGGTGTAGCAACAACATACACGGCTGGTGTAAGCGTTAACAGAAGTATTGCGACTACAGGTACAATTGATACCGTTACTATGACTTCATTTGCTTATGATGGTAGCAGCGGTGTATTAAGCGCTATCGTAAACGAAACAGATACTGGTAACATTACATTGTCTGCTGCAAATAACGCAGGTACAAATGGTTCATTGGTTTTAGTTGCAGAGAGCGATTACAATTTACTAACTAGTGCAGGTACTGCAACTACATTTGCACTGTCAACTTACAGTCCGTCATTGTATCAAGGCTTTACTGCTAAGATTGCAACCACTGCATCTGGCATCACTGCTGGTGTTAACAGTTTGAAACTTTCTCATAGTACTAGTGGTAACACTAATATTGTAGAATTTGTTAAAGATGATGTCATCTTAGTTCCCACAGTAGACTTAGCCAGTGCAACAATAGCTAACGCAACTAATGGAACATATCGTTACATTTCAGGTGTACCGTACTACAATACCGGTAGCCCAACAATTACCTTGGCTAGCGCAAACATCTATAACTGGATTGGTCAAACTTATCAAAATACTACTACACCGTTTCAAATTGAAGCAGGTACGAATGATGAAAGCACTACTGGTAATGTAGTTACATCACAGACTAAGACATATGCTAACTTAGATGGTGCAACAACATTCTTATCAGGTGGAATACCAAAAGCTAACACAGGCAACGTGAGTGCTAGTGCATACACAATCGGTAATCAAACGATTAGTATAACTGCATCGGGCGTTGCATCAGTGCAGACTGTTAAGTTTTTGGCTACTAACGTTAATGGTACTGGTTCATATGTAGCACATCCTAAAAAGATTCAAGTATTCACTGCTGCCCCAACTGGTTTCATTGAAGAAAGTATTGCATGTGCAGTAGGTGGAACAAATGCAGTAGCTAAACGAATTGTAATTTCTGGTACAGGTGCTACTCGTGCATATACTGCTGCTACAAACTATTATACTAGTGGACTGTGGACAGGTGCACAAACTATTGCAGGTACTGACTCAGCAGTTGTTAGGTGGAATCAATTGAAGAATTTTGCAACTGACTTGTCATCTTACTTACCAGCTGGACCTGACTTAGCAACCGGCCGCAGTGGCACTCAATATTTCTTTGGTGCATTCAGTAGAACAGCCCGTAGTAGTTTCACTGTAACAATCAGCGGTACGATTCGAGGATTGTATTTTGCAGTACCTGGAACAACGATTGATGCTACTAGTAGTTTGAATGGTTGGTTAGATGCTAGTATTGCATACAATGGTTCAGGTATACCGGGTGCAATTAGTCCGGGCAATGGCACAAACGGATGTGCGGTCGGTACATTAGTTCCAAAAGGTACATTGATATCTAGTCAGACATACACGATTTCATTGGGTACTATTAGTACTACGAACTCGACCGGTAATCAAATTTTATTCAGTATCGCACTGAATGCAGGTGATACCGTAACTTCATGGAGCTTTGCATAATGGCTATTGCTGATACACAAAAAATTGACTACTTATGGAAGAAGTTGGGTTACGGCGTAGCCAAGACAGACACTGCAACTAATAAGCAAGCATACGAAGAAGCAATTGCAAGTCCGTTGCTATTACGCGGCGATAAGTTATGGGCTCAATCTGGTAACATTCCAGCTACTCTCCCTACTGCAACCACTTCACTCGTTGTTTTATATAAAGACGGCACTGGAAGTTGGACAAAAACAGTTCAATGTACAGAAGATACTACTGCTAGTGACAACAAAACTTGGAAAACTAATCTAACAGACTGGGTTCCGGTCGAGTTTGGTTCTACTTATCAGGTACAAGTTTATATCGATGCAGTAGGTGCAGCGAATCCACAAACTACTGGTACTAAGATTTTTGCTGCTGGTTCGGGTAACAATGACGAATGGTACTTTGACTATCAAGCAGGTGTGTTGCACTTTATTGGCGCGAACATTCCTACAGCTATCACCGGCGGCGTTACTGGAAAAACTATATATGTCAGCGGTGCTAGATACTCTGGCGCATTTGGTGTAAGTGGTTCAATTGATAGTGCTACTGCGACCCTAGGTAACTTAAACATCACCGATCGTACTATTTCAAGTACTGATACAAACGGCAACATAATTTTAGACCCAAATGGTACTGGTAGTTTATTGTTCATTGCTAATACTACGATTACTGGGAATTTATCTGTTTCGTCAAACTCTACTCTGGGTAATGTCGCAACAGCAAATTACTTTACTGGTGTATTGACAACAGCAGCACAGCCAAACATTACTTCAGTTGGTAACTTAACAAGTTTGACAACTACCGGTGATTTGACAGTTGGGGGCAACTTACTCGTCAGTGGTAATACTACGGTAATAAACACTACAGTATTAGAGGTAGTAGACTTAAACATAACGGTTGCAAAGTCTGCAACTAATGCAGCAGAAGCAAACGGCGCGGGATTGACTGTTAACGGCGCTTCTGCTACTATTTTGTATAACTCGTCAACTGATACTTGGAATTTCAACAAGAATTTAGTCGGTACAATTTCTAATGCAACCGTAGCAGTTACTGTATCTGGAAACGCTCAACCTAACATCACTTCAGTTGGTAATCTAACATCACTAGTAGTAACTGGTAACTTGAATTCAGGAAATGCTACATTAGGTAATGTCGCAACTGCTAACTTCTTCACTGGTGCATTGACAACAGCAGCACAGCCAAACATCACTTCAGTTGGTAACTTAACAAGTCTTACAACATCGGGTAATGTAACAATTGGCGGCAACTTAATTGTTAATGGTACTACGACAACAATCAATGCAACAACATTAGATGTTGTAGACTTGAACATAACAGTCGCAAAGTCTGCAACTAATGCAGCAGAAGCAAACGGTGCAGGATTGACAGTTAATGGAGCTTCTGCTTCTATGCTGTACAACGCATCGACTGATACTTGGGACTTCAACAAGAGCTTGAATGTTACTAGTGACATTGTATTAGGTAACGGACTATCAGCAAACGGTAATTACGGTAATAAATTTGAAGTATTATCTTCAACTGGTGACGGAAAAGCTGAGTGGAAAAGTAGATATTACTACACTGAAACATTATATGACTTCTCTGTATATGAGATGGGCTGGATGAATGTTGCGCCGAATCAAGATCCTGATACATTTGGGTTCATACCTGGAATAGAAATTCCATATGGTTCTATATGGATGATGGTTACTAATGACGGTTCAGATCCATTCCCTACTGCTACTTCCCCTAACTCAAAATCAACTCCAATGATGTGGACTAGTCTCGACGGATCAGGAGCATACGATCCGGATACTAATCCAACAGGTGGCGATTACTGGTTCAACATAACACCGCCTTCGGCGTAATAACAGGTAAACAATTATATGGCAACAGTTACGTCACTCCCCAAATCAGCACCAATCGGTACAATTGTAACCTATAATGGTTACAATTATCAATGGACTGGGGTTGGTTGGAAGAATCTTGGACTTGCTACAGTAGCAGTCGGCAATACAAGTATCACTAGTACAGGTGTCACTACAGGTAATACAGCAATCACTGCTAACGGATTATCAACTGGTAATACGGCGGTCACTTCTAATGGAGTTACAACTGGTAATACAACAGTTAGCTCGGCTGGATTAACTACGGGCAACACCAGTGTTACTAGTACAGCAGTCACTACAACTACTGTAACAACTGGTGATACAAGTATAAGCACAAGTGGTGTTACTACCGGTGCTACTACTGTTAGTACGACTGGTTTAACTACTGGTAATACTTCGGTTACTGGAAATACAGTCACTACGACCACCGTAACGACCGGTAACACAAGTATCAGCAACGTAGGACTTACGGCTGGTACAACTACAGTAACTGCAACTGGTCTTACAACTGGTGATACCTCGGTTACTGGAACCGCTGTCACCACGACTACCGTAACAACTGGTAACACAAGTATTAGTAATGTGGGACTTACTGCTGGTACAACTACAGTAACCGCAAATGGATTAGCTACTGGTAACACAACTGTAACTGGTAACACGGTTACAACAACCACTGTTACGACCGGTAACACAAGTATTAGCAATGTGGGACTTACTGCTGGTACAACTACAGTAACCGCAAATGGATTAGCTACTGGTAACACAACTGTAACCGGTAACACCGTTACAACAACCACTGTAACAACTGGTAATACAAGCATCAGCAACATAGGTCTTACTGCCGGCACAACTACAGTAACCGCAACTGGTCTTACGACCGGCGACACGTCTGTTACCGGATCCGCAGTCACTACTACTACTGTAACAACAGGCAACACAAGCATCAGCAACATAGGTCTTACTGCTGGCACAACTACGGTAACTGCAAATGGATTAGCTACTGGTAACACAACTGTAACTGGTAATACAGTTACTACGACCACTGTAACTACTGGTAACACAAGTATCAGCAATATTGGACTTACTGCTGGTACAACCACAGTAACCGCAACTGGTCTTACAACTGGTGATACCTCTGTTACAGGATCAGCAGTTACTACGACTACAGTAACGACTGGCAACACAAGCATCAGCAACATAGGTCTTACTGCTGGTACAACTACTGTAACTGCAAATGGATTAGCTACAGGGAACACGACAGTAACGGGCAATACAGTAACTACAACTACAGTAACGACTGGTAATACAAGTATTAGTAACGTGGGTCTTACTGCTGGTACGACTACAGTAACCGCGAATGGATTAGCTACTGGTAATACAACAGTCACCGGTAACACGGTGACTACGACTACAGTAACGACTGGTAATACTAGTATCAGCAACATAGGTCTTACTACGGGCGCTACTACAGTCAGCACGACTGGATTGGTTACTGGTAATACGACTATCGCTAGTGATTCAATCGCTACAGTTAATATAACATCAAATACATTGGTAACCTCATCTATTATTGGAAGCGCAGCTACCAAAGTCAATGTCACGGCTAATACAGTTATTGACAGCTTTGGAGTAGCTACTTTCAGGACAGCTAAATATATAATAACCGCTAGTAACGATAACGGACATGAATCACTGGAGGTATTGTTGATTCACGACAGCAGTGATAGCTATATCACTATATATGGAGCTATCAGTACATTGAGTGAAGATATCATATCCATTACTAGCAACATTGTTTCTGGAAACGTTAAGGTATATGCATCGGGTAATGTAGCAAATACAGTGGTGAATCTGGTCGGAACTTACGTAATAGCATAATCGGGGGCACATTAGTATATGACAACAAAGAATTTTAATGTTAAAGTCGGAATAACTACCGGTAATATAACATTAGATGCAGCAACTGGCAACGCCAACGTTGCCAACGTCAATGCTACCGGTACAATTAGCACAGCTAACCTATCAGTATCACGGCTAACCTCAAATCTAATACCAAACGGTAACGGCGTTCTTTCACTAGCAAATTCTACTAGTCGCTACAAAGATTTTTATCTTTCGGGCAACATAGATATCAACGGGCAAGTAATATCTGCTAATGCTAGTGGAATCACTGCCGGAAACGTATTCATAAACAGTGCAAATATCGACACTGTAAGTGTTAATAATCAACTTGTCATAAATAGTAATACAGAATCGACTGCTACTACTACGGGAAGTTTCGTCACCGCAGGCGGCGTGGGGATACAGAAGGATTTAACAGTGGGTGGAAATGTAAATTTGACCGGCGGAGGAACGACTCCTAAAGGAATAATTAACTTTAACAACACTGCTAATAGCATAGATTTTAAATTTAATGGATAAACAAATATGGCAACAGTTGGCGCAAGATTAAAAAACGATGGCACATTGCTTACGATAGGTGACTTTGATGAAACATTTCAGAGCACCCATAGCGTAACACAAGAATTCATCTTTGCAGATGAATTTGATGAGGTAACA
>Ga0209353_10001699_pt1 | contig 12436 bp, 10 predicted proteins | sample LauGreSpBDMM15SD_2_FD_187561 | JGI IMG/M metagenome (GOLD analysis project Ga0209353, IMG submission 187561) | Freshwater lake microbial communities from Lake Michigan, USA - Sp13.BD.MM15.SD (SPAdes) (version 2) | ecosystem: Environmental > Aquatic > Freshwater > Lake | place: Lake Michigan...
GCCTTTAAAAACGGGTAATTCAGGTCGACGATCTAGTTTTTTAGCACGAATGGGCAATATGCCTGGCGCTGAGATGAAAGATGGGAAGCCTACCCGACTCCTATTATCTCTTAGAGCTTGGGGCGCAACGTCCAAGGAAGACGCTAAGGCTAAGGCTAAAGCGATCTCTAAGAGGAATATGAAGTGAGACCAGTATCTGTTGGAGTTAGCCCTGCTGCGGCAGTATTAACAACTGTTTACACAGTACCTACGGGTTACTACGCCAAATTTACTGTCATGTACATCCACAATACTGGTGGATCGACCAAGCACATCACTGTTCAATGGTATGACGCAAGTACAGCAACGACTTTAGACATCCTTACTGCTTACGACTTTAGTACAAAGGAATATCTACAGTTTGATGGCAATGCTTATATTGTGTTTGAGGAAGGCGATAAACTGGAAATTACTACTCAATCAGGTAGTACCTTTAGTTTTATTGCCACATTTGAGGTTCAAGGAGCACAAAGAACATGACCTACTTAGAACTTGTAAACGATGTGCTCACCCGATTGCGGGAGACTACTGTTTCAACTGTTTCAGAGACAACCTATTCCGCTTTGATTGGCAAGTTTGTCAATGATGCTAAGAGACAGATTGAAGACTCTTACAATTGGAACTGTTTAGGCAGTGTGATTACAGTAACTACTTCTGCCAACACAAGTTCATATTCTCTTACGGGTGCGGGTCAAAAGTTTAGAGTTAACGATGTCATCAATACAACCAGTTTGATTGGCATGAACAACATCACGTTTGTGGAGATGAACCGCAGACTGAACTTTGCCCCTAGCGCAACATCTATTCCCTACGAATATGTTTTTAGCGGTGTAGATGGCAGTGGAGACACCAAAGTAGACCTTTACCCTGTTCCTTCAGGTGTGTTTACCATTCTGTTTGATTTGGTTGTTCCACAGGCTAATCTGTCTGCTGATGGCACATCTGTCAAGGTTTTGGACTATTTGGTGACTCAGAGTGCCTATGCTCGTGCTTTGATTGAGCGAGGTGAGGATGGTGGTACTGCTTCTAATGAGGCTTATGCTTTGTTCCGTTCAATGCTCTCTGATGCTATTGCATTGGAGTCCACTCGTTACCCTGAAGACAACTTTGTGGCGGTCTAAATGGCATCACCACTTCAAAGTCAAAGCATTAGCGCACCAGGCTTTTATGGCCTAAACACGCAAGATTCGCCATTGGATTTGTCCTCTGGCTTTGCTTTAACTGCGGCTAATTGTGTGATTGACCAGTTTGGTCGTATTGGCGCTCGCAAGGGCTACACCCATGTTAATTCCTCATCTGGAAACCTTGGGTCTAATACTGTTGGAGTTATCCATGAGTTAGTTCAAACTGATGGCACTTTGACTGTTTTGTTTGCGGGAAACAACAAGTTATTCAAACTTGGCACTTCTAACGCTGTGACTGAGTTGACCTATGGTGGTGGAGGCTCTGCTCCTACCATTACGGCATCTAACTGGCAATGTGCATCTTTGAATGGAATAGCTTATTTCTTCCAATCAGGCCACGATCCTTTGATTTATGACCCTGCTATAAGTACAACTACGTATCGCAGAGTTTCCGAGAAGTCTGGTTATGTAGGAACTGTTCCACAAGCAAATATCGCTATTTCAGCATTTGGTCGTTTGTGGGTGGCTAATACTGCTACAGATAAGGTCACCATCAGTTTCTCAGACCTGATTGCGGGTCATGTATGGGCTGGTGGCACAACAGGCACTTTAGATGTTTCTCGGGTATGGCCTAATGGTGCTGATGAAGTAATGGGTCTAGCGGCTCACAATGACTTCTTCTTTATCTTTGGTAAGAGACAGATTCTTGTTTACTCTGGTGCTTCAACACCCGCATCTCTTTTTCTATCAGACACAGTAGGCTCTATTGGATGTATTGCTAGGGATACGATCCAAAGTATTGGCACAGACGTCATCTTCTTATCAGACTCAGGTGTTCGTTCATTGATGAGAACTATCCAAGAGAAGTCTGCACCCCTAAGAGACTTGTCTAAGAATGTACGTTCTGACCTTATCTCATCTTTAGCGGTAGAGACTCTTGCTAATCTAAAGTCTGTTTACTCAGAGAAGAATGCTTTTTATCTGTTAACGCTTCCAGTAACAGCACAGGTCTTCTGTTTCGACACAAAGATGCAACTTCAAGATGGTGCGTTTAGAGTAACCAAGTGGGACTCAATTACGCCTTCATCTCTCTATTCGCTTCGCAATGGCGACTTGTACATTGGTAAAACAGGCTTTATTGGCAAGTATGGAAGTTTCTTAGATAACACTTCCACTTACCGATTGAGCTACTTTACGAACCATGCAGACCTTGGTAATCAGAATCAGATTTCTATCCTCAAGCGAATCAAGACAATCATCATTGGTGGGTCTAACCAGTTTGTGACGATCAAGTGGGGCTTTGACTTTGCCGCCAACTATCTGTCTGGTAATGCTTTTATTCCTACACAACAGAACTATGAGTATGGGCTTGCTGAGTACGGAGTAGCTGAATACTCAGGTGGTTTGCTTATCAAAACATTAGACGTAAACGCATCTGGTGCGGGTAAAATTGTGCAAACAGGTTACGAAACTACTATCAACGGAACTCAGTTGTCGATTCAGAAAATTGAGATTCAATCTAAAGACGGGAAAATATCGTGAGTAACTACACAAAAAGTACTAACTTCGCCACCAAAGACAACCTCACGCCTGGCGATCCACTCAAGGTCGTGCGAGGTACTGAGATTGATACCGAGTTCAATAACATCTCAACTGCCATTGCGACTAAGACAGATAACTCTGCTGCGGCAATTACTGGTGGTTCGATTACTGGTATTACAGACTTAGCCATTGCTGATGGTGGTACAGGAGCTTCTACGGCTACTGCAGCTATCAATAATCTGTTACCTGTTCAAACCTCTGCAGCAAACAAGTATCTCCAAAGTGATGGAACGAATGTTTCTTGGGATGCAGTAACTCTTTCTACTTCCGATATTACTGGCACTCTAGCAGTGGCTAATGGTGGTACTGGTGTAACTTCATCTACTGGCACAGGCTCTGTAGTGTTGTCAAACTCGCCAACACTTGTGACTCCCGCCTTGGGAACTCCTGCCTCTGGTGTCGCAACTAACTTAACTGGTTTGCCAATCTCAACAGGTGTTTCAGGTCTTGGTACGGGTGTAGCTACGTTCTTGGCTACTCCTAGTTCAGCAAACTTAGCTTCTGCGGTATCTGATGAAACGGGAAGTGGTGCTTTAGTCTTTGCCAACTCACCCACCTTGGTTACTCCTGCCCTCGGCACTCCATCTGCTTTGGTAGGCACAAACATCACAGGTACTGCCTCTGGTCTGACAGCGGGTAACGTCACCACTAACGCTAACTTAACAGGTGCAGTCACTTCTGTTGGTAATGCAACCTCTTTAGGTTCATTCACCTCCTCTCAATTGGCAGGTGCTTTGACAGATGAGACAGGTAGCGGTGCTAATGTCTTTGCGACTTCACCTACTTTGGTGACTCCAATATTGGGAACACCTACAAGTGCAACCCTGACAAATGCGACAGGACTTCCTTTAACTACTGGTGTGACAGGAACACTACCTACTGCCAATGGTGGTACTAATCTAACATCATTCACATCAGGCGGTGTGGTTTACGCCTCAAGTTCTAGTGCATTGGCTACTGGGTCTGCGCTTACTTTTGATGGGACTAATTTGGGTGTTAATGGTCGTTTTGTTATTGATGGAATAGTTGCATCAGCCCCTGCAAATGGTGGAATGTTTCGATTATCTAACGAATCCAATTATTTCACAGGCAAAACAACGGGTAGTGGCGGTGCAGTTTTAAGCAATGGCGATGGAACTGCAACTATTCAATTATTTAAAAATTCGCCAACTTCTTACATTGTGTTTGAGGCGGGTAACGGCTCAGAACAAATGCGCCTAACCTCGACAGGTCTGGGTATTGGGACGAGTTCGCCTGACCAAAAGTTAACCATTGTTGGCAACCAAAAAATCACTGGCTACATTGAGTTGCGTAGTGCTAATAAAGTTTACTTTGACGATTCTACTAATGCGGCGGCTGGTGCTATTTGGAATAACGCATCAGGAACTGCTGGTTTAGCATTTTCTGGAGATGGTAGTACAGCGCACCTACAACTTAATAGCGCAGGCAATCTAGGTCTTGGTGTTACACCGAGTGCTTGGAGTTTAATTAAAGCATTGCAAGTAAGTGGTAACGGAATGTTTGGGGCATACAACAATGAATCGTATGTTGCAAATAACTGGGTTTATGATGGCGCAGAAAAATACATAGCCAATGGTTTTTCAACTCGATACACACAAAGTAGCGGAAAACATATTTGGTACAACGCCCCAAGCAATTCATCAGGCGCAGGAGCAACACTCTCCTTTACCCAAGCCATGACATTGGATGCGTCTGGTCGGCTTGGAATTGGTACGACTTCACCATTAATCCCGCTTCAGATAAATTCATTTGGTGGTTTGGATGGAAATGGAAATCAATTTTATCTATCAAATAATTCTTACTATGACCCCACTGATGCAAGAGATGAAAGTATTAAAGCAGGGTACAGCCATCGTATTGTTTTAGATAACAACGCTGGTGGCATTCTATTTCAAACCACATCAACATCAGCGGCTGGTGCTAATACCGCTGTAACTCTCTCAGAACGAGCCAGAATAACGTCAGGTGGTTACTTTAAAGCAAGTAATGTAGGAACATATGGCTCAAGTACAGGTTCATACCATGAGTTAAGAACTGATAATGCCACAAATCCTGCGGTATCTGTTACTGCAACAAGTGCAACTTACAATGGCACAAGCATAATTGATGTTGTTGGAACAAGAGTCACAACCAATAACACTTACAGTTTGGCAAACTTTTCAAATGGCGATAATTCTGGCCGTTGCATTATTAGAGACTCTGGAAATATTGTAAACACCAATAATAGTTATGGTGCTATTTCTGATGTTAATTTAAAAGAAAATATTGTTGACACGACACCAAAACTTGCTGACATGATGCAAGTAAAGGTGCGAAATTACAATTTAAAAATAAGTCCTGAGCATAAACAAATTGGTGTTGTTGCTCAAGAGTTAGAAACTGTTTTCCCTGCAATGGTTGAAACGGATTTTGAAGGCACAAAGTCTGTGAAATATAGCGTATTTGTTCCAATGCTCATCAAGGCTATTCAAGAACAACAAGCAATGATTGAATCACTACGTCAGCGTCTTTCTGCCGCTAATCTTTAAAAGGAAAATATCATGACTACAACTTGGACTATCTCAACTCTCGATAGAGAAACCTCAAACGGCTTTGTAACAACTGCCCATAAATAAATGAACAAGAAGCTAACAACTGAAAAGTTTATTGCCAATGCCGTTAAGGTTCATGGCAATAGATTTAACTATGACAAAGTTGTCTATCAAGGCAAACTGTCAAGTATTATTGTTACCTGTCCTGAACATGGTGATTACCAAGTTTCTCCTACTGTTCATTTACAAGGTAGGAATCCTAGATGCTGTATGTATGCATCTAGACAAGGTGTTAAAAGACCAGATAATTCACCAGAACGAATTGCACAAGAAACAGCAAAGAAAAATGGTGATATGTATTATTTAGGAAATCCTTGCTTTAGATGTGAAAATACAAAAAGATATGCTTGCAATAGGTCTTGCGCATTTTGTTCTGTTGAATCAAGACAAAAGTCAAATGCTAGAAACAATGGCGTAAGACATAAACGAATCAACCAAGCAAATGTTTATCGTGATGATGTCGTTATTCAAAATCAAATAAGAGCAATTTATGCTTCTGTTAGAAATATGGCTACAACATTTGAAACAAAAGTTCATGTTGACCACATCGTGCCTTTGAAGGCTAAAAACGCTTGCGGTCTTCATGTGCCGTGGAATTTAATGGTTACATCAGCAAAATATAACCAATCAAAGCAAGCAAGAATTGATGATGTGCCAATGGTTAGTTCAAGAGATGCAGTAGTTGTTCACCAATCTGCATTGCCGTGGAATCTTAGAAAGGAAAATTATGTCAATCTCGTATAACTGGACAGTTTCAGAAACAAACTATGAAGTAGCCAATGGCTATGTTTTTTGTGCCCACTGGCAAGCCACAGCAGTAGATGGAGACTACACAGCCTCTATCTATTCAACTTGCTCATGGGCAGATGGAACACCTACGATTCCCTATGCAGACCTGACACAAGAAACAGTCCTTGGATGGGTATGGGCTAATGGGGTTGACAAGCAAGCCACAGAAGATGCACTAGCCGCTAACATTGCTTTGCAGAAGAATCCTGTGACGGCTACTGGGACACCATGGAGCGCAGCATGAAATTAGAGTTAGAAACAAACGAAGTCCAATTCATTTTGAATGTACTTGGAGAAATGCCAGCCAAGTCTGGTGTGTGGCCTTTGCTTTTGAAGATTAAAGAGCAAGCAGAGGCTCAATTGCCTAAAGAAGAGGAATAAATATCATGGCCGTGACTAATGCACAAATTGTAGAGTTCTTGCTTGCTAATCCAGGCATGAGCGATGCCGACATCGTTGCGGCTATGGAGACTTACAAAATCTCACCTGCTCAGATGGCTGAGACTGTTGGCATACCTGAAGGACAGATTGCGGCTCGTGTGGCTGAAACTGTACCTCAAGGTCAAACAGTTACCTTGGGTGACACCATTGTTCAACCTGTTTACACAACTACTGGTTCTGGTGAAGATCAACAAGTAGGTGGTCTTGAGAATGTTATCACCTATAAAGCTACTGATAACAAGGAAGGTGGAGAGTTTACTCAATACAAACCTACTGGTGAGTTTGAGAAAACTGGCACTCAACAAGAAGTTAAAAGCGGCTTAAAAGAGTTTGCAATAGGTGCGGGGTTGCTCTTTGGTTTGCCAGCCATATTAAATGCGGGTGGTGCGGCTACTGTTGGTGCTGCTGAAGCTGGACTGACAGCGGCAGACTTAGCTATTGGTGGTGGCTCTTCTGCGGGTTTAACTTCTGCACAACTAGCCGCATCTGGTTTAAGCGCATCAGAAATTGCTGCATTAACAGCACAAGACTTGGCTATTGGGGCTGGCACACCTAGTGCGACTACTGGATTATTAACTTCTGGTGCGGCAGGTGGTGCGGCAGCATTAACTCCTACGGCTACTCAAGCCGCCACAGGAGCTACATTAAAAGCGGGTGCGAGTAGTTTATTGCCCACAAATGCGTTAACTGGTGCGACATTAGGAACAACACTTTTACCCGCTGCGGTTACTGCAACAGGTACAGGTCTTTTGACAAAAGCGGCAGAAAGCGTACTAGGTAAAGCTGTTACTGGTGCTTTGACAACTGGTGGTGGTATCTTGCAAGCCCAAACTTCTAAAGAAGCGGCTCAGAAGGCTCAATCTGCTATTGAAGCTGAGACTGCCGCTGCCAAGGCCGCTGCTCAGTTTCGTCCTGTTGGCATGACTACTCGTTTTGGAACTTCAGAATTTAAGGTTGATCCTACTACTGGTCGATTAACAAGCGCAGCCTACACATTAAGCCCAGAAGCTAAAGCGGCTCAAGATAGGTTTGTTAAGTTAGCTGAGGCTGGTTTAACACAAGCAGAAGGCGCTCAGAAAGCCTTTGAACCCCTCCAAACAGGCGCTCAGAGCTTGTTTACATTGGGTAACAAGTATTTGGCTCAAACTCCAGAATCAGTTGCAGAAAACTATTTAAAGAGTCAGATGGCTTTGTTGCAACCTGGTCGTGAACTAGAGTTGGCTAATCTGCAAAACAAACTCCAACAACAAGGTCGTGCGGGTCTTTCTGTTGCTATGGGTGGTAATTTGGGTGCTACAACTCCTGAGTTACAGGCTTTGTATAACGCTCGTGCGCAACAAGAGGCTTTATTGGCGGCTAATGCTCAAAGAGAAGGTCAACAGAACGTCTTGTTTGGTGCGGGACTCTTGGGTACTGGCGCTACTACGATGGGTCAGTACTATGGTGGTCAACAAGCCGCTTACTCGCCCTATACGACTGCTTTGGGACAAGTTCAAGCACTAGAGGGTGCGGGTCAACAGCCACTAACAATGGGTATTGATTTAGGAAAAATTGGTGCAACAACTGGTTATGACGTTGGACGGCTTGGGCTACAAGGTACTGGTCAAAGTGTTGCTTTGGCTACTGGCCCTGCGGCTACCAATAACCCTTATGCAACAGCACTTAGCGCACTTGGCTCTTCAGGTCTTTTGTCTAGCGGAGTAGACATGGCTGCTAAGGCTATTGGTAATCAACTTGATCCAGGTTCGGCATTCAGAACTGCAATTAAATTTTAAGGAATAAATCATGGCAACTATAGTTGAGGGTTTATTTGGCCTAACCCCTGAAATGTATGGTCAACAACAACGTGCCTCTGCTTTAAGCGAAGGTATTAAGTTGGCTAATTTAGACCCTGCGGCTCGTGGACAGGCAATGATCTATGCGGGTGCTAGAGGACTTGGTGATGTAATTGGTGGCGCTTTGGGTGCAGAAGACCCTCAATTAAAGCTAATCAGTGCTAGAAACACCATTGCCCAACAGATTGACCAGAACAATCCTGAATCGATTATGCAAGGTGCTCAGATGTTGTCTCAAATGGGCGACCAACAAGGTGCTATGGCTTTGGCTCAATATGCTCGTCAAGCACAAAGTGAAATTGCTCAAACACAACAAAGACGGGCGGCTGAAACATCATCTTTGGCTACTGCGGCTAAGACTCAATTGTCTATTGACCAAGAGAAGCAATTGCGTGATGAATTGTCAAAACTTCCTCCTGACGCTACACAAGAGCAAGTTCTTGCTGTATTAACTAAGTATGGTTCTCCAGATAGAGTTATTGCGGCTTTGACTGCATCTGCTGATAAGGCGGCACAAAGAGAAGCTACGCTGACATTAGGTCGTGAAAGAATCCAAGCCAAATTAGAATCTGATCTTAGAGATGCTAAAAATGATAAAGAAAGAGAAGAAGCACGTATTCAGGCAAGAAAAGACCTTGCTCAATTAACCTCAACATTAGCCGCATCCCTTAAAACTCCTCCTGCACCTACTCTTACAACTATTGTCAATCCTGATAACCCAAGCGAAACAATTACTGTTGATGCAAGGGTTTACAAAGGTGGTGGCAAAGGTGCTGAAGGTGTTATTGGCATGGGTAAACCATCTGCTACCCAAGAAAAAGCATCATTGCTAAAAGCACAAATGGGTAAAGACATTGATTTTGCAATAACTGAACTAACCAATGTAACCAAAGATGGCGGTCTGATTGACCAATCTACAGGTAGTGGTGCAGGTCGTTTAGCCGATATTGGTGCGGGATTCTTTGGTCAAGCAACACCAGGCGCAATAGCCATTGGAAAACTCAAGCCAATTCAAGATTTGGTGTTGAAAATGGTTCCTCGCTTTGAAGGCCCACAGTCTGACAAAGATACCCAATCGTACAAAGAAGCGGCAGGTCAATTGGCTGATCCTACTTTGCCTACGAAGATTAGAAAAGAAGCTGGTAAAACAGTTTTGCGCTTGATGCAATCTCGAAAGAATCAATTTGTTACTCCTGAGTTAGCATCTGAGGGAATTACAACCACTCAACCTTCCACTGGTGGCAACTCTGTAACAGCACCAAATGGTCAAGTGTTTAACTTCCCCACTGCTGAAGCGGCAGCACAGTTTAGAAGATCATTGGAGCGATAAATGGACTACGAAAAACTTGCTAAACAGTTTGGCGGTGCAGTTGCACAATCCTCAAATATTGATTATTCAGCTTTAGCGTCACAAATGGGTGGCGTTTCTGAACAACCTAAACAACAAGAATCTGATGAAACTGCTAGGTTAGCGGCTCGTTATCCTGCGCCATTGTCAGAGCAAATACCTGGCTATGGGAAACCTACTCCTGCGACAAAGAATCAGCCTAATTTAAGTTTAAGCCAAATGCTTTATCGCAACATTGCTAAACCAGTAATTGCTCCAACAGTTGAAACAATGGGTGCTGTTGGCGGTGGTTTGCTAGGAACACCAGCAGGGCCACCAGGCATTGTTGCTGGTGCGGGTCTAGGCTATGGAATGGCTAAAGAGGCTTTAAAACTAGGTGATATATACCTTGGTGGCATGACCCCAGAAGAGGCTCAAACACAACCTGTTAAGAACATCCTTGAAGGCGCTACTTATGAAGCGGGTGGTCGTGTTGTTGGTCAGGCAGTAAGTTCTGGTGTTGGCAAGTTAATGGATTTAACTCAAGCATCAACCAAAAAAGCGGCTACTTTGGCTCAATTGTCTCTTGGGAAAGACCTACCTGATGTTCTTAAGGCATTAAGGAATGCTCCTCCCAATGCAAGTGTTGCTGAAATTACAGCATCTTTTAACAATCCTAAATGGCAAGCATTGATTGATGATGCGTTGCAACAAGACCCACAATTCTTACGAAAAGTTAAGTTATTCAATGAAGAAGATACTTTGAAGGCTTTATCTAAATTAGCGGGTGGTGAGAATGCGGCTGAAGTTCGTTCTGTTGCCGAGAGAGCAAAGGATGCTTTAAACGCTATTACAACTCCATCAAGAGAAGCCTCATTAAGTCGTGCAAACCTTGGTAAGGCGGTTGCTGAATACGAAGCAAAAGCGGGAATGTTGAGTGGTGAGGCAGCGGCTAAAGTTGCCGATGTTCGCAGATTGATTGAGGCGGGTGAATTGGCAGAGGCAGCAGGTCGCCTTGAGTTAATCAAGAAAGGTATTCCTGTTGGTTTTACAAGATATACCTATAAGGGTGATCTTGCACAAATGGCAGACAATTGGGCGGCAAAAGCGGCAGATGCTTCTTTGGACTTAGGTCAAGGTGCTCGTTTTGCACAAGGTGCGGCTGATGCCCTACGATCTGTTGGCATCAAACCACTTGAGGGTGCAGCCTTATCCAAAAGGATTTCTTCTATTGCCAACAATCCAAAGTTTGCTGGAGATGATGTACTTGTTGGTGCAGTAAAGAATGTTGCTGATGACATTGCAAGGTGGACAAACAATGGCGGTGTAGTAGATGCCGTTGCTTTGGATGCTATTCGTAAAAACTCTGTCAATGCGGCTATTCAGAAACTACGACCAGGCATTGATGCTACATCACAAAGAAACCTTGCTTCTACAGTCCTAGGAAACATTAGACCACTTATCATTGATGCAATTGAAGAGGCTGGTGGTAAAGGTTATCGTCAATATCTTACTGATTACACAAAAGGCATGGAGAAGATTGCCGAGCGCAAATTATCTGGTGAGGCTTTGAAGTTGTGGAAAACCAACAAAGATGGCTTTGTGCGTTTGGTACAGAATGAGTCCCCTGAAGAAGTTGAGAGAATTCTTGGGCCAGGCAAGTACAACATTGCGGTTGAACTGGCAGATTCCTCTATGTCTGTATTGCGGGATCAAGCGCAAAAACGACTGACTCAAATATCTGTTAAAGAACAAGTTAGCGAAGGACAAAAGGCTCTTGCTCAGTTGTTAAAACAACAGACTTCATTCATAAGAGCACCATCATATTTGAATGTTTTTGCAACCTCTGCAAATAAAGTAATTAGTGAGTTAGAGAAGTCTGTAAACACTAAAACCTTACAAACTTTGACAGAAGCCATGAAATCACCACAAGCTGCGGCTGATTTGTTGTCAACACTACCTGCTGCTGAACGAAATCAAGTATTGAAACTATTGGCAGACCCAAGCCAGTGGAGTCCAACACTAAGTTCTTCGGCAACATTTGGCTTTAAAGGTGCTTTTCAATCTGACGAGCAGTAAATGAAAGATTGGACATTTGCTATCTTGGTGGCAGTCCTGATTCTCTGTTTTGTAATCTTTTGTAGTTATATTATTGTTTGGGCATTTCCGTGATCGCCTTTCTCTTGGCGGCAACCATAGAGTACCGATGTATTAAGTGGACTTGGACTGGTGATGTTTACAACCGAAGGGTTGTGTGCATTAAGTGGGAGAGAAAGAATGATTCCGTTAGACCCGTTGAGCGCCCTAAATAGCCTTCAAAGCGCTATTTCGATGGTGAAAAAGGCTAGTAAGGTAGCCAATGATTTAGGTGGTCTTGCCCCAATGATAGGCAAGATGTTCGATGCCAAGAGTAACGCTACTAAGGCATTGATTGAGTCAAAGAAGAACAAAGGCTCAAACATGGGTCAGGCTCTCCAGATTGAGATGGCTTTAGAACAGGCTAGAGCGTTTGAGGAAGAGCTAAAGATGCTCTTCATGCAAACAGGAAAGATTGATGTCTGGAACAAGATTAAAGCCCGTCAAGCAGAGATGGACTTGGCAGATGCCAAAGAGATAAGTGCGCTAAAGAGGGCAGAGAAAAAGGCCAAAGAAAAAGAGCAAGAGATG
>Ga0209353_10001707_pt1 | contig 12384 bp, 5 predicted proteins | sample LauGreSpBDMM15SD_2_FD_187561 | JGI IMG/M metagenome (GOLD analysis project Ga0209353, IMG submission 187561) | Freshwater lake microbial communities from Lake Michigan, USA - Sp13.BD.MM15.SD (SPAdes) (version 2) | ecosystem: Environmental > Aquatic > Freshwater > Lake | place: Lake Michigan, USA...
ACAAAGGTTCTTCAGAAGCTGACGCTCCTGCATTCTACTGCCCATACATTCCATTGATGAGCAGTGGTGTTGTTCTGGATCCATCAACATTCGAACCAGTCGTGTCATTCATGACACGTTATGGTTATATTGAACTGACTAACACTGCATCATCTTTCGGTAATGCTGGTGACTATGTCGGAGAGATTGCTGTTTCCAACTTGTCTTTCTCCTAATCAGAGATTGCACCCAAACAAAAACCCGCTTCGGCGGGTTTTTTAATGAGCGTGTGTTTGTTAAACTTTAAACCAACTCAAGTACTGAGATACTTTCTTGGTAACACTGGTCCAGTCTCCCATGGCAGGTTGACGGAAAAGCCTAGCAGTTGAATACCAAGGTGAGTCATCGCGATTCAGCAACCAACGCCAGTCTACTGCAAACCAGTTGAGCATGATCCAGGTGGGTCTGCCTAGTGCGCCTGCCAAGTGAGCAATAGCAGTATCCACACTCAGCACCACATCTAAATGCACGAGCAATGCGGCTGTGTCTGCAAAACTGTTGATACTACCTGGATACATTGTTACTCCGGCTGCTTCTAGTTCTGCTACTTCTTCAGGTGTGGCATCAATCTGCAAGTTGATCCATTCATAAGTGGGATTTGATCGGATCATAGCCAGCATATCCGCAAACGGCATGCCCTTGTGAGTATTGAGCCAGGCATCTCTGCGGCCACTCCAGGCAAATCCCACACGCATACGCTTCTTGGGTCCAAGTTTTTGCAACCATTGCTGTTGCAGTTGTTGGTCAGCATTGAGATAGTTCACAGGCTTTGGCAAATTGGCTAATGTTACTCCTAGCACACCAGGAATGCTCATGATAGGAATCCAGTAGTCAAAGTCAGATACTGAAAAGTCGTAACCTGACACACGTTTGATAATTGCGCTCGAAGTTAGCATTGGCACAAGACCATCCGTTACCTGCAAAATAATTTCTGCTCCCAACACATGTAGGTTGTACAGGAATCTCACAAACTGAATGTTATCACCGTGCCCTTGTTCGCCCATCACAAGAATGGTTTTGCCCTTGAGATCCTGTCCAGTCCAACGTGGTTGTGAAAATTTAGGTAATGTACCAGCTAGATGTTCGTAATCCCATCGTATTTCATAGCCTGGCCATCCTTCTTCACAGTTACCACTTAGCAATTGTGCCACAGCTAAATTGAACTTTGATGTTACATTATTAGGATCAAGTTGAATAGCACGACGTAAAAACGGAATAGCAGCCTCCGGCTCCCCAACCTCACGTAGTACATTGCCGTAGTTGTTAAACGCAGGTGCCAGTCGGCGATCCTGACTGAATGCCAGTGCGTAACATTGCAGTGCTGCCTCAGGTTGATTGTCAGCACGGTGCTGGTTGCCTTGTTCAATGAGATATTGTGGTTCCATATAGATATTTACAGCATAAACTGTGCTGGTTGTAATTTTGCATTGTATATAAATACTTGTCAACACAATACGGTGTTTTATGCAGGACACCACTGCGTAGCGGCTAGAACCCGCATTGGGCTTCTATAAGGAGAAATCAAATGGGACGAGCTCTAAAAATACAAAAAACAAACAACGGCGTACTAACTGACGCTGGCTATCCTAACTTTGGATCACTAACAGATCCAGTTTATAACTCAGCTGGCACACTAAGTGCAACTGACTTCTTGGGTGTAGTCGGCGGTGCACCATCTATTAGTACACCAACTACAACATTTCCAGAAATATCACCAAAAGTGAATATTGCATTAGCTGATGGCTCCAGCACCGGAGTTGACGACGGCCGCATTGTGCGCCAAAAAGGATCACACAAGTTTTTGGTAACGGCAGCAACTACTGTAAGCGATGGCAGCTTTATTGTTGGCCAAGCATACTTTATTGTTAGCGTTGGTGATACAACATGGAGTTCTTATGGTGCTCCAACTAACGCTGGTGCCGGTGATATCTTTACAGCAACATCAGTTGGAGGCGCAGGCACAGGCACAGCAGTACCAGTTGGTCAATGCATATTATCTAATACAGCTACCCCGGCTGCAGGCTATATGAGTATTGGATTCTCAGTAGGAGACAGCTCTGCTGTGTATGCTAGTTACATTACTAACAAGTGGATCCGTGATTGGAATGGCATGACTTATGGCAACTACAGCGATAGTAATGCTGGTACCAATGTTCAATCAGGTGAAAACTTCTATCCGGTTAACTTCTTCACTGACGAAGGCACAGTTACTTGGTCTGGTGCTGAAATCATTGGTGGTGTTGATGCTCAAAACGGTACATTACAATTGGCACAAGTTGATAAAATTACTTCGTAATTGATTTAACCCCGAGAGTCCCTGCAGATAATTACTGTGGGGACTTTTTTATGAGCAGAGCATTTGTACTAGGCAATGGCGTTAGCCGTCAGGATGTAGATCTAAACAATTTAAAACATTTTGGGCCAATCTATGGGTGTAATGCTTTGTACAGGGATTTTACCCCCACGGCACTGATCAGCACAGACAAGCCAATTAGTGAGCGCATACAAGATTCGGGATATGCAAAAAACAATCGTTTTTACACAAGACGCCCTGTGCCCGGATCGGGTGCTCTTCCAGTACCTCAAAAATATTTTGGATACAGCTCAGGACCAATTGCTGCCAGTATTGCGGCATTAGACAATGCTAGAGTAATATACCTAATAGGGTTTGATATGGGTCCAGCAAACAATCATTTCAACAATGTGTACGCCAACACAGAATTTTACAAAAAAAGTTCAGCAGTTCCGACATTTACAGGAAATTGGGTTACACAGCTAAAAACAGTAATGCGTGACAATGCAGGCATATTGTTTGTGCGAATTATGGGCCACACAACTGCCGCAGTGGCCGATTTAGATCGAGTTACAAACCTAAAAATCATGACCATGTCAGAGTTCTTAAACCGTATAAATAACACAAAGGAACTCTAAATGGCTACCTACAAGCGTGTCAGCGGCGATTACACAATTCAAACTCTTGGTGCAAACACTGTAACTATCGGCAGTGCCCTGGCAAATACCTCGGTTGACATGGTAGTTGATGGTAACCTAACAGTAACCGGTTCTACCAGTATTGGTAACGTTAGTGTTACCAAAATTTTCACGGGTAATTCCAACGTTGATACATCAATCGCAGGCGGCAATGTCACCATTGGAGTTTACGGTGTATCAAATGTAGCAGTGTTTGCCCCCACTGGATCTTACGTAACAGGATTGCAATCCGCAACTGGCAACGTTATTGGTGGAAACATTAACACTGGTGGTGTAGTCAGTTCAACCGGTAATGTTGTTGGGGGCAATATCAACACAGCTGGTGTAGTCAGTTCAACCGGCAACATTGTTGCAACTGCCAACGTAACTGGTGGCAACTTGCGCACAGCTGGACAAGTAACAGCAACTGGTAATGTCATCGGCGGAAATATTTTAACAGCTGGAAATGTCAGTGCCACGGGTAATGTATTGGCTAGTAATGTTGTTACATCTGGAACCGTGATTAATTCTGGAGTAAGCACTTCGGGAAATGTCACAGGTGCTTTTGTATCTGCTACTGGCAATGTGGTGGGTGGTAATATCACAACTGCTGGTAATGTTGTTACTGTTGGTATTGTTGGAACAGGAAATATCTCTACCACAGGTAATATCAGTGCCGGCAATATTAATTTGGTTGGATCAGGAAATTACACTGGAGGAAATATATCTGTTGCTGGTAATGTTGATGGCGGCAATTTAAGAACAGTTGGAGTAGTAAGTGTTGCAGGTAACATAATTGGCAACAATATTCAGGCAGGTAACAATGTTACCAGTATTAATATAACTGCAACTGGTGCAGTAAGTGCAACTGGGAATGTAGCAGGATCAAATCTAGTAGCAAATGGTACAATAACAGCCACTGGTGATGTCACCGGCGGCAACATTGTCACCAGCGGATTGGTAACCGCTGTTGGTAACATCAAAACTTCAGGATTTTTTGTTGGCGACGGCGGCTACCTATCAAATGTAACAGCGGCCAGTAACGTTAGTGCAACGTCAATTTCAGTTGGAACGTCATCAATGGTTGTGCAGAATGTTGGCGGCCTTGGTGCAAATATTTTTGCAACAGTGCAAGGAATTCCAAATGTACAAGTAATTGCAACAACTGGTGTTTTTATCACTGGTGTAAATTCAGTATCAGGCAATATTACAACACCTGCAAACATTTCTGGAAATTATGTTCTAGGCAATGGCGCATTTCTCACTGGACTACCAGCCTCTTATAGTGATGCCAATGTAACTTCATTACTAGGAGCATTTGGTAGCAACACAATTTCAACATCTGGCAATATCACTAGTGGTAATATTTTAGGTGGCGCAAATGTTAATGCCACAACACACACAGGCGCTACAGTAAGTGTCACTGGCAATGTTGATGCTGGTAATTTACGTACTTCTGGACTGTTGAGTGCCGCTGGCACAATTACTGGAACTACAATTACTGGTTCAACTCTAAGTTCAACGGGCAATGTTAACACAGTAGGTATTGTTGGCAGCGGTAACATTTCAACAACTGGCAACATCACTGGCGGAAATTTATCTGTTACCAATATTGCTGGTACATTGACCACAGCAAGCCAAACAAATATTACCAGCGTTGGAACACTGACTGCATTAACTGTTACTGGTAACATTGGCGGCGGCAACATAAATGCCACAAACCTCACAGGTACCACAATAAGTGTAACAGGTCAGGTAACAGGTAGTCAATTTAATGGGTCAGGTGCTGGATTAACATCAATTCCAGGGGCCAACGTAACAGGTACTGTGTCTTCGGCTACAGCAGCCACTTCGGCTACCACAGCAGGCACAGTAACAACAGCGGCTCAGGGCAATATTACTAGTGTGGGTACATTGACTTCGTTAGCGGTGACTGGAGCAATTACGGGTGGAAGTTTATCAGTGTCGACTGGTAATATCAGTGGTGGAAATATCAACAATAACAATGCCAACGGAGTTGGTAATATTGGTACAGCATCAAGTTATTTCAACACTGTTTTTGCCAAGGCAACCAGTGCTGAATACGCTGACTTGGCAGAAAGCTACACAGCCGATACTGACTATGCTCCAGGGACGGTGTTGAGTTTTGGTGGCACAGCAGAAGTCACTCAAAGTAATTGGGATTCAGATCGCAGAATTGCCGGAGTGATTAGTACAAACCCAAGTTATGTAATGAATGCCACACTAAAGGGTGAGCACGTGGCAGTTGTTGCTTTGCAAGGTCGTGTACCTACTCTGGTAAACGGGCCTATACGCAAAGGTGACCTAATGGTGAGTGCAGGAAATGGTCGTGCCAGAGCAGAGGCAGACCCCAAAATTGGTGCTGTGATTGGGAAAGCACTAGAAGACTTTGCCGGCGAATCCGGCACAATAGAGGTTGTTGTAGGCCGCATCTAACGCAAAATGCAGCAAGTCTTGGTTCTGGTAAATACACTATTGAACCTGGATCAAGAATGACACAACAGATTATCGATACTGGCTTAGTTGCCAATGATGGCACCGGTGAAAGCCTGCGTAATGCCTTCACTGCTGTAAACAACAACTTTGCAAATGTATGGGCAGCCGGTCCTGTTGACACACAGGTCATCATCTATAGTAATGTTGTTTCAACCAATGTAACAAATCTTGATCTACGTCTAGCTGGCAATGGCATTGGTACAATCACAGTTGAATCTACTGTGGTTCCCAGTATAGATCGTGTGTACGATCTTGGAACTCCAACAAAACAATACGACAGTGTTTACGCACAATATTACTTTGGTAATGGTGCTTTCCTAACAGGCATATCTAGCGGCAACGGATCAGCTAGCAACAGTTTCAGCACAATCAGTGCCAACGGTGTAAACATTGTTGCAACCAGTGCAACTGATACACTAACACTGGCTTCAGGCAACAACGTTGTTATTTCAGGCAACAGCGGAACAGATACTGTTTCAATCAGCCTGGTTAACAATCCTGTATTCAGCGGAAACATCACGGCTGGTGGTAATATCATTGGTAGCAATGTTAACACTGTCAATCTCAGCTTGTCAGGTAATGTTATATCTGCACTTGCAGTTTCTGGAAATGTCACAGCACCATACTTTGTTGGCAATGGTAGTCAACTAACCGGTGTTCTTACCAGTCTTGGCGGCAATCTAGCCGCTAATATCAACACTGGCATTTATAACTTATTCAGTAGTAATGGTGCTGTCAACATTGATGATACATTAAGTGTCACAGGCACAGTTATCACAACAGGCGGGGTGCTATCAGGTGGTCCAATTGCTACCACAGCAAACGTCTCTGCCAATTACTTTATTGGTGACGGAAGTCAACTTACTAATCTTCCAGTTGGCAATTATTCAAATGCCAATGTTGCGGCATATTTGCCCACATACACTGGTAATATAGCCGCCGGCAACGTATCGGCTATAGGCAACATTCAAGGTTCTTATCTTCTGGGTAATGGTAGTCAGTTAACTGGTATCTCTGCTAGTTTAAGCGGTAACTTAGCTGGTAACATAAACACAGGAATTTACAACCTATTCAGTAGCAATGGGGCAGTAGTAGTCAATGATAGCCTAAGTGTCACTGGCACAGTGATCGCTACTGGTGGACTAACCACTCCTGGACCTGTTGCTACCACTGCTAATGTCACAGCCAATTACTTCATTGGTGATGGTAGCCAATTAACAAATTTACCAGCTGGCAATTATTCAAATGCCAATGTTGCGGCATATTTGCCCACATACACAGGTAATGTTTCTGCCAACAACTTTATTGGCAATGGTGCCGCATTAACAAGCATTGTTGGTGCTAATATAGTAGGTAATGTGGCCAATGCCACTTATGCACTCAATGCCAACTCAGCAACCTTTGCAACCAATGCTGTTCAAGCCACTTATGCCACAGTTGCTAATTCAGTAGCAGGAGCAAATGTTTCAGGCACGGTGGCCAATGCCACTTATGCGTTAAATTCTAACACTTCTAACTATACCAACCAAGCCAACATTGCAGATGTTGCCAACTCTGTAGCAGGTGCTAATGTCACAGGCACAGTGGCCAATGCCACTTATGCGTTGACGTCTAATGCAGCCACTTACGCTACCACCGCAGTTAACTCTGCCCAGGCTAACTATGCCAACATAGCCAACAGCGTAACAGGAGCCAATGTTGTGGGCATTGTGGCCAACGCTGCTTATGCCATAACAGCTAGCTCAGCCGACACTGCTAACACAGCAGGCCTAGCACAATATGTCACAGCCAATGCTCAGGCAAACATCACAAGCATTGGAGTATTAACATCTCTAAGTTCAACTGGCAACATAACTGGCGCTTATGTAATTGGTAACGGTAGTCAACTCACCGGAGTTGTTAAAAGTCTAGCAGGTAACCTAGCTGGCAATATTGACACACTTGAATACAGCATCAACAGTAGCAATGGTGAAGTAAGATTTGGCAACAGTATTAGCGTAATTGGCAACGCAATTGTCACTAACGATTTGATAGTTGGTGATCAGATTGCTACCACAGGAAACATCACCACAGCCGCCAACGTTTACGCACAAAACTTTATTGGTAATGTTTACGGAAATGTATTTGCTAATATCTTGGTACCTGGTGCCAACACTGATGTGTTGTTCAACACCAATGGCGAAGCAGATGCTACATCTGGACTGACTTTTAACAAAGTTTCAAACGTACTCACAGTAGGCGGAAATGTATCTGCAGTTGGAAATGTATCAGGCAATTATATATTAGGTAATGGTAGCCAACTAACAGGATTGCCAGCACTTTATGGTAATGCCAACGTTGCTGATTACTTGCCAATCTATACTGGCAATCTAGTAAGTCTTGAAGGTGATGTTACTACCACTGCTAACGTTACTGCCAATAACTTTTTTGGCAACACAGCAAGCATTGTTGGCAATATTACAACTAGTGCTAATGTTATTGCTTCGTACTTTGTTGGTAACTTTGCTGGTAACATCTCAGGTAACTTAACAGTACCAGGCTCAAATACACAAGTTATTTTTAACACTGATGGATCGGCTGATGCTACTGCTGGTTTTACATTTGACAAAATATCAAATGCAGTAGTAGTTTCAGGAAATGTTGCAGCCAATTACTTCATTGGTAATGGTAGTCAGTTAACTGGCATTGACGCTACATCAATACAAAGCGGCAACTCAAATGTAAAAGTCTATGCCAATTCTAATGTTGCGGTAACAGTTGCTGGTACATCCAATGTTGTTGTAGTAACAGCTAATGGAATAAACGTTACTGGTACAGTAAGCACAACTGGAAATATTGAAACAGCCGCACAAGTTGTTGCAACTGGTAATGTAACAGGCGGTAATATTAATACTGCTGGTACCACAAGCACAAATAATTTTGTTATTACAGGGGAGATTGCAGGTAATTTAATCCCTACTGCTAATGTAACATACAACTTAGGCGACCCAGATAGTAGATGGAACGACTTGTATCTGTCAGGTAACAGTATCTATATTGACAGTCAAATAATTTCTGCAAATGCAGACGGACTATCATTATCAAATACTGCGTTTATGACATCACTGTCGGTGTCAGGAAACGCTGTAGTTGGAAATCTAAACACAGCCGGACAAGTAAGTGCAACTGGTAATATCACCGGCGGTAATATTATTACACCAGGCCAATTAACAGTCACTGGCAACGCTACAATACTAGGTAATCTTCTAGTTGATGGTAATGTAACTTACATCAACATTGAGAACCTCAATGTTGAAGATCCAATAATTGGCCTAGGCCGTGGACCAAACAACACTCCGTTGACCACAAACGATGGTCGTGATCGAGGTGAACAACTTTGGTATTACAGTACTGCAGAGAATTCTGGATTCATTGGTTGGCAAAATACTAGTGGAAAATTAATAGGTGCTACAAACGTTTCTATTACTAACGAAGTAGTTACTGTTAACAACTTTGGTAATATTGTTCTTGGAAATATTGAAGGAGCGACTGCCTCCTTGACTGGGAATGTAACCGCCAATTACTTCATCGGTAATGGTAGTCAGTTAACTGGCATTGACGCTACATCAATACAAAATGGCAACTCAAATGTAAAAGTTTATGCCAATGCCAATGTAACAACTACAGTAGCTGGTGTTGCCAATGTACTAGTCATGGCCAACACTGGTGCGTATGTCACGGGAATTATCAACGCCTTGGGCAATATAACTGGCAGTAACATTGATACTGCTGGTAGTTTGGCTACTGACACTATAACGTCATATGCAACCAATGCAAACTTGGCATTGGTACCAAACGGCACAGGGATTGTCACAATTGACGATTCGGATGGTGGATCTACTGGAATTCAATTAGGAACTCCAACTGCCGGAGCATTAGTAAGTAATGCAGTAACATTAACAACAAGCACATCAGTGACAAACAGCATCGCACAATTAAATTTAATTTTAGGCAAGCTAGTTCCACCAAGCCCGCCCAACTTTCCTGGTGGTAATACATTAAGCATTACTACTGCTACCAGCTCTGGAAGAATGACTGGCGGCTTTACACAAACTGACAACACTCCGGGGGCTAACAAAGCAGTCACAGCAGGTAATGTTGTGTCAGTGATACGAGGCAGCTCATACGGCACAAATACAATTAGCAATACTGGCCCAGGTGATTCAGGAACACTGACTGCATATCTAAACGGCAACGCCGCTGGAAATGTGACATTTAACACAGGAGCAAGTCCTAGTGCTAATGGTACCTATGGCGGCAATTTGATTGTTAGTAACAACTACGATTACAACACTGCCAATGCAAGCATTGCCGCAGGGTTCTGGTATGTGTTTACTGCTCGCGCCAGTGGCACAGTGACAGAAGGATGGAATGAAATTTATCTTGGAGATTCTGTCACAGGAAACACTAACACTCCTTCTTGGTATTACGATGCAAGCACACCGGGCACACCAACATATTCAAATGTATCGGTAACTGCCTGTGCCTCGCCTAGTTTGAGTTATTCAAGTACTATCCCGCACTACAACTCGGGCACACAGTTTGGATTTGGATTTAGTGTAAACAAGCTGTCTGGAGATTTATATCCAAACAATGGCAACCTGTTGACAAACTCAACAGCCGCAGGCGGTGCATTCCAAGCACCAGCTAGCGTAAGTTATGCTTCTGCTAACGTAACAGTACCATTAACAAGAAATTTGTATGTGAGTTCAGGTACAGCCACAGCTAACACCACAGCCAACATTGTGTCGTCAGGATTTGGATCTAGCTCAACTGGACCAAGCGTAACAGTGACCAACAGCTACAACTCTGCTAGCCAGGCATTTACTACCGCATTAGCCAATACTGTGCTGTATAAAAATGGTACATCAACTGCGATAGATGAAGCTAATGTTGTGATTGGGTCTACCATTGGTACAGGATCTGGCAACGCATTCCGTATTGTAAATCCTGGTACAGGAAATACTCCAGCATACACTGCAAATGCAACAACATTCAACAGTCAGTCAAGTACACTGCAAACATACGATGCTACAGTGGTTGGATCAGGATCTGCAGGCGTACTAAAACACGATCAAACTAATTATTCAACTGGCTACCTACCAGCTGGTCCTGACTTGAGTTCAGGACGTTCAGGCACACAATACTTTACATTTAAATTTGTAAGAACAGCCGTTAGTAAATTTGACATTAGATACACAGGTACTATAGCCGGAATGTGGGTGGCATTGCCAGGATCAGTAATTGATTCTAGTTCCGGTGCAAACGGATGGATAGACATGAGTGTGGCATACGGCGGTGCTGGATACCCTGGGGTAAACGCACCAGGCAATGGCAGCGACGGTTGCGCAGTAGGAGGTGTAGTAACCTTGAATTCAGCAGTGACTAATTCAAGCAAAACTTGTACCTTTGGAACTGTCAGTAGTTCAAGTACAGCAACCAACGAGATTTATGTAAGAATTGCTCTTACATCCGGACAGTCTGTGACTGCTCTTACATTACAGACGGCGAGTAACTAAATGGCAATTTCGACAGCACAGTACATCGACCTTTTATTTAAAAAACTCAACGGAGTTGCCAAAACTGCTACAGCAGCACAAAAGAGCTCGAGTAACGAAAGCATTGCAAGCCCACCACTGTTACGTGGAGACATTGTATGGACGCAGTCAGACCAGATTCCGTCATCGGCACAAGTTGTTGCAGGAATCACACAAGGTTACTTGACAACTAGTCGCATTGAGTGTGTACCAGATACAACAGTTCCTACCATTGGTGGTATCTATCCCACTTGGTTAACAAACCTAACTGATTGGATCCCACAAGAATTTGGATCAACCTGGCCGGTCAAAATCTATGTTGACACAGCAGGGGCAGCCGATCCTACAGTAACCGGTACACAAATCTTCTCTCCAGGCATTGGTGGGGTCGGCGAATTTTTCTTTGACACTCAAGCTGGTTTATTAAACTTCATTGGCGAAACCATACCAAGCACACTTACCGCTGGCAAGAGTATTTTTGTTGTTGGTTACAGATATGTTGGCCTGTTAGGTGTAACCAATTTGCCAGACGGAACCAGTATTGGTAATTTGCAAATTACAGGCAACACCATTGTTAGTCTTAACACCAATGGTGATATTGTACTAGATCCTAATGGAACTGGGCAAGTTGTAATCTCAACTAATTTATCAGTTTCTAGTAATGTTGTTGCTGGTAATATTTCTACAGTGGGCATTGCTAACATTGCCACTTTAGAAGTAACCGGTAACGCAACCGTTGTTGGTAATATAGCAGGAAGTTACTTTTTAGGTAATGGCGCATTCTTAACAGGTATTGATGCAACATCAATCCAAAACGGCAACTCAAATGTTCGTGTGACAGCCAATGGTAACGTAACAGTAGGTGTAGCCGGCACATCTAATGTTGTGGTGTTTGCTAACACTGGGCTTTATGTAAATGGAGTTTCAAGTGTAAGTGGTAATATAACAGCTAATGGCGTACTAACCGACAACTATTATTATGCTAACGGTGCTCCTGTTGATTTTGAACAACCAGCTGGATCAAACACCTGGATACAGTACAACAACAACGACAGTTTTGGTGCAAGTGGTGCTCTAGTATTTGACAGCGCATCTAACATTTTTACTGTTGGCGGAAACATTGTTGGTAACAATGTTTCGACCAATGTGGTTACAAGCACTGGACAATTAGATATCACCAGTGCAGTTAATGGTAATATCTTGCTGGATCCAGATGGTACAGGCATATTCAAGATCATTGGTACTAATGGATTTGTAGTACCGGTTGGCAATACTACACAAC
>Ga0209353_10001709_pt1 | contig 12380 bp, 9 predicted proteins | sample LauGreSpBDMM15SD_2_FD_187561 | JGI IMG/M metagenome (GOLD analysis project Ga0209353, IMG submission 187561) | Freshwater lake microbial communities from Lake Michigan, USA - Sp13.BD.MM15.SD (SPAdes) (version 2) | ecosystem: Environmental > Aquatic > Freshwater > Lake | place: Lake Michigan, USA...
TACCCTGTACTTTGTACTTTGTACCCTGTACCCTGTACCCTGTACCCTGTACTTACTTTGTACTTAATACTTTGTACCCTGTACCCTGTACCCTGTACCCTGTACCCTGTACCCTGTACCCTGTACTCTGTACTCTGTACTCTGTACTCTGTACCCTGTACCCTGTACCCTGTACTCTGTACCCTGTACCCTGTACTCTGTACTCTGTACCCTGTACCCTGTACCCTGTACTCAAACACTAAAAATTAGCCCTCAACGTTAAACTTAAATTTCGCCCAGGGGCACTTATACCAGAGGCAAAAAGCCTGTAATGTGTATCTAATATATTGTCTAAGGCAACTTGTAGTTGTATCATTTCATTAAAATGATATGCACCCCTTACATTATAAGTTATCCAGCCTGGCGTAAATCCATTGGTGGAATTGGCCGAATATACTTCATTGTCTTCTCCAAGTAAATTATAATCTTTACTGATTTTTGCGTCATTGTACAATACCCAAAGTTCTCCTTTAAACCTTTTGATTTTTACCACCACACTTGTTCTTCCAAAAAGTGGCGCAATATGGTCTAATGGATAATCGCTAGAATCTGTTTTTATCCTGCCATAAGTATAATTCAAAGAGGAGGTGAGCGAAAGGAAACTGGTAATGTCCGCTGAAATTCCAGCATTATATCCTGTAATCATGGCATTTTGAGCATTCTTGTTTGAACTTACTTTGCTCATCGTGCCATTGTATAAAATGCTGTCTTGTCCGTTAAACTGAGCCGGACCAGTAGTGATGGCATCTACAATCCAGGTATTGTATCCTGTAAAATCTAATTTTATTTTTTTAGCAAATACTTTTGAAATACTCAACTCTACATTGTAATTGTATTCCGGTTTCAAACTAGGGTTGGGTACAATTAAATTTCCGACTGCTGATTCAAATACTTTTGACATATCATCTACATTGGGTGCCCTGAACCCGGAAGAACCTACCGTAGAAAATCTCCAGTCTTTACCAGGTTGAAATACCATTCCAATATTGCCATTCACCGCAGAAGCGTTTTGTGTAACACTTGCAAAAGGGAAATTTAAGCCCGCGATGCCATTAAACTTCGCATTCAATTCATAATTACTCCACCTTATTCCTTCAGTAATAATAAATTTTTTAGAAATTTCAAATGCATGAGAAAGATACAAACCTAGACTGGTCATTTTTGATCCACCATCTGGATACCTGGTGTCAAGTATAGAAGTGGCTCCAGTAGTAATGTTAAATCTGTTTGCAGTAGAAGTTACATGGTTGGTAATTCTCTCCGCACCATACCTGAATTCATGTTTGCCGATGTTTTTGTTGAAATCTAGGTTAATGGAATTTACTTTTACATTTTCGATTCTTGAATCCCTGTTTGCGCTTCCGAAGTTGCGAGAAATCCTACTTTCATCAATATTTTGAAAAGCATAAATTAACCTCACTTTGTTAAAAAAGGTAGTGTTTTCAGGAGCGTATTCCATCGTATACGAACTGAATAGCCTGTTTTGTGGGCCATAATACCATTCCGCAGATTTTAATCCTGCACCTAGCGGCTCCGTTAACCTGTCATATCGGTTGATATTGCCAGACGTAGAATATTGCAGGTTGGCAATATGGGTAACCTTCCCTGTTTTTACCATTATTTTTTGCAAAAAATCTTGTTGTGAATAGCCTGTTCCAACTTGCAAATTAGGGTTACTATTGCTCACCAAAGAATCTTTGCCATTGATTCGTTGGGCATATTTTATCCTTTTTCCCCAATCCCCATAAGTGGCATCATGCGTGGTGCCACTTCTCAAATCTCCAAAATTGCTGTTGGTAAAACTGGTCAGGGAAGCGATGTTTTTATGGCCAAGATGGAGGTTGAAGTGATAGGTTTCTTCTTTGTTGGCGGTACTAAATCTGTAAAAACTACCTCCGCTAGATTGTAATTCACCATTGTTAGAAAACTTAGGATTTTTGGTACGAAAATGCATTACCCCTCCAAGGGCGTCAGCGCCATACATCACAGCACCTGGTCCATAAATCACTTCAACCCGTTCTAACATATTATTGTCGAGGGTAATGATGTTTTGAAGGTGTCCTCCTCTGTAAATGGCATTGTTCATTCTTACACCATCTACTACCATCAATACTTTATTGGCTTCATAACCTCTGATGATTGGACTTCCTCCACCCAATTGACTTTTTTGAACAAACACATTGCCTGTTTGAAGCAATACATCTCCTGCATTTTGGGCATTCATATATTCCATGTCTCTTGATTTAATAATCATGGTTTGTTGAGGAACTTCGCTTTGTTTTTCTTCAAATTTACTGGCCGATACCACAACTTCCTGGGTACTGTAGGAAGATTCTGTCAGGAAAATTTTTGTAAGGGCAGGCAAACTGCTTGTTGCCACAGTGACTGGTTCGTACCCTAGAAAGTTGATGGTGATGTTGGTACTTTGTTGAACCTGACGGTAGTCAAAAACACCTTTTTCATTCGTTGTAATTTTACTGCTGTCATCAAGGGTGATTGTTGCCATGTGCAAAGTTTCCAAACTTGATTTGTCAATTACTTTTATGCTTTGTGCATGGGCAATATTGACCCCTAAAATTATGAGGAGAATGATTTGTTTGATCATAATTGTTTTTATTGGCTATAAAACATAGAAAAATTTACAGTACTCTTTTGAAGAACTGTAATTGTGGTTTGAATAACAGGCGCTTATAATACTTCAGGAGGGAGTGTTTTGTCTGAAGCTTGAAAAGTGATGCTAGAAAAATAATAGGGAAAATGATGGCTTAATTGGTAAAGTAAAACTTGTTTTTTTGATAAATGAATGGTGGTAAAAGTAAAATAACTATTCAATTTTTCCGAATTGATTTCAATCGTATTATTGTCCTTACTGTTTTGATGGATAGCTTTTACAAATTCATTTACCAAAGCTGTAAAACCCTGTTCAAGTTTATCAAATTTACAGCTGAAATGGTTTTTGTTTTGGTGAATTGATATGGCAATAATATCGTATAGTTTACCCTCATGTATCAATTCATTTTCTTCAAATAGTGCTTGTTTTTTTACTGCTTTCATTTCTGAATCAGTTAAGATAATGATACAGACTGTAGTTTTTTTCGAATTAATATAGTCTCTGAAATACCCTTTATAAATAGGTTCCATGAGTTTTATGAATCCAAAAGCTGAAAAAGTGTATACGCTAAGAAATATGATAATGCCTGGCTTCAAATTTGATTTATTTAAGAAAAATTATCACTTTACTTACACTATCTAAATGTAAGTATAATAGTTTACTTTATAAAACTGTTTTTGTGTCAAATTATTTTTCAATGAAAAACCAAAGATTAGCAACCTTATTTATGACCAGCTGAAAACACCAAGAATCTAATTTTGAATTTTGAATTGAATGCATGTGTGAAAAACAAAATTTGAATTGAAATATTGTGCGATGATGGAGTGTTTACTATATTTTTGGAAGAAGGCTAAATGCTCGATTTATAATGGACCTCTCCAACTATTTTATAGATGAATGCGACACCGTATAAAACATATCGGGTATTATTGCACCTAAACAAACTTGAAATAATATAAAGTGTTTTAAATCAATTTGTAAACCAGCAACCGCTAATTATGAAAACAAAAAACTCCTAATCACATAAAGCAATTAGGAGCTAATATTATTCTAGAAAACTTGTAACCCGAAAACTTGAAAACCGTTAACTTGTGAACCGTTAACTTGATAACCGTTAACTTGATAACCGTTAACTTGATAACTAAAATACTACCAAGGATTAGTCGCCTTTGGATCGTCCAGAGAAGTTAAATTGACCGCTACCACGGAAGTAATTTCAGGAACTGCTTTTTTAATGGCTTCTTCAACACCTGCTTTCATGGTCATTGCTGACATACGGCATGTACCGCATGCACCCATTAATTCAAGTTTAACGACACCATCACTAGTGATTTCCAGCAATTTTATGTTTCCTCCATCAGCTTCCATATACGGTCTTACACCATTTAGTGCTTCTTCTACCCGTGCAGTGATGGATTGGTTCACTTCAATATTCGCTTCCATGAGGTTATACTTTAATATCTACTTTCTTAGTTTTGTCTTGAGTAGCGTTTCTAATAGCAATTTGTTGTGCTACAGATTCTGCTAAATCCTGAAATGCTTTAGCTGTTACATTGTCATCCATCACAATCGGACGACCTGCATCTCCTGATTCTCTAATGCTTTGTACCAACGGAATTTGACCCAAATAATTAACACCATAAGCTTCGGCTAAGGCTTTTCCTCCATCTTTTCCAAAGATATAGTATTTGTTATCAGGCAATTCTTCAGGTGTAAAGTAAGCCATGTTTTCGACAACACCTAAAATAGGGACATTTATTTGTGGCTGCTGAAACATGGAAAGTCCTTTGGAGGCATCAGCCAAGGCAACTTTTTGTGGCGTGGTAACAATGATCACTCCTGTAACCGGAACAGTTTGTACCAAAGTTAAGTGAATGTCACTCGTTCCAGGTGGCATGTCAATTAATAAATAATCCAGTTCGTCCCATTTACAATCACCAATAAACTGACGTAAAGCAGAACTTGCCATTGGTCCTCTCCAAACTACCGCACCTTCTGAGGGCGCCAGAAAACCAATAGAAATCATTTTTATGCCATATTTTTCAATAGGGATAATGTAATTTTTGCCATCAATGTTTTCAAGTACTGGTTGTGCATCTTCTACACCAAACATTACCGGAACAGATGGTCCAGAAATGTCAGCATCAATCAAACCTACTTTAGCACCACTTTTGGCAAGTGCAAGTGCTAGGTTTGAAGTGACAGTTGATTTTCCAACGCCTCCTTTACCGGAAGCAATGGCAATGATGTTTTTTACTCCAGGCAATACCGGAGCGCCAAATCTTCCTGTAGAAACTTCAGCAGTAAGGTTTACCGTAACTTTTAAGGCTGCAGAAACATGCTCATGTACTGCATCAATACAACTGTTGCGGATAAGCTCTTTCAAAGGGCAGGCAGGCGTTGTTAAAATTACTGTAAAACTTACATTCTCCCCTGTAACTTCTACATCTTTGATCATATTCAAGGTTACCAGATCCTGTTTTAAATCAGGTTCCTGAACTGTTGAAAGGGCTTTTATGATATCTTCTTTGGTAAAATTCATTATTTATTCTATTATAAATCGCTAAACATCTTAACTAATTCAATGTTTTAAGGCTACGAATATAGTAATTTTGACTCTGAGTTTTAAGTTTAAAGCAACAAATCTATTGACAACTTAACTTGTTTATCAAGACCCATTACGCTGTACATTTAACCATCATATCCTACATCCTCTTTTAAATTTCCTCCAAGCGCACTTGCAACAGCCAATTGATCACAACGTTCGTTTTCAGGATGACCACTGTGACCGCGAATCCACACAAACTTTACTTTATGTTTTCGGTACACAGGAATAAAGCGACGCCATAAATCTTCATTTTTTTTGTCTTTAAATGCCTTTTTAACCCATCCCCAAATCCAGCCTTTTTCTACAGAATCAACTACATATTTTGAATCAGAATAAATGGTCACCGGCAAGTCATTTCCTTTCAGGGCTTCCAACCCTGCAATTACAGCCAATAGTTCCATGCGGTTATTGGTGGTACGTTTAAAACCTTCACTCAATTCTCTGCGGTGTTGTCCAAAAGTCAATATCGTCCCATATCCACCAGGACCAGGATTTCCTCTTGAAGCACCATCGGTAAACATGTTAACCATTTGTTTTTTATCCGTTTTTGTAAATGATTTTTGATCAATTGTTGATTTTAGCTATTTTAAAAATTATAGTATATAGCCAAAACTAAATCCTAGTTGTACCGGAATAAAAAAACCGGGTTTTCGAACAGGACTGAATAGGTCAGCACTTTTTGACTGGCCATCCAATTGTTCTTTGTATGTTTTTATACCAACTCCAAGTCCTACAAAAATATCCATGGTAAATCCAGGTTTGTCTGTGGCCTTTAATAAACGGTCTCCTATTTGAACGGTATATTGATAAATGTTGGCATTTGCGTTTAATAAATGAGTACTTCCAATAGTAGCATTGACATAAGCAGTGTAATCCATTTTATGGTATTTAATTTCATGACCATAATACAACATTCCGTAACTGTTCATTTTTTTATAAAATCTTTGTTTTAAACCAATTGCAAATCCAGAACTAAAAATTTTATCTGTGTCCTGAGATTCGGGACTTCCCAAAAATGGAATTCTATAAACGGTATAATTTAATTCCAATCCCATTTTTTCCTCCATATAATACTCTATGTATACAGGGAAACTTCCGCGCATAATTGCGACAGGGTTACAACTTAAAATGGTAGTATTGTATTGGTTAAGAGATGGATTGAAGAACCTGGTGTGGCGTTTCTTTTTCTTTTTTTGAGCTATCTCTACCTCTTTTTTTGGAATAATTTTGAAGACAATGGTATCTTTGATATTGATGGTATCAGTTAATACCTTTTCAGGTACTTGGTCATAATAAGTTTTGTAATAACCCGCAATGGCTTCATCACCATCATATAATTTCCAAGAACCAATCTTGTTTCCGTCTTTGATTTTGCCTTCCATTTTTAACTTTCCATTGGGGAAATATCCTTTATACCATCCTTCCCCATCCACAAAATCACCATTGGCTTCCACGTTACCGTTAGGATAATAATAGGTCCATTTACCATGGTTTTTTTCCTGTTTGATATAGCCGTCAATTCTTAATGCACCGTTTTGGTAATATTCTTTGTATGGTCCATCGCCACTGTTAAAAGTACTCTCTCCCTTTAAACCTCCAATTTCATAATAAGACAACCATTTGCCATCTTTTTTCCCCGAAGTCATTTCTCCTTCAGTACTTAATTGACTGTTAGGGTAATAGTATTTCCAGTTACCTAATTGTAATCCATGGATATAATTTCCTTGTGCCGAAATCACCTTGTTGTCGTGGTAATACATCCAAAAGCCATCTTTCATGCCTTCTTTTTCATTTCCAAATGCTTTTAATATGCCATTTTCGTGGTAATAATGCCAAATGCTATCGCCCAATCCATTTTTTAAAAGGCCTTCCATTTTGAGGGTACCGTCTACATAATATTCTTTGTACCAGCCTGAATTGTTGGTTAACAGCGCATCTCCTTTCACACGGCCATCTTCATAAAAGTATTTCCAAGGTCCCGTGATGGCTCCATTTTCGTAATCTCCCATTGATTTGATTACTTGGTCTTCGTAATAAAAAATCCAGGTACTGTCTTTTTGACCATTTTTCAATTTACCTTCCATTTGAAGGTGCTTGTTTTCATAGTAGTATTTCCAATTTCCTTCAGGAAGATTATTTACATAATAACCACTTGATTTTTTGTTGCCATTTTCATAATAAAATTCCCATAATCCGTTTTGTTTATTTTGTTCAAAAAAACCTTTTATTTTTAAATTGCCATTTAAATAATAGGCTGTATACAGTCCATCGATGGATTTTTTGTTTTTGTTGTTTAAAAAATATTCTTCTTTGAGTTGTGTTTTTGCGGCATCGTACCAAACCTGTTTTTTAATATTTTGGGCATACAATTGTTCATCTAAAAAAGTAAGACCTAGGGTGAATAAAATGAAACTTATGACAATTCTCAATTTCTTAAGATTTATATAACGTTTTGATTTTGCAATTTGATAAAAAACAGGGATTAACAAAAAATAATCGATGTTTTCTTTATGGTTATAATACTCCTTCCCAATATGCTTTAAAAACACAAATGCCTCCGATAAGTTCCGAAGGCATTGGAGTGAAAGCTATGCTTGAGGGGCAAGGGCAGATTCGATGTATGCTTTTCCCCAATTGTCGATTTCCTCCTTGGACCATAATTCAGGGAAAAAAACTATTTTTTGAAATCTTGGAGGCAGATATTGTTGCCAGTTGGTTCCTCCGGTAGATGTCATGTCTACCGGTTTTTTACTTAGATGTTTTGCCGCGGCTTTAAAGTGAATCAACGCCCAATGCACATTCATGTTTAAATCAAATGCTTTGTATGCCTCTTTTAATGCTTCTGAGAGGGGTTCTTTTTGTTGGAGTTGTTCAAAAATTGTCCATAAATTAAGTGTTTGAAATTTCGTCGCTTCACTTAATAAGTAGGTGTCGTATTTTTCTTCAAACTGTACCAGTGTCAGGGTCTTTTTTCCTGTTTTGGAATCAATAGACCCTTTTTTCCAATAGAGGTGGGGGTATAAGTCTTGGATGTCAACACCAACGTCAGCATTTCGGTATTCTTTGTCGACCAAATGTATTATAGGCGTTGCATTCAATTCTATTTCCCTAAACTGACAGGATTGAAATCCACTTGCAGGCATCAAACTGGTTCTGAATTGGCCAAACTGACTTTTGCTGATTGAACCAATAATATGTTCAAAGGAAATTAACAATTGATTGAAATAATGATTGATGCGTATCATTTTTTCCAATACAAAAGAGGAAGAAATGTTTTTTTCAGTAATAACCTGATTAATATCAAACAAAATCAATTTGAAATAAAGCTCAGCGATTTGGTGATATACGACAAAAATAAATTCATCAGGAAAATTTGTTTTAGGTTTTTGTAAACTCAACAAAGTATCCAATTGAATATAGTCCCAATAGTTAAGGTATTGGTTATGAGTCATTCCTTCAAGGTAGGAATTTAAATCCTGACCATCAGCTTCAAATTTATTCCTTAATTTTTGAAGAATGACAGCAAGTTGTTCGTCTGATTGGATTTTATTCATGGTATGGCTCAACAAAAAAAGCTTATATTCGTTTGTAAATTTGAGATTAAATTCAACCAAATCAAAATTTCAACCATGGCAATCGACAAATTTGAATCACCTGACTTTTATAATATCGATGATTTGCTCACTGATGAACATAAATTGATTCGCAGTTCCATGCGTGATTTTGTAAACAAAGAAATCAAGCCCATCATTGAAGATTGTTGTCAAAAGGCAGCATTCCCGCAACAAATTGTGAAGAAGTTTGGAGACATAGGTGCATTCGGTCCTTTTGTTTCAAGTCAATATGGTGGAGGAGGATTGGATTATATCGCTTACGGCATCATGATGCAGGAAATCGAAAGGGGCGATTCCGGTATGCGCTCCACGGCTTCTGTACAAGGTTCTTTGGTGATGTATCCCATATATACTTTTGGAAGTGAAGCACAAAAGCACAAATACTTACCTAAGCTGGCATCTGGCGATTATTTGGGCTGTTTTGGACTTACAGAACCTGATCATGGCTCCAACCCAAGCGGTATGGTTACGCGATTTGAAGACAAAGGAGACCATTATTTGTTGAATGGCGCCAAGATGTGGATTTCAAACGCTCCTTTGGCTGACATTGCAGTAGTTTGGGCAAAAAATGAAGCAGGTAGAATTCACGGTTTAATTGTAGAACGTGGTATGGAAGGTTTTACGACACCCACTACGCATAATAAATGGTCTTTAAGGGCAAGTAGCACTGGTGAACTGGTGTTTGACAATGTGAAAGTGCCTAAAGAAAACTTATTGCCTGGTAAAAGTGGTTTGGGCGCACCATTAATGTGTTTAGATTCTGCCAGGTATGGCATTGCCTGGGGAGCTTTGGGTGCTGCAATGGAATGTTATGATGTCGCCAAAAAATATGCACTTCAACGAATCCAATTTGGGAAACCAATAGCTTCATTTCAATTGGTACAAAAGAAATTGGCAGAAATGCTGACAGAAATCACTAAAGCGCAATTGATTTGTTGGCGTTTAGGAATGTTGAAAAATGAAGGAAAGGCAACTACCTCGCAAATATCGTTGGCCAAAAGAAATAATGTGGCTTTAGGTTTAGATGTTGCCCGGGAAGCGAGACAAATTATTGGCGCCATGGGCATAACAGGTGAATATCCTATCATGCGACACATGATGAATTTAGAATCAGTGGTAACTTATGAAGGAACACATGATATTCACCTCTTAATTTTGGGGAATGAAATAACAGGAATTCCCGCTTTTGAATAATAAAAAAAGGCGATTCAAATGATTGAATCGCCTTTTTTAGTGTTTTATGATTTTGATTAGTGTTTTGACAAATAATCAGCAACGCCGTCTTGGGTTGCATTCATGCCTTCTTTACCTTGAGACCAGTTTGCAGGACAAACTTCACCATATTTTTCGTTGAATTGAAGTGCATCAACAATTCTGATGGCTTCGTCAATGCTACGTCCAAGTGGAAGGTCATTGATTACACAATGTCTTACCGTTCCTTCTTTATCAATTAAGAATGTTCCTCTGTATGCGACAGGTGAACCTTCAAATATCATTTCTCCTTCGTCATTGTAAGTGTAATCTCCAGCAAGAACACCATAATTGGTCGCAATAGTTTTGGCCATATCGGCTACCAATGGATAGGTAACTCCTTCAATTCCACCTTTGTTGCGTGGAAGATTTACCCAGGCAAGGTGTGAAAATTCGGAATCAACTGAAACGCCAATTACAGCAGTATTTCTTTTTTTGAATTCTTCTAATTTGTCTTGAAAAGCGATAATTTCAGTAGGACAAACAAAGGTGAAATCAAGTGGGTAAAAGAATAATATTACATCTTGTTTACCGATAAATTGTTCTAATGTAAAGTTTTCGACAATTTGACCATTTACAACAGCAGGAGCTGAAAATAAAGGAGCTTTTTTTCCTATTAATGACATAGCTTATTAGTTTGTTTTGTTTGAAATTACGAACCTGCTTGCAAATTACAAGCACTGTATTTAGTTTCCAAACATTATCTTGATTATTGAGCAAATTGAAAAAAGAATTGGTTCAAAGTTTATTTCTGAATTTCAATGGTTGCAGTTTTTTTTGCTATTTTGTTGTAATCCAAAAAATCCTCCAACCAAAAATTAGAAATAATATAAGCATTTCACTAAAAAAACGGTATTGTTGTGTTTGAATTTCCTTATCAGGCTATTCTATATTTATTTGTATCAACCTCGTCAAATTTAAAAACAACTATTTGGTTTGATTTTAAGTGTATAGTTTCAATACTTTATTCGAATTTTTGATTTATAAGTTTTTCAAATCGTAAATACATTTACAATGAAAGGAACAATTTTAAGTAGAATGGTTGGACTTACAGTAGGCGTGAGTTTTGGTCCAAACAAGTTGGTTAAAACTATCAAGTTATAGCCAGATAGTACAACTTTCGTAAAAAATAAAATATAAATGGGTCAACCAAGGTTGTTCAAACAACACAAGCATCGTCAATTGATTCTACTAATTTGCATAATATAGTAAATTATACCAAATACATTTTTAATATAGACCGTTTGTGTCAACTTTAATTTTATAATTCAGTAAATATTAGGGCGTTTCCGCCGCGGCGGATCGCGTGTTCGGCACTCGTCCCGATTTTTTCGGGAAGCTCAAACTCCCGAAGCATCGGGACGAAGCATCGGGACTACCCGCTAACGCAAAGCGGATGTACTAAAGCTTTTTGTGTTTTTCTAATGAAATATTTGTCAAAATGTATTAGACTATTTAATATATGTGTTTGGTATTACTAAATCAATATATATTGATAATCACGAATACTGCTTGTGCGTCACTGCTAGGGATTTTATCTGGATGATATATCAAGGTCAATTTACGATAGGTATTTTGATTTCCTCCTCCGTCGCATTTCTATCCATCCCTAATATGCGGTAATAATTGTGTATGCTTCTAATTATTTATCCCTAAAATAATATGTTTTTTGAGAAGTATAAATGCCTTGATTTTTAGCAATAATATAGGCTACAAAGCAAGCCATACTGATGTATGGAATGGTGGCCGCACCAAACAGTTCTATGCCCATCATGACAGAGGCAAGTGGTGTTCGGGCGCAACCAGAAAATACCGCCACAAATCCCATGGCAGCCATTAAGGCAACTGGCAATGGAAGGAATACCGAAAGGGCGCTTCCTAACGTTGCTCCGATAAAAAATAGGGGAGTAACTTCTCCGCCTTTGAAACCAACTCCCAGCGTGAATGCTGTCAATGCCATTTTTAAGATGAAATCATGACTTGCAGCTGGAGTTTCAAATGCTTTTTGAATGTGTTCAATTCCTAATCCAAGGTACCTGTCGTTTTGAAACAAGCAATGGGAGATGGTAAATATGGCTAACAAAGTACATCCCCCAACGAAAATGCGCCATATATCATTTGAAATCAATATTTTGGATTGGGCATTTATCCAGTGACTTAATTTTGTATAGGTCAATGCTGTGATGCCAAATATTAATCCTACTACTAACGTTAAAGCTATGTTTTGAAGGGAAAAGGTCGGAATGTCATACACAAA
>Ga0209353_10001710_pt1 | contig 12374 bp, 9 predicted proteins | sample LauGreSpBDMM15SD_2_FD_187561 | JGI IMG/M metagenome (GOLD analysis project Ga0209353, IMG submission 187561) | Freshwater lake microbial communities from Lake Michigan, USA - Sp13.BD.MM15.SD (SPAdes) (version 2) | ecosystem: Environmental > Aquatic > Freshwater > Lake | place: Lake Michigan, USA...
AAAAAAAATTAAGCAGTACATTAAAAAAAATAAACACGTTAAAGATGTACCCGTATATGATCCTGCTTTAACGCCAGTTTTTACTGTAGAACAAATTGAAAAAATATTGCCGCATAGATATCCATTCTTATTTCTTGATAAAATAATTGAACTATCGGATACTGTTATTGTGGGTGTTAAAAATATAACTTTCAATGAGTGGTTTTTTCCTGGACACTTTCCAGGGAATCCAGTAATGCCAGGTGTATTGCAAATTGAAGCATTGGCTCAAACTGGAGGCATCCTGTGTATTAACGCCATGCCAGAAGGAAACTATGATACTTACTTTTTAAAAATAGACAATTGCAAATTCAAACAAATGGTAAAACCAGGTGATGCCATGATATTGAAAATGGAATTGACTGCTCCTATTCGTCGGGGTATTTGCGAAATGCGAGGTACTGTTTATGTAAATGGTAAAGTAGCCACCGAAGCAGACTTAGTTGCGCAAGTAGTTAAAAGAGCAGAATAAAAAAATAAAGAAATTATATGACGCATCCATTTACATATATCGATCCCAATGCAAAAATTGCGCCCAATGTAAAAATTGATCCATTCACTGTAATTCATGGTGACGTGGTTATTGGTGAAGGTACTTGGATAGGAAGTAATGTGACCATTATGAATGGAACCAAAGTGGGAAAGAATTGTCGCATATTTCCAGGTGCCGTAATAGGCGCCGACCCTCAGGATTTAAAATTTAATGGTGAAAAAACCTCGGTTGAAATTGGAGACGGTACTACCATTAGAGAATTCGTAACTATTAATCGTGGAACTTCGGACAGATGGATTACCAAAGTGGGTAACAACTGTTTAATTATGGCTTATAGTCATATTGCACATGACTGTATTATTGGAAACAATTGTATCCTAAGCAATAGTGTACAAATTGCAGGACACGTAACATTGGGAGATTACTCTTGGATAGCAGGCGTAAGTGCTGTTCACCAATTTGTAAACATTGGTCAGCATGCTTATATTGCTGGAGGTAGCTTGGTAAGCAAGGATGTACCCCCTTATATTAAGGCAGTTCGTAATCCATTAAGTTATGGAGGTGTGAATAGTGTTGGATTAAAAAGAAGAGGATTTGACTTAGAAAAAATTAATCACATATTAGATATCTACCGATATATTTTTAACAAAGGAATGAATACCACGCAGGCATTAGAATTTATTGAAGAAGAATTGCCAGCAACCGATGAACGTGATGAAATTGTTACTTTCATTAGAGATAGCGGACGTGGTATTATCAAACGATTTGGTAAAGGCCTCGTAGAAGAAGATTAATTATGGTACAAATAAGCCTCCAAAAAGCAGGTAAAAGATTCAATAAGGATTGGATTTTCAAAGACCTTGACTACAGTTTTGAAATGGGGCAGCACTATGCATTAATTGGAAACAACGGATCCGGCAAAAGCACTTTACTACAAACCATTTCTGGATATGCTACTTTGTCTAAAGGCAAAATTGAATGGGGGGACTATAATACCGAAACTATTTTTCAACAAATAAGTGTAGCCGCACCTTACCTAGAACTAATTGAAGAATTCACTACGATAGAACAATTTGAATTTCATAATCGATTCAAACCATTCAGAAAGGATTTGACTACAGCACAGATGATTGAGATGATTGGATTAAAAGCAGCAACCGATAAACAAATAAGATACTTTAGTAGTGGAATGAAACAAAGATTAAAATTAGCATTGGCTATTTTTTCAGAAACCCCTATCCTTTTATTAGACGAACCTTGCAGCAATTTAGATAAAGAAGGATACGCCCTTTATCATGATTTAATTCGTAATTATGCAATGCATAAATTAATTATTATTGGCAGCAATGATACGCAGGAATACGATTACTGCACCAAGCATATTAATTTATTAGACTACAAAGTAGGAGGAAACAATAACTAGTAAAAATAAATACTAGCTTCTACTCGCAATTAACAAATTCAGATCCGTAAATTTCAAGTGAAACTTTTCACTGATGTAAAAGTCGGTAAGGGCCCCTTTGTATAAATAAATACCTTCTCTTAAGTGTACTTGTTGCCAAATTATTTCCTCTAATCCTCCCATATCTCCTACCTGAATTAATAAAGGCATTAATACATTGCTTATGGCTTGACTTGCGGTACGCGCAAATCCACTTGGTATATTAGGTACCCCATAATGAATTACATTATGCTTGGTAATCACAGGGTGTTCGTGATTGGTTAACTCACTGGTTTCAAAACAACCGCCCCTATCAATAGCCACATCAATAATAATACTGCCGGGACGCATGGCGGCAACCATTTCCTCGGTCACTACAATGGGTGCTCTACCAATTTCATTGCGCAAAGCACCTACCGCAACCTCACAAGTTTTTAATTGTTTGGCTAAAATCTTAGGTTCCAGTACACTGGTCCATACTCTTTGACCTAAATTATTTTGAAGCCTTTGTAAACGAGAAACATTATTATCAAATACTTTAACACTTGCCCCCAATGCCAATGCGTTACGGGTTGCAAACTCTCCAATAATATCTGCGCCAATGATGACCACCTTAGTAGGTGGGACGCCACTAATTCCACCTAATAAAATACCTTTCCCTTGATTAAAATTACTTAAATATTGACCGGCAATTAACATCACGGCACTGCCCGTAATTTCTCCCATACTTCTTAAGATCGGATAGTTTTGATTTTCATCTTTTATATTTTCAATGGCTAAAGCTGTTATTTTTTTTGCCATTAATTTTTCTACCAGTTCTTTTTTTAATGCAGACAAATGCAAAGGCGAAATAATAGTTTGATGCATTTGCAAATACGGCAAATCTGCTTCCACTGGAGGCGCCGTCTTTACCAAAATAGGGCATTTATACACTTCTTCTTTTTCAAAAATAATTCGAGCACCCGCTTCTGCATAATCATGGTCCGAATACCTGCTCCCTTCCCCAGCACCCGATTCTACCATTACTTCATGCCCATTGGCCACCAATACCCCTATGGCATCGGGGGTCAACCCAATCCTGTTTTCCTGAAAAGCAATTTCTTTAGGGATACCAATTAACAATGGCTTAGTCCTATGTGGAATATCCAGCACTTCCTCCTGGGTTTCATAGGAAAACGAACTTGAAATTTGTGGTTTAAAGGAACTCATGCTAAAATGTTTTTATGAAGTTATAATAATCCTTCTATGTTCGGGATCTAAAATTTCAATTTGAATATGAATATGATCGGCTGGTAACAAAGCAGGCGCTTTCTCCGGCCACTCTATAAAACAAATCGCTGCTTCCTCCATTGCCGCTTCTACCCCGGTTCTTCTGGCTTCTGCCTCGTCAGCTAATCGATACCAATCCATATGATACACCATTTTACCTTGGGCATCATATTCATTCATAATAGAAAAAGTGGGACTCGATACCGCATCCGTAATGCCCATTTGTTTACAAATGCGCGCAATCATAGTGGTTTTCCCGGCCCCCATGGGCGCGTAAAAAGCCCAAATGGGCTGATTGCCAAATTGACTTAAAAGCTGGGCCGCTATCTTGTCAATTTCGCCTATAGTATAAGTCATCTCCATTTATCAAAGATACACCAAGTATTATAAAGCCAAAATCATAAATCTCAAAAGGGTTGTACCTTTGTAATGTAAAATAGTTTACAAGTGACCCCGAAAAGAAGTGCTATGGAACATGTTCAATTAAAAGTAGACGGTATGAGTTGCACCAACTGTGCACTTTCTATTCATAAGTATTTGGAGAACCAGGGGGTAGGCGAACCCAAGGTTAGTTTTATGGAGGGGGAAGTGCAGTTTGACTTGCCTACCGAGTTAAAAAAAGAAACGCTTATAAAAGGCATTGCCAATTTAGGTTATAAAGTGCGCGGACAGGAGGATGCTGCCCCTGCAAAAAAATGGTTGGACAATAATAGAGATCGTGCTTTATTTTGTTTCATTTTTACCATTCCATTGGTAGCACATATGATACCGGGCATTCATCAAATTCCTGGAATGCATGTTTTTATGAACCCACTTGTGCAATTAGGGATGACCATTCCCGTTTTCATAATAGGGATGGGTTATTTTGGAAAAAGCGCATGGAATAGTCTGCTCAACGGCATACCTAATATGAATGTATTAGTGAGTATTGGAGCGCTTGCCTCTTTTGGATATAGTTTATATGGAACCTTTATAGGTAAGGGGATGGAGTTTGCTTATTATGAAACCACCGCAACCATTTTAACCCTTGTGTTTTTTGGAAATTATTTGGAGGATGCTTCTATCGAATCTACGCAACGTGCTTTAAAAGATTTAGTTAAAGCACAAAAGGTAATGGCCAATATGATTGTGTTTGATGAAAATCATAAAGAGATATTATTTAATGTAGAGAGCGACACTTTGAAAGTGGGCGATTTAGTTTTAATAAATTCAGGTGAAACCATTCCCATGGATTGTAAAGTATTATGGGGTGAAGCCAATGTGAATGAATCTATTGTGACAGGAGAAAGTGTCCCGGTATTTAGAAAGATGAATGACATTTTACTAGGCGGAAGTACTATTGAAAATGGAACTTTGAAAGCTTATATTACTGCAGTGGGAAATGATACCGTACTTGCCAATATTTTAAAAATGGTAAAAGCTGCGCAAGGTGAAAAGCCACCCGTGCAAGTTTTAGCGGATAAAATTTCGGCTATTTTTGTACCCCTAGTATTAGGTATTGCCTTAGCTACTTTAATTGGCAATTATTTTTTTGCACACAACGCATCTGGCGCACCTATTGGTTTTGGAGAGAGTATGTTAAGAGCCATTGCGGTATTGGTTATTTCCTGTCCTTGTGCAATGGGGCTAGCTACCCCTGCTGCCATTGCAGTTGGATTGGGTCGGGGTGCAAGAAATGGAATTGTTTTTAAAAATGCAAAGAGCTTAGAAGCATTTAAGGATATTAAACAAGTAGTGTTTGATAAAACAGGAACACTTACCACTGGACATTTTGAAATTGCACATTTTAAAATCGCGGATGGGCATAATCGTATGAATGAATCGGATTTTAAAGCATTGGTATATTCGTTAGAAAGATATTCCAATCATCCTATTGCAAAATGTATTAGTAGAAGTTGGAAAACAAACAATGCAAATAACTGGTCAAAAATAGAAGAAGTAAAGGGCATGGGCATACAAGCCTTAGACAAGGAAGGCAATGAATATTGGTCAGGATCTTTTAAAACATTAAAAGATCAAACTGCAGAAGATGGACATAATGTATATATCCAAAAAAACGGAGTACTCATTGGATGGGTAGACGTCACCGATCAAATAAGACCAGAAGCCAAAGAGGTAATTGAAACTTTGCACAAGCAAGGCATTCATACTATATTATTAAGTGGTGATAGAAAAGAAAAATGCGAAGCGGTGGGTAAAGCGTTGGGCATTCAAGAAATTATTAGCGAACAAAGCCCAGCAGATAAACTAAATAAACTAGACGAACTTACTGCGATTGCCCCAACAGCCATGGTGGGTGATGGTATAAATGATGCCCCTGCATTGGCCAAGGCAACTATTGGTATTTCCTTAAGCAATGCTTCCCATATAGCCATTCAAAGTGCACAGGTTATTTTAATGAATCAGGGATTAAAAAATCTACCCATGTCATTGGGATTGGGCCGTCGCACCTATGAAACCATTAAAGAAAACCTAGGATGGGCTTTCTCTTACAATATAGTCGCAATTCCTGTGGCAGCCTTAGGATTTTTAGGCACTTGGGGACCTACCTATGGCGCCTTAATTATGGGATTGAGTGATGTGGTATTAGCGTTAAATTCGTTGAGATTATTTAAGAAAAAGCTAGTGTAATTATTTTTTGAAATCCTTACAGTCCATATTAACAACCTATTGGGGTTATGAGCAATTCAGGCCACAGCAACTCGCTGTGATAAATAGTGTGCTCGAAAAAAAAGACACCCTTACTTTATTACCCACGGGTGCAGGAAAATCTTTATGCTTTCAAGTTCCCACTATATTTGAAAATGGTATTTGTTTGGTGATTAGTCCGCTCATTGCACTCATGCAGGATCAGGTTAAGGACTTGCAATCTAAAAATATACCTGCCATTGCTTTAGGAGGACAATTAAGCGAGGAAGCGCAGGAAGAAATTATGAAAGCAGCTATTCGTGGAAAATATAAATTTATTTATTGCTCACCAGAAAAACTAGCACAAAAAAATTTCCAGGATACACTCACGCAAATTAAGTTTACCTTATTTGCCATTGACGAAGCACATTGTATTTCACAATGGGGCTATGACTTTAGACCTTCCTACCGCAAACTTAATATTCTTAAAGAACGCTTTCCCAATATTCCCATTTTAGCCATGACTGCTTCCGCCATTCCAACAGTACAGGAAGATATCATGAAACAACTGGCATTTAAACAGGCCAATATCATTACCGATAGCTTCTTAAGGCCCAATCTAAAATACAGCGTACAAAAAGTTTCGGTAAAAATTCATTCATTAAGAAATATTTTAAACGCGTTAACTGGCAATGCCATAATTTATTGCAATACCAGAAATAATGTTACACAACTCACACAATTGCTCAATAACTATGGTTACAAAGCGGGGGAATACCATGCAGGTATGACCATTGAAGCGCGCAAAATGGTACAAACAAATTGGATGCAGGATATTACCCCAATTGTAGTATGCACCAGTGCTTTTGGGATGGGTATTCACAAAGGAAATGTTCGCGCTGTGGTACATTATGACATACCCGGAAGTGTAGAACAATATTATCAAGAAGCAGGGCGTGCTGGAAGAGACGGTGAATATGCAGAAGCTACTTTATTATACCAACAAAACGATTGGGACTACTGGATAGAATTACAAGAAAAAAAATATCCTTCGATTGACGTTATTAAAAAGATATTTCAGGATTTAGCCAATTTTGTGCAGCTTCCTATTGGCATGGGAGAGAAACAACAATTTCCATTTGACTTTGAAAACTTTTGTACTGTTTTTAAATGGGACAAAATTATAGCACGTAATGCATTTAGTTGGATTCAACAGGAAGGGCATATTCGTTTTTCTGAATCGGCCTTTACCCCTTCCATGGTGCAAGTAATAGGAGACAGAGCGAGTATTGAAAATTTTCAGCTTGCACAACCCGAGGCCGGAATCGTATTGCAAACCTTATTGCGCACATATGGTGGTATATTAGATAGTCCCCATTTTATCAATGAAATATTGTTAGCCGATCTTTTACAAAGGGACATCCCTTTTGTGCTTCAAAAGCTTCAGTTGTTGTCACTACATGGCATGATTAGTTTTGATCAGAAGCAAAATCAGCCGGTGGTACAATTTCTATGGAATAGAAGTGCCGCTTCTTATATGAAACTAGATTTGGACCATTATCAATTGATGAAAAAGGCATTTATCGAAAGAATTAAGCAATTTATTGGCTATTTACAAGGGCAAACCGCAATTTGCAGGAGTGTTTATCTTGCAAAATACTTTGGCGAAAAAGAGGCAAAACCCTGTGGAATTTGCGACATTTGTATAAGTACGAACGATTAGGTAAATTTAACAAAACATTGGAAATGGTTTTTTTATATAAAATGCTAAATATCGTTTCTTTACATAAAGCAACCAATTAAAATATAAACTATGGAAGACAAGAAAAAATACAAAGTGTTATTGTGTGAGGACGATAGCAATTTAGGATTGGTTTTGAAAAATTATTTAGAGCTAGACGAGTATGATGTTACTTTAGAACGTGATGGACGTTTAGGACTCGCGGCATTTCAAAGAGAGAAATTTGACTTATGCTTATTGGATGTAATGATGCCGCATGTGGATGGATTCACATTAGCAGAAGATATTAGAGATATAGACCCAGATGTACCTTTATTTTTCTTGAGTGCAAAAACGCTTAAAGAAGATATTATTCATGGCTACAAACTAGGTGCAGATGATTATATCACAAAACCATTTGATAGCGAAGTGTTGATGCTTAAAATTAAGGCAATCATTAAGCGTAACGAAGAGGATCATAAAGTAAGCGATAATCAAGAATATGATTTAGGCAACTACCATTTTAATCCAAAATTGAGAGAATTAAAACACGGAGCGGGTGTTCAAATTTTATCTCCTAAGGAAAACGAGTTATTAAAGATGTTGTCAGAGCATAAAAACGATGTATTAACAAGAGAAAAAGCATTGAAGAAAATCTGGGGTAGTGATACTTACTTTAATGGACGCAGCATGGATGTATATATTGCAAAATTAAGAAAATTCTTAAGAGAAGATTCGCAAATTGAAATTGTTAATATTCATGGCAATGGATTTAGATTAGTTGTACAATAGGTTGTCGCCTATTCAATTACTACGAAATAGTAATCATAAAAAAAAGCGCACCTAAAAAAGATGCGCTTTTTTTATGCGCTATAATAACTTGGTATAAGGAATGTAACTACCTAAATAATTCTGGATTTTCAGCACTCCCTCCGCCTCTATATTTACCTAAATGCGTATAGGCTTTATGTGTCACTTCACGACCCCTTGGTGTTCTCTGTAAAAAACCTTCCTGTATTAAAAAAGGCTCATACACTTCTTCAATGGTGCCGGATTCCTCACCAACTGCCGTAGCAATGGTGGAAATACCAACAGGACCGCCTTTGAATTTTTCAATAATGGCTAATAATATGCGATTATCCATTTCATCCAATCCGTGATCGTCCACATTCAATGCTTTTAAAGCATGCTTGGTGATACCGATATCTACAATTCCATCATTCAGCACCTGCGCAAAATCACGTACCCTTCTTAATAAACCATTGGCAATACGAGGGGTACCTCGGCTACGTCTTGATATTTCACCTGCTGATTCTGTATTAATATTTACATTTAAAATACCGGCACTTCGTAAAATAATTTTTTCAATGACGCTGGCAGGATAATATTCCAAACGAGCCTTGATCCCAAAACGAGATAACAAAGGGGCTGTTAATAAACCACTTCTTGTGGTAGCGCCTACAAGTGTGAAGGGATTTAAATTGATTTGTATGCTTCTAGCGTTGGCACCGCTATCAATCATAATATCAATTTTATAATCTTCCATGGCCGCATATAAATACTCTTCTACGACGGTACTCAAACGGTGTATCTCATCTATAAACAATACATCATTGGCTTCTAAGCTTGTTAATAACCCAGCCAAATCACTGGGCTTTTCTATCACTGGGCCCGAGGTTTCTTTAATTTGTACACCCATTTCATTGGCTACAATTCTACTAAGTGTGGTTTTACCCAAACCTGGAGGACCATGAAATAATATATGGTCTAAAGCCTCCCCTCTTAATTTAGCTGCCTTAATAAAAATGCTAATATTCTCAATCAACTGTGGTTGACCAGTGAACGCGTCCATGTCGGCGGGGCGAATACTATTCTCAAATTCACGTTCCTGTGGATTTAAATCTTGATTCGTAGTATCTAAGTTTGGGTTGGACATTTATAAATTTGTACGTATTAAATAAAAGTAGGATTATTTAGCGGGTGTATATGACTTATCTAATAAATGGTTGTAAATAAATTTATTCTTTAAGTCCGCGAAATGCTTCCCTTTTGCACCACCCCATCCATGTCTTCCGCCAGGGTACAACATAAATTCAACTTCCTTGCCATTGTCCTGTAATGCACTTAACAATTGAATTGAATTTTGCATATGCACATTGTCATCCATAGTTCCATGCACTAATTGCAATACCCCTTTAAAGTTTTTAACATGTGTCATTACGTTACTAGATTTATAACCATCCGGATTTTCTTTTTGAGTATCCATAAATCTTTCAGTGTAATGAGAGTCATATAATTCCCATGCAGTTACACTTCCTCCTGCCAAGGCATGTGTAAATACATCTGCACCATAGGTTAATGCATAACAGCTCATATAACCTCCATAACTAAATCCAGTAATAGCAATTTTTTTAGGGTCTGCATTTCCATTGGCAATAAACCATTTGGCCATAGTCATATAATCCTGCATTTCCCAGTAACCTAAATTACGATACATATAATTCACTCCCTCTTTTCCAAAATGACCACTCGCTCTATGATCAAATGCCACTTGGATTAACCCTTCCTTAGCCCAGTTTTCCTTACTAGCCGGATTGCTCCATGAATCCATCACAGTGCCTGCATTAGGGCCACCATAAATACTAACTAATAAAGGATACTTTTTATTCGGATCCATATTCTTAGGCCAGGTTACCAAAGCAGGTAATTCATACAAACCATCGGCACTTTTAATACGAATGAGTTCAGTTTTTGCATAAGAAGCAGCATTAAAACTACTGTCAACTGCAGTCGCCAAGGTTTCTACTTTTGGCGCTCCTTTTTTAGCAATCTCAATTAAAGAAAATGCAGTGGGAGTTGTCACATTGCTATATACACCCACAAAGTTTTTTGCATCTGGCGCTAAATAAACCTGACTATAGTTAAAATTGCCCGTTGACAACCTTTTTAAATTATTACCATCAAATCCTATAGCGTAAAAATCAATTCTAGCCGTATTCTCTATGCCACGCGCGGTAAAATAAATAGTCTTTGTCTTTTCATCAATTAATTTAATACCCGTAACTGTATATTTTCCATTAGTGATTGGGTTTATTAATAGGCCATTCATGTCATACAAATACAACTGATTCCATCCTGTTGCATCGGACTGCGCAATGTAGCCTTTGTTATTTGCCAAAAAGTTAATTCTTCCACTTACACGATCTTCTAAATCAATCCAAGTTTTTTGATATTCTTTGTACACTTCTTTCTTAGTACCACTCGCCATATCCAACGCGTAAATTTTTAAATTATTTTGACCACGGTCCATCCAAGACAACCACATGCTATTGTTGTTTGGATTCCAAATAGGCCAACCAAAATATTGATCGTCTTGCTCATTGAAGTCAGCCCAGGTAATTTGTCCACCTGTTGGTGCTGCCCAACCGATTTTTACGGTTGGATTCTCGTCACCTACTTTAGGATATCTTGTCTCTTCAACAAAACCATGTAGACCTTCACTGTTGTAAATTGGGAACATAGGCACTTTGCGCTCATCAAAACGCATAAAAGAAATATACTTACTATCTGGACTCCACCAAAATGCACGATACTGTGTTGGACGACCAAAAATTTCTTCAAAATATACCCAACTCGCAAAACCATTTAATATTCCTTTGGTATTCTCATTGGTGATAGCAGTTTCTTTTTTATCGGCAATGCTTACCGTATATAAATTATTATTCTTTGTATAGCCTACAAAATTTCCATCAGGAGAAAGGGTAGGATTTTTTTCTTCTACCGCATCAAAAGTCAATTGTGTTTCAACGCCATTTTCTTTAACATAAACATTGGCATTTTTAACCAACACGGACTTCACTATACTAGCGGCCACAGCTGGCGCAGCGGTATACTGCTTGGTTGATAAATTATACAAATAATCTTTTGCTGTCTTTTCTCCATTTAGTTTTGTATTTACTACCACTTGGTTATTGTCTGCCCAACGTACAAAACGAGGTAAATTGGAACCCTGCATTTGAGCCATAGCGGTAAATGCGGTAACACTGAGACTTACAAATAATACAATTGATTTTTTCATATGACTTTTTTGATAATTAAGATAAATGGTTGGGATATATAAAATTTAAAACGTTTTATGTCTAGATAACAATGTTAATCATTCTACCTTTTACGAAAATTAATTTTTTCACTGGCTTGTCTTCCACCCACTTTTGAACGGCCGCATTGGCCAATACAATCGTTCGCACCTGGTCCTCAGTCGCATCCAAAGCAATAGAAATATTAGCTCTTACTTTCCCATTGATGCTCACCGGATACTCCTTAGCCGTTTCTAAAACATACTGTGCATCAAATATCGGATAAGTGGCATCCACAATTAAACCGGTATTTCCTAATGCGCTCCATAATTCCTCGGCAAAGTGAGGCGCATAAGGTGTAATTAAAATAAGCACTTGTTCTAATACAGCTTTCTTATGACAACCTGCATCATACAATTCATTAATACATATCATAAAGGTACTAATGGCAGTATTAAAACTATAGCGCTCGGTATCTTCTTCGATTTTCTTAATGGTCTTGTGTAATATTTTTAATTCTTCGGCAGTAGCTGCTTCGTCTACCCATACCTTTCCTTTCATCTCATCAAAAAACAATCTCCAAAACTTTTTAATAAAACGATGTACCCCCTCAATTCCTTTGGTATCCCATGGTTTACTTTGCTCCACTGGACCTAAGAACATTTCATACATTCTAAAGGTATCTGCACCATATTTTTGAACCAAGTC
>Ga0209353_10001711_pt1 | contig 12372 bp, 10 predicted proteins | sample LauGreSpBDMM15SD_2_FD_187561 | JGI IMG/M metagenome (GOLD analysis project Ga0209353, IMG submission 187561) | Freshwater lake microbial communities from Lake Michigan, USA - Sp13.BD.MM15.SD (SPAdes) (version 2) | ecosystem: Environmental > Aquatic > Freshwater > Lake | place: Lake Michigan...
AAGTGTAATGATTAAAAATAGAAAAGAATATATCGCAGATCTTGTAAAGCAATATAAAAATTTTAAAAAGAAACTTGTATTGTAATACAGTACATAAATAGAGAAGGGACTCAAATTTGAGTCCCTTCTCTATTTAAATCTTTATCGAAAGTATTAAGGAGCTAAAAAATTTTAGCGACTTAATACTTTGCAGGAGTGCCAAATTTTGGAATTGAATTTTTAATAAATATTCTTAAGTGCTCATTACTTGTTGCTAAATCCTCCTTGCGTAAATACATCATGTGTCCACTGCGGTATCCCTCCCAGCTCATTCTGTCTTTGATTTTACCCGCCGGATCCATTTGCCACATATTAAACTTGGCATTAAAATAATCACAAGCACCATCATAATACCCAGACTGCACAAATAAATGTAGATATGGATTTTCCATCATCGCTAAACGTAAATCATCTCCAGTTTTGTTGTTGTTATTATCCCAAGGAAATGTTGGACCAAAAATGTAATAGTTTAAATCGGTCTTGTATCCTAATTGGTCTCTTAGATAAATATTAATAGCGGGCGTAAAAGAATGCTCCCAGCTAGTTAATTCTGCATTATAATCGGGACCCGTACCTGCGTCTTTTTTATCAATTCCTATATAACGAGAATCTAAACGACCCACTGTTTTTCCTTGGTCCCGTAATAACTCTTTCCAGAAAAAATCAAACGGAATCTCTAGATTTTGTTGCGTTACAGCAGTTTCACTTAATCCAATATACCTTGCTAATTTCTTAGTAACCTCTTTTTTCTTATCTGCTTCTATATTCCATCCTTTTGAAAGCGTTGGCAATAATTCATTTAATGTAAACGCTTCCACTTCTGGTAAAAATGCAGTGAGGTCTTTGCTTTGTAAGTCGGCAGGTAATTTTTTATGAAACCATGCAGTAGCGGCCATATAAGGCACACGTAATGCAGCACTAGCAGGTCCATCCCGCTTAATGCCTAAATCGGTGGGTGATACCAATACCACACCATTTAAGAACATCCAATGTTTGTTTTGTAATTCTAAAGACAAACCAGATACACGGGTAGTTCCATAGCTTTCGCCAATCAAGAATTTAGGAGAAGCCCATCTTTTATTTCTTCCAACAAATGTATTAATCCAATCGGCTAAATATTTTACATCGGCATTCACTCCAAAGAATTTAGAGGTAGGGACTGACTTATCTACGATGCGAGAAAAACCAGTATTCACTGGATCTACATATACAATGTCAGCAACATCTAAAATAGATTGGTTGTTGTCTTCTACTCCATATGGTTGTACCGGATATCCCTCATCGTCTATTTTTAATTTTTTTGGACTGGTATAGCCCAAGTGCATCCATACACTTGCAGTGCCAGGGCCACCATTAAAAGAAATCATCAATGGACGCTCGTCTTTATTGGCAACGTCCGTTCTTTCATAATACACATAATATAATCCTGCAATGGCCTTGCCGTCCTCATCCCAAACCGGAATGGTTCCTGACACCACTTTATAGGGCACTTTTTGACCCTTAATGGTCACTTCACCCTTTGTTTCGGTTTTAGCTTCTAAAGAAAGCTCTCTTTTTAAACTTGGATTTTTATCCTCTTGTTTTGTAACGGGTTTTGCGACCTCTTCGGTTGGTCTTTGCGCCTGAGCAAACAAATTGGTCACTAAGAATACAGCCAGCCATAATTTCTTTTGCATATTTCTCTTTTTAAGTAGTAAGTATTATGATAGATAAATATACGGCATAATTTAATTAAATTTGAGCATGTCAACCAGTTTGAAAAAAGTAATCATTTTGGCAGCGCCATCCGGTGCTGGAAAAACAACCATTACTAAATATTTATTGGATCAATTTAATCGTTTAGCCTTTTCTGTTTCAGCTACAACGCGTGCACCAAGGGGCGCAGAGCAGGATGGGGTGGAATATCATTTTTTAAGTCTTGCCAAATTTGAAGGGCTTATTTATGATAACGAATTCTTAGAATACGAACAGGTGTATGAAGGTGTTTACTATGGTACTTTAAAGTCGGAAATTGACCGTATTTGGGCGTTGGGTAAAGTGCCTGTTTTGGATATTGATGTTAAAGGGGCCATTCGTGTTCAACAGCAATTGGGGGAGAAGAGTCTTTCCATTTTTATTATGCCTCCTTCAATTGAAGCATTAAAAACGCGTTTGTTAAAAAGAAAAACCGAAACGGAACAAAGCATTCAAACCAGGATTGATAAAGCCGAATATGAAATTAGTTTTAGCATTCAGTTTAATGCGATTATTAAAAACGAAGTATTAGCAACCGCATGTGAAGAGGCGGCGAATATATTAATTGAATTTTTAGGCCCTGAGTTCACGAAATAAATATTTTAAAAATTAAAATTTATAATTATGTCTTTGCAAGGAAAAACAGTGTTTATAACCGGTGGTAGCAGGGGTATAGGAAAAGCCATTGCTTTAAAATTAGCAGGCGCAGGAGCGAATATTGTCATTGCCGCTAAATCGGTGGAGGAAGATCCAAGATTAGGGGGAACTATTTATTCTGCAGCGGCCGAAGTAGAAGCATTGGGGGTAAAAGCTTTAGCGGTGCAAGTAGATATTAGAGACGAAGCACAAATTGCCAACGCCATTAAACAAACTGTGGATAAATTTGGTGGCATTGATATTGTGATTAATAATGCATCGGCCATTCAGTTAACCGATACAGAAAGCACACCTAGTAAAAGATTTGATTTAATGCATAGCATTAATGTACGTGGTACTTTTTTGGTAGTACAACATGCTTTGCCTTATTTAAAAAAATCGACACATGCACATATTCTTACTTTATCTCCTCCCATTAATTTAGATCCAAAATGGATTGGCCCGCATATTGCTTATACCCTTACCAAATACGATATGAGTATGATGGCCATTGGATGGGCGCATGAATTAAAAGACGATGGCATTGCCTCCAACGCTTTATGGCCGCGCACAACGATTGACACGGCAGCGGTTAGAAATTTATTAGGGGGTGTGATGTTAGCCAACATGAGTAGAACGCCTGCAATCCTTGCAGATGCTGCTTTTTATATTCTATCCAAAGAAAAGTTAGCCTATACTGGTAAAACATTTATTGACGAGGAAGTAATGGCCGCAGAAGGGATTACAGATTTATCAGGTTACTCGGTAGTGCCGGGTGCACAATTATACACCGATTTATTTTTATAAATTTTTTAATAAACAGCTTAAATATTTTCAATGAAACATTTTTTGATTTGCGGATTGGTATTGGTTGCATTAAATAGCAACGCACAAAAGAAAACAAAATTAGATCCTAGTGTTGCGGCTTTAAATGCAACAAAAGATGCTGCTATTAAATCCTTGACAGTAAATTACGAAGCGGATAAAACTACTGCTTTACAAATATGGGATTTTGCAGAAGTAGGCTATAAAGAAAATAAAAGCGCTGCCTTACACATACAACATTTAAAAGAGGCAGGCTTTACCGTAGAAACAGGTGTGGCCGGCATTCCTACTGCATTTGTTGCTACTTATGGTGCTGGTGCGCCTGCCATTGGAATTTTAGCAGAGTATGATGCTTTACCAGGTCTTGCACAAAATGCAGTAGCAGAAAAATCACCCATCGCTGGTAAAAATTCAGGGCACGGTTGCGGTCACCATTTATTTGGAACCGCTAGTGTGTCCGCAGGAATAGCGATTAAAGAATTAATAGCAAGTGGAAAATTAAAAGGAACTATTAAGGTATATGGATGCCCTGCAGAAGAAGGGGGTAGCGGGAAAGTATTCATGGTGCGCGCCGGCTTATTTAATGACTTAGATGCTGTGATTCATTGGCATCCCGATGATGTGAATGCGGTTTCTACAACCAGTGCACTCGCCAACAAATCGGCAAAATTTAAATTTTATGGAATTTCAGCGCATGCAGCGGCACAACCCGATCAAGGAAGATCGGCATTAGATGCGGTAGAAGCCATGAATAATATGGTAAACATGATGCGAGAGCATATTCCTCAAGAAACAAGAATACATTATGTTATTACAAGTGGTGGTAAGGCGCCGAATGTGGTTCCAGATTTTGCAGAAGTGTATTATTATGTACGTCATCCTAAAAGAAAAGATGCTGTTGAAATTTTTGACAGAGTGGTGAAAGCAGCGGAAGGTGCTGCTTTAGGGACGGGGACGAAGTTTGGTTATGATATCATTGGTGGTACACATGATTTATTGATAAATAAAACATTGGCGGACGTAATGCAATCTAACTTAGAAAAAGTAGGTGGTGTTACTTATAGCGAACAAGAAAAAGTATTTGCCAAAACACTACAGCCCACATTTATTGGTGCAGCTATAGATGTTGCTACTGCCGGAACAGTAAGACCTTTAAGTTATGTGGTAGAAGGTAACAGTGGCTCTACCGATGTAGGGGATGTAAGTTATACTAAACCTACTGTTGGATTAAGAGCTGCCACTTGGGTACCAGGTACCCCTGCGCATAGCTGGCAAGCAGTGGCTAGTGGAGGAACAGAGATAGGAACGAAAGGGATGTTGGTGGCAAGTAAAACAATGGCATTAACCGCTATTGATTTAATGAGCAATCCTGCCCTAATACAAAAAGCAACGGAAGAATTTAAAACAAGTATTGGCGATTATAAATACAAAGCATTATTAGGTGATATCAAGCCCGCGTTAAATTATAGAGACTAATTAATGAAACATCATTAGCCTCGATTTAGTTTCAGAAATTACTAATTAACAATATGCTACAAAAAAGGCCACTCGTTTAAGTGGCCTTTTTAATTCATCTATTTTAAAATTAATCTTTGGTAAATTGTTCCGGACGCATTTGAGGAAAGAACAATACGTCTTGTATAGAAGGTTGATTTAACATCATCATACATAAGCGATCTATTCCAATACCTATGCCGGATGTAGGTGGCATGCCATATTCCAACGCTCTTAAAAAGTCGTGGTCAATAAACATGGCTTCATCGTCACCTCTTTCCATTAATGCCAACTGATCTTCAAAACGCTTGCGTTGTTCAATGGGATCATTTAATTCAGAATACGCATTGGCTAATTCTTTTCCATTCACCATTAATTCAAAACGCTCTACCAATCCCTCTTTAGTTCGGTGTTTTTTAGTCAACGGACTCATTTCCACAGGATAATCAATAATGAAAGTAGGTTGCGTATAAGTATGTTCACTGGTAGCACCGAATATTTCGTCAATTAGTTTTCCTTTTCCAATTGTAGGCGCCACGTCTACCTTTAAAGTCTTACATACTTCTCTTAACCCTGCCTCGTCCATACCCGTAATATCAATACCTGTATTTTCTTTAATGGCATCTATAATACTTACTCTTCTATAAGGTGCTTTAAAATCAATAGTCTTATCACCCACTGTTAATTCTGTTTTACCGTGTAAAGTCAATGCAATTTTTTCAAACAACTGCTCGGTAACTTCCATCATCCATAAATAATCTTTATACGCCGTGTACCATTCAAGTACCGTAAACTCTGGATTATGCGTACGATCCATTCCTTCGTTTCTGAAATTGCGGCTAAACTCATACACAAAGTCAAATCCACCCACTATTAATCGCTTTAAATATAATTCATTGGCAATACGCAAATAGAAAGGGGTATCCAAGGCATTGTGATGGGTAATAAAGGGTCTTGCAGCCGCTCCACCCGGAATCGCTTGTAATACCGGCGTATCTACTTCTAATGCACCGCGCGCATTTAAAAATTCACGAATGGTATTCATTAAGATGGTGCGCTTCATAAAAGTTTCCTTCACATCCGGATTGATAATTAAATCCGCATAACGTTGACGGTATCTAAATTCAGGATCCGTTACGGCATCAAACGTATTTCCTTCCTCATCTCTTTTCACCACAGGAAGTGGCTTTAAAGATTTAGCCAATAAAGTAACCGTACTTGCGTGTAAAGAGGTTTCCCCTGTTTTAGTAATAAACACATAACCTGTGGCTCCTATAATATCACCCAAGTCCAGCCCATTTTTAGTAAGTATATCCCAATACGTCTTATCCTCATCTGGACAAATTTCGTCTCTCTTTATATATAGTTGAAAAATGCCGTCGTTGTCCTGAATCTTCACAAATAACACTTTGCCCTTGTCATTAACACTCATAATTCTTCCAGCAACGCAAACAGAAGCGTAGTGATCCTTGGTTTCCTCTGTGAAGTTTTGCTTAATTTCTGCTGAGTGGTGAGAAACGGGATATAATGGAGCCGGATAGGGGTTGATCCCAGCTGCTTCTAAATTTTGTAGCTTTTCGCGCCTAATAAGCTCTTGTTCTGATAAATCTTGACTCATTTAAATAGTATTAATACCGCAAAAGTAAAACTTAACGAGCAATTAGCGAAAGAAGCCTGCTTTTACTTCTTCTTCGGTCAAAGAAAGTAAATCACCAGCTTGCATTTTATCTATGGTATAGGAACCCATTTGCGCTCTTATTAATCTTAGTACTGGAAAACCAACGGAAGCAAACATTTTACGAACCTGTCTATTTTTACCTTCTGTGAGTTGAATAGATGCCCAAGTTGCAGGAATGGTTTTTCTAAAACGAATGGGTGGATTGCGATCAGGTACTTGAAGCGTGTCTGGCAATAATTTTACAGAAGCAGGTTTAGTTTTATAATCCTTTCCATCAATATGAATAGTCACTCCTTTTGATAATGCGTTGGCTGCTTCTTGTGTAATAGCACCATCTACTTGCACCCAATAAGTACGCTGATGTTCAAAGCTAGGATGTAATAGCTGATGATTAATACTTGTATCATTGGTTAATAATAATAATCCTTCACTGTCATAATCTAACCTCCCCACTGGATAAACGTCTTTTTCTACTTCTATAATATCTTTCAAACACAATTTCCCATCCGAGGAAGTAAATTGAGAAAGCACTTGAAAGGGTTTATATAATAAGTAGTATTGCATCAATAAATAGGTCTAAAAAAACAAAGTCCCACTGATGTGGGACCTCGTATATAGATGGGTTAGTAAGTACGGGAATTAGATTCCCATCACAATATTAAATATACTTTATCCTAATTCAAAATTTTTTTAAACAAATTTTTTAGGGTTATCCACAATAAGGTGCTTTATAAGACGTTACACAATTTATTTTTTATGTTAAAATTTATGATTTGATAAAAATTATTTTATAAGAAAATATTTTTTAGATTGGCTGAAACTATTGTAAACAAAGGATTTCATAAAATTACATTTTAAAAAATGATTATTTTGTATGCATATTAGTTAGATGCCCGAACTGATCTTATGGAACATTTTTGGGCAGAAAAACAGGAAAAAAAATTTTTTACAAAAAAGCCTCGTTACCTTTGATTTAGGCCAAAAAACACAATTATGAAGCTTATTGCACCCGTTTCTATTAAATGGTTATCCGAATTAATAGGAGCAGAAATTGTTGGAAATGATCAATTAGAAATTACCGGAGTGAATGAAATTCATCAGGTAGAAAAAGGGGATGTTGTATTTGTTGATCATCCAAAATACTATGATACATGTTTACAAAGTGCTGCATCTTGTATCATTATCAATAATAAAGACGTAACCATTCCTACTGGTAAAGTATTATTGTACTGCAATGATCCTTTTGAAGCTTATTTAACCATGGTAAAGCATTTTAAACCTTTAATGATAAGCGCGGATGCAATTAGCAAGGACTTAATAGTGGGGGAAGGAACTGTTATTATGCCCAATGTGTTTATTGGAAATAATGTTTGCATTGGAAAGCATTGTATCATTTATCCTGGCGTAACTATTTTAGCGGACACCCTTATTGGGGATGAAGTAATTATTCAAGCAAATACGGTTATTGGAGGAGATGCTTTTTATTATAACACACAAAAGAACCGACCTGCTTGGTATAAAAAAATGTTGAGTTGTGGAAGAGTGGTCTTAGAAGATAAGGTGGAGATTGGATGTTGTTGTACCATTGACAGAGGCGTAAGCGGAGATACTAAAATTGGCATGGGCACCAAGATTGATAATATGGTGCATATAGGACACGACACCCAAACGGCCGAAAACTGCTTGATTGCCGCTCAGGTGGGCATTGCAGGGGGAGTGAAATTAGAAGCCGGCGTTACCCTATGGGGGCAAGTGGGTGTTGGAAAGACCCTGACCATTGGAGAAAATGCAGTGGTATTGGCTCAAGGGGGTGTACCAAGTTCCTTAAAAGGAAATAAAATTTATATGGGCTTCCCTGCCGAGGAGGCAAGTATAAAACGTAGAGAATATGTTTGGATTAAACGTATCCCTGAGCTTTGGAAGAAAGTAATGGAGGATAAAAAACTTTAATCCAAATGATGGAGCGCCTTTAATTCTGCGCAGGTTCTATTTATCGTATCTTCTATGGTACGATATGTAAAGGCAGGAAAGGCTTTTAAGAACTTAGTATTATCAAAATGCACCACCGCTTGAGCAGTTGCAGCAGTTTCCTTGGTTAATAATGGTGTTTTACCCGTAATCGCTCCTTTCACCGCTTCTAATCGCCAAACAATGGCTGCTAATAAAGGAGTAACTTTTTTATGGGGTGGCCGTTTATTAAATGCATTGGCAATACGCGTAAATATTTCTTGATATGGCAAATTTGCACCACTAATGATATAACGTTGTCCTTGCACATCGCTTTGCATTAATATTTGCATGGCATCAATTACGTCTAATACATCTACAAATCCACTCACTCCTTTTGAATACCATGGAAACTGATCATAGGCCGATTTAAAAATTTCGGAAGAGCCTTTGTTCCAGTCACCCGCTCCTAATATAATTACAGGATTTACGATCGCCACATTTAATCCTTCGCCCATCCCTCTCCATACTTCCATTTCCGCTAAATATTTAGACTTTCCATAAATGCTATTGCTTGTTTCGGGCGTCCAGTTCATACTCTCATCGATAGGTGCGTTTTCTCTAATTCTTCCTAAGGCAGCAACCGAACTTACGTATACTAATTTTTGAATTTGATGTTGAATACAGGCATTCACTACATTCGCTGTTCCTTCCACATTGGCTTGTAACATAGCGGCAGCTTGCTTTGGAGAGAAAGCTACAATCGCTGCACAATGATATACTTGTGTAACCCCTTGCATTGCTTCCTGCAAACTATTCACGTCTAATAAGTCTCCTTGTATCCATTGTACTTGCTCGGATCCTTTAAATACAGGGATATTTTTTCGATACAACGCGCGAACATTTAGTCCTTTTTCAATTAAAGAATAAATTAAATGTGAGCCCACTAAGCCAGTTGCACCTGTTACAAAAATCATTTATATATTATTTGTCTTTTAACAACCTACCAACATCCGTTTTTAGCTGTTGTACTTCTAAAGCTTTTAAGCCATCATAAATTTTACCTCGAATTTTTCCATTTCTATCTACCAATGCAAAAAATTGGGTATGAATAAATTGATCTTCAATTTTTTCTACATTGTTTTTAGGATCATCTAATAAATAAGAGCCCCTAGCCATTTGATACAAACTGTCCTTGCGACCGGTTAAGAAAACCCATTTCTTCGTATCTACTTTTAAAGAATCGGCATAACGTCTTAATACCGGCACGGAATCGGTTTCCGGGTTGCAGGTATGTGAAAATATTTGAAAATCAGGTTCGTCCTTGTACAACATATAAACCTCCTTCATGTTGGTATTGAGCTTGGGGCAAATGCCTTTACAGGTAGTAAAAAAATACTCAACCACCGTAACCTTATTTAATACATTGGAGTCTGATACTATTTGACCATCCTGATTGGTAAAATGAAAAGGTTGGACATAGCTTAACGTAGGCATTTTCACTTTCCAGTTGTCTGTTCCTTTAAATAAAAAATAATAAAAAGCGCCCAATAAAACAGTGAAAAATACAATATAAACGATAAGCTTCTTAGACATAAAAATGATTTTAATAGATATGAAACCCTTTAAGGCTACAAAGGTAATATTATTTTAGTTGTCCTATCTTTGTACCATGTTTAAAAAATGGAATTGGGACGCAATTGGGATTGGAGCTTCTTTGGCCTGCGCCATTCACTGTGCATTATTGCCTTTATTTTTTAGCAGCCTTCCTTTATTGGGCATCAATATCTTGCACAATTTTCAATTTGAGTTTGGGATGATCTTATTGTCTTTTACCATTGGTGCTTATTCTTTATACCATGGCTATAAAAAACACCATCATTCCTTTAAGCCTATTATTTTGTTTAGTATTGGAATAGCCCTTATGTTGAGTAGAATGGCCTTTAGAGAAATTGAATTGATTTTATTATTCCCTGCCGCGTTTTTTATTATCATCGCACACATTAACAACCACAATCGTTGCAGGATGCATAACCATGCACACGCCGATGATTGTGATCACTAATCAATAAAATTATTTTTGTGGAGTATTAAGAGAAAGTATAGCTCATGGAGCCATCCTTCTCGTCATTTAATTGAATGCCCATTGCAGTTAATTGATTTCTGATTTTATCACTGGTAGCAAAATCTTTTCTGGTTTTTGCATCCTTGCGAATTTCAATTAATAAATCAATCACGCCTTTTAATTGTTCTAAATTAGCTCCTGTTGTTACCTTAATACCTAAAATATTTTCAATAAATAAAGTCAAATGATTTTGTACAAAAATCCAAGTGTCCCCACTTAATGCGTCTACTGCTATATGTTTGTCCTTTAAGGAATTAATGCTAGGTAGTATTTCAAACAAATTTGCCACCACTTTAGCCGTGTTCATATCATCGTCCATGAATATTTCTAACTCTTTAGCCCATGTATTTAATTGTGCATCTAAAACTGCATCGGTAGCAGTACCCCCAGCAGTAAAGCTTTGTGTCTTTAACCACTCGTAGCCTTCCATTAATCGCTTTAATGCTTTTTCAGCACCTTGCAATGCTTCATTGCTAAAATCCAAAGTGCCGCGATACTGACTTTGTAAAATAAAGAAGCGCACTGTAATAGGTGCATAAGCCTGCGTTAATTCTGGGTGATTGCCGGTAAACAATTCACTTAGCTTAATCACATTGTTATAGCTCTTACCCATCTTGCGACCGTTAATGGTAATCATGTTGTTGTGCATCCAATAACGCGCAGGAATTTCGTGATTACAAACATTGCTTTGTGCAATCTCACACTCATGATGTGGAAATTGTAAATCCATTCCACCGCCGTGAATATCAAAACGCTTGCCTAAATATTTAGTAGCCATGGCCGAACACTCAATATGCCATCCCGGGAAACCTTCTCCCCATGGGCTTTGCCAGCGCATGATATGTTCTATTGGTGCTTTTTTCCATAAAGCAAAATCTACTTTATTTCGTTTCTCTTCCTGATTCTCTAATTCACGCGTAGTTTCTAATTGCTCTTCTAAATTACGACCACTTAAAATTCCATAAGGTTGGTTCTTCTTTGAATAGTCTTCATTGTATTTTATTACATCAAAATAAACTGAACCATTGCTTTCATAAGCATAGCCGTCTTTAATGATGGTTTTGATCATTTCAATTTGTTCCACAATATGACCCGTTGCGGTGGGTTCAATGCTAGGAGGCAAATTGTTAAACTGCTCCATCGCCCAATGATACAAGTGCGTATATTTTTGCACCAGTTCCATAGGTTCTAGTTTTTCCAAAATAGCTTTGGATGTAATTTTATCTTCTGCTTGTTTTCCTTCTTCCTCAAAATGACCCGCATCCGTGATATTGCGCACATAACGCACTTTATACCCCTTGTGTAATAAATAACGAAACACCACATCAAAAGTGATAAAAGGGCGTGCGTGACCCAAATGGCTTTCTCCGCTTACCGTAGGTCCGCAAACATACATGCCCACATAAGGAGCATTAATAGGTTCGAAAACTTCTTTTTGACGCGTTAGGGAGTTGTAAATTTTTAGTGCCATACTGTGACACAAATATATTTTATTTTAAGCAACGGATTATTGTTTTTTTAACAATAGATCTGCCATGATCATATGATGGTCGCTTAGGTTTTCATCTGTTTGATCCCAGGATTTAACCTCCCATTTTTCATTGGCTAAAATGTAGTCAATTCTAAGAATCGGCGAAAGTCCCAAGTAGGTTGCTCCAAAGCCAAAACCTTTTGCTAAAAAAGCATCCTGCCATCCATTGCCTATTTTATGATAGGTATAGGAATTAGGTACATCATTAAAATCACCCGTTATGATGGTGGGATAAGGACTATTATTTATTTCTTTTTCTACCATTGCAGCCTGAATTGCTCTTTCTTCAAAAGCATGTTTCATTTTACGTACCACACCCCATTTGTTTTTAGTGGCATCGTCAATGGCATCAAAATCTTTTTG
>Ga0209353_10001714_pt1 | contig 12355 bp, 11 predicted proteins | sample LauGreSpBDMM15SD_2_FD_187561 | JGI IMG/M metagenome (GOLD analysis project Ga0209353, IMG submission 187561) | Freshwater lake microbial communities from Lake Michigan, USA - Sp13.BD.MM15.SD (SPAdes) (version 2) | ecosystem: Environmental > Aquatic > Freshwater > Lake | place: Lake Michigan...
GCCACGTATGAATGCATGATACAGTTCTGGGCCAATCAAGGCCATTGCCTGTTCCTGGAAGTTTGCGGGCTCTGTTTGTTTATAAGGCGCAGTCATTGTTGCCATAAACTCTGCTGCCTGATCCGGAGTGTAGTTGCTGTTGTAGAAACTGTTTATGGTATCAAGATTGATTGGCATGCTGTACTGCTTGTTACCAACCTGTATGCGGCACTTGTGTCTGTAGCTGTTGAATTCTGTGAACTGATTTATATAGTCCCACACACGCTGATTGCTGGTATGAAATATGTGAGGTCCATATTGATGAACGTTGATACCAGTTTCTGGATCATCTTTGGTATAGCAGTTGCCTGCAATATGACTGCGCTTTTCAATCACTGCCACACGATAGCCTGCGCGGCTGGCCTGTTCGGCTACCACACTACCAAACAATCCACTTCCGACAATAATGAGGTTGAAGTTTCTAAACATGATCTATTATACTACTAAATATTCCTGAGAGTCTACCTATGTCAATAAGAATTTATCAATCATTCTACAAACCAGAACAAAAAGAACACCTGGATCCAGAATTTTATCCTTACGATAATACTTCCAATCCAGTGAAAAATCTCTACGAACACTATCTCTATCATCGCATTAGAGAAGTAGCACAGGCTGATGGAGCCAAATACTGGGGTATGTTCAGTTGGCAATGGCGCAAAAAACTAACCCACGCATCAGCTGAACAGGTGCTGGAAGCAACCGATCAATGCGCCAACGCAGGGTGTGATGTTGTGATTTTTAATCCATACGTCGACGACGAAGCTGTTTCCTATAACATCTGGGAGCAGGGCGCATGGAGTCACCCTTACATGCTACACCTAGGACGGGCAGTACTTGAAAAAATGGGCGAAGATCCAAACTTGGTATTTGAACCAATGGATTATGGAGTCTACCTGGCTGCAAACTACATGGTAGGCAATCAAAAGTACTGGGACGGATTATTAGAATTCCTAGATAGATTTGTGGCCAGTCTGGACCAGCTGTCTCCAGAAGACTCAATCATGATGAAATCCAGTGCTGGCTATGAACCAAATCCAAAGCTAGACTATACTGGTTTTGTTTGTGAGAGACTGATCAGTACCTATCTAGTGAAAGAACGTGCAAGCCAGAATCTCAAGGTTGGTGCATTTGTAATAGAATCAGAAATGAGCAAATACAAGCACGAAGCAATACGTAATCAAGACAAAGAAAAACTACTACACTGGGACCAACAAAGACCTGCTAAAGGTTATAAGTTTGCAACTGAATGGATAAACGCAACATTCTGATCACTGGTGGTAATGGTTTCATTGGATCGTACCTAAGAAATCATTTCACCAATAAGTTCAACATCTATGCACCAGGACACAGCGTACTGGACCTGACCAACGCACAAAGTGTTGATCGATTCTTTGAACAGCATTCTATAGATATTGTGATACACTGTGCTCTTGCTGGGCGGGATCGTATCAATGCAGTAGACTCAGCACTGGCTACCGCAAATCTAGAGATGTTCAGCAATCTCTGGCGCAACCGACATCATTACAAACAATTGATTAACATGGGCACTGGTAACGAGTTTGACACCAGTACCAATATTGATTGTGCAAGTGAAGAAGTTCTATATGATCATCTGCCAATGGCCAGTTATGGATATGCTAAAAATCTAGTGGCCCGTATCTGTGCTTCTACTCCAGGATTTGTCAATATACGATTGTTTGGAGTATTCCATCATACTGAGAACAGCAAGAGATTTTTCAAGCGCCTGATGGACGCAACAGATGAGTCACCATTTAGGATTTTTCAAGATCACTATTTTGATTTTGTGAACATCGAAGACCTGGCCATGGTCATTGATGCAGTACTAGACAAACAAATAAATGATAATGATATGAATATTGTGTATGCGCAGAAACGCCTGCTGAGTGAACATGCATACTTGTTCGCAGAAATCCACGATATCCCACAAAGTCGAATCATTGTGGAGCACCGTGGATCAAATAACTTTACAGGTAGTTCTTTAAAGATTGACCGCTACCAGTTTCCGTTTGTTGGTTTAGAAACTGGCTTTAAAAGATATCAAGCCTGATTATTTTCTTTGGCTTCTAGATATTGTTTAAGGATTCGCATGGTCTTGCGAGATGTGTCGTATACATATTCTTTAGTATCGTCTTCTGTATTAATTACTAGAATAAAACCGTTGGCTACACGACGGATTTCAATTGATTCAAACATGGCATTACCTCGTTAGTGGTTGAGAATTTATTATACTACAAATCTCAATTGAGGTCAATGAAAATGGTGGAGCGGGGTAAGAGAATCGAACTCTCAGCATTAGCTTGGAAGGCTAAGGTATTACCACTATACGAACCCCGCGTCGGTTTATTTAATCACTTGTGATTGTATTGGCTTTTTTGGTTCCATCCGTGGATCGACTCGATCAACTCGATTTTCTTCCATAGCAGCCGCATCCTCTGCGCTGATCTTGGCCGCTATGTATGTGAATACCTTGACCGGCCGCCAGAATCGATTGAATAGATTGTTGATGACCAGTATCGTGGCAACAATAATGATCAATCCTAGACTGATCAATAGTGCGCTGGATACAAAATTTGCGGCGTCAACTACGCCCATTGTAATTTCTGTTGTCATGATTTACCTTGAATAAAAATTGTTGATTAAAAGTGGGTGTTGCCACCCACTATGGATTTACCGCCCTCGGCCTGTGTTTCGCATTACCTTTTGCACTGGTGCAGTTGGTCCCACGGCTTTCATTGCTTGTTGCTTCTGAATCTGCTGATGTGGTGCTTTGGTTTCTTTGGTTTTAGGTACTTTTACTTTAGAACGCGGATCTCCCATATTTTTCTCCTTGATAAAAAAGTTATGGAGCGGGATAAGAGGCTCGAACTCTCGACCTATACCTTGGCAAGGTATCGCTCTACCAACTGAGCTAATCCCGCATCGCAAAAGTATTTAACTTCAAATTAACCAGTGCGATGAATTAAATGCCAACCAAACTGTGTTTGTACCGGCTCGCTAACTTCGCCAACTGGCAGTGCAAAAGTTGCGTCCTCAAATGATTTAACCATTTGTCCGGCACCAAAACGACCTAGGTCACCACCACGTGCTTTGCTTGGGCATGAACTATGCTGTTGTGCTAATGTTGCAAAATCTGTGCCTTCAGCAATTTTTTGCTTGAGTGTGACTGCTGTGTGTAGATCTGATACCAAAATATGGCTTGCTTGAACTTGCATAAAAATTTCCTTTACTAATTTAGTTCCTGTATTCTAACATATTTTTTACAACGTGTCAAAGTAATATTTCTTTAATATACTACCCAACGGGTCTGTGCCAAACATGCTACCCATTGATAATATTTTTTCGTTGTGCGAACCAAGCACATGCATACGATTCAAAATACCTTCAGGAAAATCCAGCCTGTAAGCGCCATTGGTAAAACGATTATTTCCGCCGATTACCCCTGTAGTGTAAATTTTTTGATCAAACTTATCTGCATTCCATTTAAACAATTCTTCATCGTCTCGTAGCACATACATTGATTTACTTTGATGTACTATTTCACAATGCATGTCTCCAAATATAGTAGACCTAGATGGCAATTTCCAATCAAGCATAAAATATGGAATATTGAGCATATGAGCTAGATGCGCTATGCCGCCTTCGTATCCAATGATTGCCTTACAATGTTTAACCATCATTTCAACTTTGTCTTCAAAGTCGGTATGCATGCTATCAAGTGTTATTACATCGTATCGTCTGGATCTAATAAATTCAAAAATTCGTGCATAGTAATCAACAGGGCGGAATCTCGACTGTGGGAAAATATTTTCTCCCCCAAGGTTGACTTCTTGGCCATTGGTCCATTCTATATAGTTACTGTGTTGATCCATATACATTTGGTTGGTGGTGTAACACACCAATCCAATATAACCTTTATCTTCGCGAGTATTTTTGTAATCAATTTCAAGATCCTGCCCACGAATATTAACGGAACCGGGATTATAATATTTAGAAAATAATTTAACTGGCCAACCTATGATTGCAAAGTCACCGTTCTCCTCAACCTGTACCAATTCAAATTGACTGTCTGGTATGTTCAATACCCGTTTAAAATAACTTAGTCGATCAAAAGTAGAATGACTGTTGTTACAATGCACAACAACCGTATCGGGTATATCGCATAGCATTGAAATAAGGCAAAGATAATCTCCCATCCCGACGCTATGGGTAGTATTCAGATGGATTTGCATTGTTTATGCAGTGCGTTTGATCAATTCCCAGGCAAAGGATGTGTGTACTGGATCACTGGTCTGCCCAATCTCAAGAGATAGTGCTGTTTCAACAAAAACCTTGGATGCATGGAACCCGCCTGCACTAACAATACCAAGTTCTCCACCGTTGGTTGCATTAGGGGACATGCTGTGTTCTCTGGCCAGATCTGCAAAATCTGCGCCGCCATCCAGTTGTGATTTAATTGATTGAATCAGAGATTCATCTAATACCTGAATATGACTTACTGTAACTTGTTCTGCTGACATTTAAAAATCCTTAATAAGTGTTGAGCTACCGGTCCTAGTCGGCCCCCAACTGAGCGGTTACTCTGTCCAGCTCTCTGTGTATCTGGGCGATTTGAGCCTTCGCCCCAGGATTTTTCCAGGCTCCCATCAAGCGGGACTCTGAGGCAGATCCTGTGCGCCCGGCATTTCTGGTGCTGCCTAACCCTCTTTATATAACGTAAAAGAGTAAACCGAGGTCTGGTTGCGGGTGATGGAATCGAACCACCATCTGAAGCTTATGAGACTTCTGAATTACCGTTACTCTAACCCGCCATAGTATATTATATATGACAGCAACAGACCTGTCAATGATTACATCGTGGGTCCGTTGCCGTTTGTGAAGCCCACTGTGCCGCCCTCTGCTTCGATTCGTGCAATCACTTCTTCAAACAAGATGGGTGCAAAGTCAGTCTGCTCCACGCACACGCAATGATAACGCACATCAGGTTCGTCACTGTACAAGATCTCTCCTGTACGTGCATCGACTCCGCGAGCCTTCTTCACGCGGTTGGCGTGAGTGTGGCCATGGATGTTCACACCAAAGCGACCCATACTATCTGTGTGCAACGGAATATGACTCAAGATCATTCCGTTCATCACATGGTACGCTCGCAATTCACGAAAGTATTCACGATACTCCACATCCGGAAAGATGTCGTGATTGCCGCGGATCAATACCTTGTCGCCGTTCAAGCGGGCCAATGTGGGCAATGCACGACGGTTGATCACAACGTCACCCAAATGGTACACCTTGTCAGTGGGCCGGACTCGTGCGTTCCACTTTGCAATCATGTCCTCATCCATCTCCTCAGGAGTGGCGTAGGGACGCAACTTGGTCACACCATCGTTGCGAGTGAACTTGCACACACCCATGTGTCCAAAATGTGTATCACTTACCAAAAATACGCTAGGCATATCAAACCCTTTCTTTTTTCATTCGTCCAATGCGGCTGGCCTTGTTCCAGGTGTATGGCGCACCATCCGGTGTTTTGCCATCCTGTACACTGTCAACCCCAAATCTACCTACAATTTCAAATCCGTTGCCTGTTATGCTCACAAACTCGTTCAAAGTTTTAGCATGAGCCATGGCTAGGTCCAGTGTTGCAAATTCTTGTTGTTTTATTTTATACATTGAAATCACGAAGCCTTTTTATTAGCATACCGTAGTATACAATAAAAGGCTCGTTTTGGTCAACCGGAAAAAAGTTATACTTTAGTTAACACGTTCTTTATTAAGCACTAACGCCTTTAAAGACGTTAAAGTTTATAATTGGAGTATCCGACACAACACCTCCGGTTGTTTGAAACGCTATCGTAAACGTGCCGGCGCCTATATTTGTCACAGAAGTGATATAGGTATTTGTTGCACTTCGCACAGACAAGGATACTGTATCTGTTGCCGCCACTGTGGAGTTGGTCACAACAAATGTTGTCCATGCAGTTGCTCCTATGGCAGTAAACAGTGTGATCGAACCAGTCAGCTTGTTGAGTGTAACTCCAGTGGATCTGCTTGTGGCCTGGGTAACTGTGCCACCTGCTCCTGTACCGTATCCTAGCCCACCAGTTGTTCCAGTTACTCGAGCACTACCACCAATGGTAATGTTGCCAGCGATGCCTGCGCCACCTGCGACTACCAATGCACCTGTTGTGGTAGTTGTACTTGTAGTATTTGCTAATACTACAAGATTACCATTGCCACCGTATCCAGAACCTATCAATAGTGGAATATCTGTTCCTGGGGCACCGCTGGCTGCCGAAATGCGAGCTGCGGATCCTGATGTACCAAATACTGCAGAACCAGCAGTTCCGCCAACTGAGAGCATTGCAGTTGTAGAGCCAGTGTTGGTAACCTGTAGACCAAATGCTGCATTTGGATATTCAAGTGCGTTGTTGAGTCTTGAGACTAAGGTGGATCCAGAATATACCTGACCACTTACACCAATGCCGCCGTTAACAACCAATGCACCGCTGGTTGTGTCATTTGATGCTGTTCCGCTGCCTGCTACAATATTACCCCCAACATTTAATCTACCAGCAATACCTACTCCACCTGCAACTACCAATGCACCGGTGGTTGTGCTTGTGCTTGTGGTGGTAGCGGCAACAACTACGTTACTTGTAGTACCTGCACCAAGAACAACATTTCCACCTACATGCAGATTACCACCTATGCCAGCACCTCTGGAGATAACCAGTGCACCTGTTGTTGTATTTGTGGCATTTGCACTGGATTTATCACTGGCAATTACCACATTGCCCCAAGTGGTTAGATATCCTCCTGTAATACCTGCTCCAGTACCAAACGACACATTACCAAATTGTACCTGCAGGTTACTAAACACACTTAGACCGGCGCCTGTGGTTATATTACCTCCTGCACCAAGCCCTCCTCTGACTACAAGAGCGCCTGTAGTTGAACTCACACTGTCTGTGGTGGCAGCTGCCACCACATTACCACTGGCTTTGATCTGTCCAGCAACTATTGCTGAACCAGTGGTGTTTACTGTAGGAAATGTACCAGTTGTGCCTGTGTCTACGGTTATTGTGAAGCTTGTGGTTGTTACCGGAAACTCGTAATATTTTGCTGTGACTGGACTTGCAGAAGTAGAGTACCAGAGCTGTACTTTAATAGGTGTAAATGTAGTGTTAGTTGCATCTTGTAAATTAGGACTCCAACTTGCGGCCAGTGCAGTGGTAGTAACACCGTTTAGCACGATTCCAGATGTGCTGGTTCCAGTGGTTGTGTCACCGTTTAGGTCAACAGCAATTAGCCAGAGGTAATATGTGCCAGTCAATGCTCCACCGCTGCCTGCAACAACAACCGGCATGTCTGTATTTGACAACTGTTGTGTGTTGATCCCTGGTGATACTATACCTTTGGCAATACGTAGATTACCATTGATGGCTGCGCCACCTTTGACTATTAGTGCCCCAGTTGTGTTGCTTGTGCTTGTGGTAGTTGCATTAGCAACAATATTACCACCTGCTATGATTGTACCAGCAACGCCTGCTCCACCTTTGACAACCAGTGCACCTGTTGTGGTAGTTGTACTTGCAGTAGTTGACTCGACCACAAGGTTACTATTTGTGTTAGTTCCAATTTTTGTATTGGCGTAGGTATAGAATGCACTGGTAGTTGTTACCGTTGCAAATGTTGAATTAGCCCATGACTGGTATGCACCTAGATTTGAGTTAGTTGATATGTTGCCAAGAAACAATGTTCCGATATTAGCATTGGCATAGATCTGATATGCACCTAGGTTTGCATTAGTTGATGCATTGCCCAGTAGCAAGGTTCCAATATTGGCGCTTACATCTCCGGTATTTTGAATCCACAGTGTTCCAGCAATGCCTGCGCCGCCTGCAACTACCAGAGCACCTGTTGTGGTATTAGTGGTTGCGGTGGTGGCTGCTGCCACAATGTTACCACCAATGATTGCGGCACCCCCAATGCCTGCTCCACCTGCTATCACCAGAGCGCCTGTTGTGGTGTTTGTACTTGCAGTCGTGGCTGCTGCCACAATGTTTCCGGTCACGTTTAATCGTTTGGCAACATTAACTCCGCCCGCCACCAACAATGATCCTACTGTGGATCCTGTGCTTTCTGTTGCGCTGCCAACCACTAGATTACCTGTGGTTTTAAACACTGCTCCAGAGATATCACCAGTGGCAGTGGTTAGGTATGATGCAGTGTTGGCATTGGCATTTGTTGCCAGGTTCTGTATGTAGGTGTTAGCTACAGTGACGTTTGCATTAACAAGACTAATCTGTACGTTGGCACTGTCAACTCGAGCATTGGCTGCACCAACTGAAATGTTGCCTGCATCAAGTCCTGCCTGTACCAAAACAAACGAAGCCGCCGAAGCAGCATTGGCTGCTGTGATGTTGGCACGTAAACTAACAATAGCAGCATTGGCCACTGTGACGTTTGCATTAACCAAGGAAATAGAAACGTTGGCAGCATCCACACGCAGATTACCAGCGGTGGATCTTTCATATGAATCTACCAAGGCGGCATTGGCTGCTGTGATGTTGGCACGTAGGCCACTGATGGCAACATTGGCTGCGGTCACATTGCCTTGCACTCCTGCTACCAGATTGGTAATGGTTGTGCTGAAATCAGCGTTTGATCCTAGAGAATTGGACAACTTGTTCAATGTGTTGAGATTACCTGGTGCGCCGTCGACCAGACCAGTTACTTGGCCATCCACATAGCTCTTCATGCTGGTGTTGGCAGTGACTATCGCACCATTGGCGGCTGTGATGTTGGCACGTAGATTTGTGATGTCAATGGTTCTGACCGCTAGATTAGAATATATTTCAGTCACATTCGTGGCAGCATTTGCATTGGCTGCTGTGATGTTTGCTCTGAGTGCGCTGATCTCAACATTGGCTGCTGCCACACGATTGGTGTTGGTGCTGATCGCAGAATTGGCTGCTGTGAGGTTGGCACGTAGTGCGTCAATCTCAACGTTGGCCGCGGCCACACGATTGGTGTTTGTGCTGATTGCACTGTTGGCAGCAGACACGTTTGAGTTCATTGAACTGATCAATGATTCTTGACTGGTTGCATTGCCCAACAGGCTAGACACATTTAGAGATATTGCGGCTACATTGGAGTTTATTAAATTAATAGCAGTTGCCTGGACTGTGGCATTGGCAGACGTTAGCCCTGTTAGAGTTGCAGTCACAGAATTTGCGGCAATTATACCTGCTTGTAGTTGATCAATATCAACTTCAGCCGATCCGATTCGAATATCTTGGGATTGGGCCACGCTGTTGGCACCACCAAGATTAACGTTTAGTAAAGCGATCGCAAGTGATTGTACAGTGGCATTGGCATTTAGGTTGGCAATTTGTGCATTAGCAGCCACGATGTTGGCACGTAGTTGCGCCTGCGCACCAGATGCACCACCTGGGTCCAGTGAGTTTACGTCAATACGTAATATTCCAACGTTGGCTTGTAGTGCGGCAATAGAAACATTAGCTGCCGATACATCTGCTTGTCTGGCACCCGGAATTCCCCCTGCTGTTGTACCATCGTGAACAACCACTACTTTTTTGGTTGTGTCAACAGTTACTTCGGCAACTGCACCTGTAAATGTAGCAGTCTGTGCAGTGGTTCCGCGTCTGAATTGTACTTGTTTTGCCATGTTATATTATCCATTTTTGTATTTATTCATCATGTTAGTATCCAAATCTTGCTTTGTACGTGGCATGTTCTGCTTGTATCTGTGCCAGGGTCAATTCGCTATTCCATACCTTGACAAATCCAATGTCAGCATCTACTTGTTCCGAGTTGGTAGTGCTGTTGACAAATCTACCTAGTTTCATTGTATCATCCGTAGTTGCTGATTTGTCCCAGCACTCGCCAGTTGGTACCATCTAGACTGATCAAGCTAAAGCTCATGACGTCTGTGTTGCTGGCTGTGCCTGTGTTTGGTGTGCCACCTGCATACTTGATTGTTTGTACGCCACCACTGTTGATCTGAATGTTGGCCACACAATATGCAGTAGCACCCTGATCCACGATCAGTGTTGCACCTGTTACTCTACCTGCTGTGGCCACAACATTGGTAAAGTTCACTGTGACGTTGGCTGTGAGCGTGGCATAGAATGTTGCACTATTCACAAAGTTACAGGTCAGGTTACCACCTGAGTTTGTGACGTTGCTATAGGTTTCATAGTAGGCACTTTGCTGTACCACATTGCCGGCAACTGAAAGATTACCAGTAATGCTGATGGTATTGCCGTATGTGATTTCTTTTGATGTGGTGTTGTAGAACAGGACCTGAGCCACGTTGGCCACATCATTGCGTACTGGTGCCACAGTGAATGTGTTGGCTGTGGTTGCATTTAGATTGGCACCAGTGGCGTTTATGATGATTGAGCTGTTGGCTTGACTGGTTGTACCGGCACGGTATCCAACAGCAACAGAGTTAATGCCTTGACTGACCCAACCTGCTTCGCCACCAATGGCCACTGCGCTGTCAGCTTGTGCAACTCTGCCGGAACCAATACCAATGGCTACTGCGTAATAGCCTTGATCATTGCCAGCGTTGACGCCCAGTGCAACAGAGCCGACGCCTTGTGCTGTAGCACCTGCACCTGAGCCAAGTGCCAGTGATGTTAGACTTTGGAAATAGCTGGTCACATTGGCATTACCATATGTGCCTGCTACTGTGCTCAAGATGTTTACACCATTGGCAAACAGATAATTTGGAGATATAATATTGGCAGCAGTGATATTGCCTGTGGCAACTACAGTAGCACTATAGACTGTTAGAGCCACGTTAGCGTTGCCATTGGTGTTGATATTGGTCAGTGTGCCCAGACTGGTAATACCAGACTGAGTGGCAGTAAGCACACGACCCGCTAGGTTGCCTGTCAAAGTCGCGCCAGCCACATTGCCAGCAGTGATGTTGCCAGCTACACTTATGACACTGCCATATGTGACTTCTTTTGAAGTGGTGTTGTAGAACATGACCTGACCAACATTGGCCACATCATTTCTAACTGGCGCCACGGTGAATGTATTGGGTGTGGTTTGATTTAACTGAGCACCAGTAGCGTTTAATATAATTGAGTTGGTGGCTTGTGAGGTTTGACCAGCACCATAACCAATGGCTACTGCTTCTTGACCTTGTGAGGTTAATCCAGCGTTGTAACCGAGTGCCACTGCGAGCGAGCCTTGACTGGTTCGGCCAGCATTGAGACCAACTGCTACACTAAAAGCACCTTGTGTGGTTTGCCCAGCAGTGGAACCAATGGCCACTGATTCGGTGCCTTGACTGGTTCGACCAGCACTGTTACCAATGGCCACAGTATAGACGCCTTGTGAGCTATTACCAGCAAGATAACCAATGGCCACTGCGTTTATACCTTGTGAGGTTTGACCAGCCTTGTTACCAATGGCTACTGCTTCTTGACCTTGTGAGGCATGGCCAGCGTTGTAACCGAGTGCCACTGAGTTAGCACCTTGCGTAATATAACCAGCATAGATGCCAACTGCTACACTAAAAGCACCTTGTGTGTCGTAACCAGCACTACTACCAACAGCCACTGCTCCATAGCCTTGTATGTTTGCACCGGCTTCCTGTCCAACTGCTACACCATAAAGACCTTGTGAGGTGGTGCCAGCAGTCTCACCAATGGCCACTGCATAAAGACCTTGATTGGTTGTTCCAGCACCTTGACCAAATGCTATAGCATCGCCTGCTGTGTCTCGAATCACTGCCCCGTTGGGCAATGTTAGGTTACCACCTGCGTCAAAGTCCCAAAGATTAGGACCAGGGCTACCATTGGGTCCTACTGCTATTCTAACAATACCTGATCCTGGAGTAGGGTTAGCATATACTGCCGCTATGTTGCTGGTGGCATTTGCAAGATCTTCCACCCAAACACTTGATAAACCACCGTTAGCCCCAGTTGACAATGTGATCAAGTTATGATCCTCGGATGCTATAACAGCCGAGTTGCCGAATAGTGCGTTATCGGGTGTGATGACCAAATTACCTGCGGGGAATGTTAGTGTACCATCTGCGCCAAATGTCCATTGTGCTGAGTTGCCGCTGTCATCATTGCTGCCAATTTGGACGTTGCCGCCGGCAGCCAGTTTTACATACTTGATGTCGTCACCAAAGTATTGATCAAAATAAGCGTTGTTGCCGGTGTCAAGGTGTATGTGTGTGGCAACATCGCCACCACGCACTCGAATATATTGTAAATTGCCCACGCTTTCTGTGCCCGGAGCCAGG
>Ga0209353_10001715_pt1 | contig 12347 bp, 10 predicted proteins | sample LauGreSpBDMM15SD_2_FD_187561 | JGI IMG/M metagenome (GOLD analysis project Ga0209353, IMG submission 187561) | Freshwater lake microbial communities from Lake Michigan, USA - Sp13.BD.MM15.SD (SPAdes) (version 2) | ecosystem: Environmental > Aquatic > Freshwater > Lake | place: Lake Michigan...
TCCCCCCTGTCCAGCTTGCGCCAGTTACTGCAATATTAAGTGTACCGGAACTAGTCGATACAAAGTCTAAAACAATGGTGTTAGTTGTTACGGAGTCAATTCTAAAAGTTGAAATAGTTCTTTGATAGTTAAACAGCGGACTAAAACTACTTCCACTATTAATACCGGTAATTTGAATGTAGTCTCTAGCTGCAAACAATGTTTCAGCACTAGCAACGGTTAAATTAGTCTTTGAACCACTTGGAGTAATTGCTGTAATTTGTAGACCAGCAGCAGCGGTTGCATCTCTGTAATGCATGACGTCAATAACACTGTCTGGCAGTGGTTCGTAGGTATAGCCTGTTACATACAACTCGTTGTCGCCTCTGGCATTACTATATTGTCCACTTGACAATACATTAACAGTCTGTGAAAAATCTCTACCAACGGTAACAGCATTTGGTACTTCTTTAGGATCTGCACCTTCTGCTCTTAGCGCATAGACTCCGTGTGCTGATGAACCACCAACTGCACGTATCTCGCCACCGTTGGACGCATAGTACGCATTGTAACAATAGTAAGTAAACATACCAACAGCTTCTGAGATACCACTATTTGTAACAAATAGTCCGTAGCCCATGTCGTTGATCTGTGTCCAGTCGTTGCTCAACATACTGCGATAACCAGCAGTGATTAGTTCAAAAGATTCCGCAACTGTACCGCCTGTGCCAGCATCTGTTTCCCCACTGGCAAATTCTACATACGTAGTTGTACATGCAGTAACGGTTTGAATACCGTTGTAACCACTGGCATCTCCACCAAATCCACTAACGTCAATTCTATTTCCAACAACAAAAGGAGCACTAGCTCTAGGCGTTGGAAATGTAATTCTTGCAGTTGATCCAGATCCACTACCGGTGCATCCGGTAATAATGCCTGCAACTGTCTTAGTATATGGTGTTGAACTATCTAAAACTAATGTAGCACTAGACCCATTTGCTCCTGTACTGAATACATAATTTCTTAGATAGTTAACTTTATAGGTAATGCCTTCAACTACAAAAGTGCAGGGCAGTTGCGGTCTACGAACTAATTTGTCAACTTCAAAGACATAGTTTGCTTCGCTGCCAACGGTTGTTTTACTTCTAACTCTATACAGTTGGTTACCGGTATAACCGTCAATGAACATGCCACCGGCAAATCTTTGTTTGTTATTACTTGCAGAGAAAATAGAACCCTGCTGCGAGTAAGGAGACTTATTAAGGATCTGTCCTTCTGGATCAAGTACCTGCGCAAAGCCTCCGTGGCCTTGTACTGAAATTTGTCTAAGGATGTTAGCATCGTTCATCAAGAACACATCCATTTCTCTGTTATCTTTTGGAAAGTTAACATTGGTTGGATTATCTAACATGTTATAGATTGTATTAATCAATGCGCTGATTGTACCAACCGCTGTTGATTCTCTAGTCAACGAGAAGTTGATAATTTGAACAGCTTCGACATTAGTATTAGTTCTAGTAATTGGTTCGTTTTTAACAACTTTTTCTGCTAGAGTATTGATATAAGCAATAGCAGCCAGCGTACTGGCCTTTTGACTGCCAGTAATAATATTAGTAAATCCAGCTTCTTGGCTACCAGTTAACCCTAGTGCAATTAGTCCACTGGCACTTTGATAATACTTTAATGCAGCTTCAACTGATCTAGAATACCCACCGTAGATTAGGTCGTAGATGATAGCATCTATCATTAGACCAACGTCACGTTTGCAGAGAGCTTCGTTGTAGCCGGTAAAGGTAAGATTAACGTTTGTGATTACTTCTTCTTGGATGAATAATTTGTTTAATCCGAGAAGAGTTGCAGCATTAATATTGTTACCGCTGTTCTCAATTAATGGATAAATTGGTCTACTTGGATCTGTAAGATAATGATAACCATACTCATTGACAGTATAGATTTGCCATTGTGATCCGAACATCGATGTTGATGATAAGATATTGCTACCGCGATTTAAACGATATGTACCTTGTCCACCGGTAGTTCCAGTAAGTTGGGATATAATGTAGGTACCAATTGCAACAGTAGTTGCTCCCACAGCATTAATTTCCATGCCGTCTACAATGGTGCCGGTACTAACTCCGGACACAGTTAATGTAGTTCCGGAGATAGTTGCTGTAAATGTTGCACCACTACCAATAGTGGATATACTAGACAATTGGTCGTGAATTTTAACTCTAAGCTGCGTACTGTTAATAATCTGTGTAATAATACCTTCGCCACGTAGAGCACTGGTCTTCCAGACTTTTCCAAGCCAATTGGTACTTGTATTACCGCTGCCAAGGGTAACAATAATTATACCACTTCTTGCACTCGGAGTTGCAGTGGTGTTTAACGCTTGATTAATACCAAACAACCCAGTGACTCTTAGATTGTCAATTACTGGATCACGTCTAAAATAAATTTGTGTATATGGACTTGTACTTACACCTGGCTTTGGACGAATACTTGTTCTACGAAATTCTTCACCAACGATCGAAATATTTGCCGGAACTCTTAACGGTAAGTTTTCTTCAAACGTGCCAGTTTCAATTTGAACTGTTATGTTTTTATTTTTAATTAATTCACCGTAGGCTAATTCTTCCCCTTCAATAAATTGTCCGCTGATAACACCAATATCGAATAATTCGTTCTTACCTGTGCCTAATGGATACCCGCTTGACGAATCATCTAATTTTGCATCATGTGCTAGTATTTCGGCAATGGCGCCAGATGTCAATCCTTTGATACCTAGCCCCTCGCGAATATCTCTAGCCAGTGTATCCAGCGATGACGAAAAATCTGTTCTAGCACCATTTGTGAATACAAATAGTCTAGGTAGATAAACAGAAATGGTCGGTAATGATGTATATCCGTTACCGGTAGATATCAATGTAGTGCCGGTAATTGTACCACTTGATACAATTGCATTGGCCGCTGCACCACTACCACCACCGCCTGTGATGATAATACTAATTGGACCATATCCACTACCTGCTTGTGTAATACTAAGTTCTGATACTTTATATGTTAGATTAAATGTTGCACCAGCACCAACAGAGCCAGTAACAGCCACTGATAAAGTTGTACCAACATCAACAACACCCGGTAATGCTGTATAGTTTCCGCGACCAATAACTTCGTATGAAAGTATTGATCCATTAACGTTACTAACTCTTAAAATTTGTATGCTAGCTCGGCTACTACCTGTACCTGGGCTAGATGGTAATCCCATTTGCAATACATCACCTGCTTTATAGCCAGTGCCAGGATTTCTCAATGAAAATGTGTCAACCGACATTCTTGGAATAATAACACCGCCGGAACCAGAATCTAGTGCTGGTTCAATTTTGGTCAATGTACACGGAATGCCGTCATTGTATACTAATCTCTTTTGATATACACTTAACTCATATAAACTATCTGCAATTATTTTCTCGGCTTCTTTTAATGCACGTTCTAGTGTTCTAAACGCATAAGCTGGAGATCTACCTTTTTTATCTTCTGGTATATCGTCTCTGTTATCGGCACCTCCAAGATTTACATAAATTGAGGCAGTACTCTTAAAGGTTGATAGATCAACATAATTTTTAGTGGCTGCAATTAGCCCTTCGTAGTCAGCATCGTCTGAAGTTCGTGGATTTCTTGAAAGTACCAACGCACCAGACATTGTACCAAATGCGGTATTATTAAGTCCAGTCTCTGGATCAATGGCATCAACGCCCGCCAAAGATATTTTTGTATCTGCATAAGTTTTATTAACAGCTTCAGTTGGACCTGCTGGACTAGGCAAATTAAAAATCTTGTGATTAATACCGTTGAATCTAGCATCTAGGTCACCACCTAATTGAGGTGTTGTATCGCTGGCCACGTCTTGATTTAACGGTCTTAGAGTAATTGTACCAGCATTTTCGTCAACGTCAATGGCCATTGACGCACCTGATGTTAGGGTTTTAAACGATAGACCGTTTTGTGCTTGATTTACTACTAGGAGTTTTCCCTGTTGCCCAAGATAAGAACCCGGTGAGTCGTCAAGATTAATAAACCTTAATCTTTCGCCGAGTCCTAAAGAGCCGTACAGTTCTTGAAAGTTGTCGTTTACTTTCTTAAACGAATCGCGAATACTATCGCCTGTGCCGTCGTTGTTGGATAGGCCAACGTCAATTACTTTTCTAGTCATGTTTCGTTCCAATAAATGTGGTTACTCTAATATTTATTCAAATTTTTTATAAGCCTAATGTAAATACATAATGTATATTAAGTGCGAAACTAAAATAGTTGTCTACGAAAGACCTAGTAAATTGGGCACTATTCACGAATATACTAGGACTAAAACCCTAGCATTGTTTATTTGTGACAATTGTGGTACAGAGTTTCAACGAGAGCTTAAAAAGATCAGCAGTAAGAGATTAAGCAATCATTATTTTCATTGCTGTAGTAACTGTGATAGTAAACAATTTGCTCAACGAAAGAGTGTTGAGCGAAAGAGTATTTGGGATATGCCAGCCAGTACCGAGTTGCCGGTGGGCAAGTACTAATAAATAAAAATCTAAGGAGGAACTTAAATGTTCAAAGCAATTAAAGAGTTTATGTTTGGAAAGCCAGTAGCACCCGCAGCTGAAGTACCATACAAAGTAGAAGCAGTAAATGCAGCACCAGTTGTAGTAGAAGAGGTCAAGCCAGTAGTGGCAGCAACTCCTGCACCTAAGAAAGCTGCCCCTAAAAAGCAGCAATTTGCAAAAAAACCAGCACCGGCCAAAAAGCCAGCTGGTAAAAAGCCTGCACCTAAAAAGGCAGTTTAATTTTTTTGCATATAAGAAAGCGGGATTAAACCCGCTTTTCTTTTGATTATTTTAAGCAATCAGCAAAGGCAAAACTAGCTAGATTTTTGGCCTTGCTTTCACACATAATGTCAAAGTGTTCATTAAACTGAATTGCCCAGTCGTTGACTTCTTTATTCCAATAAAAGTTCGAATGTGCTCTAAGTTTGCCTTTTTTGTAGCCAGCGTCTAAGAGGGTCTGAAGATCGGGACGGATGATACTGGAATGACCAACGAGTACATCTTCGCGAGAAACACTGTAATGACAAGTAGGGCGCACACCGCGCCAACTATCAATAACACGTTGAACACGTTGATCGCTAGGATCAATATATTCGCCCGAGTTAATCCAGTGGTGATGTATGTCAAGTACGATCGGAACAACGTCAACAAGTTCCAAGCAGGTGTTAAGATTGTGTGTGATTTCTTCATTTTCGATTGTTATACAGTTACGTGCTTCGGTGCTCAAACGAGGTAAAACAGCACGTATTCCATTGGGGCCTCGTCGACCCGAGATATGAACGTTGATTTTAAAGTCTTGAAACGTTTGACCAAATCCCATCCAGCGAACCATGTCTGCATGATATTCAAACTCCTCAATTGATCGTTCTACAATATTGTCAGACTCAGATGCAAGCACAGTAAACTGCCCGGGATGAAAACTAAGGCGAACGTTATTCTGGCGAGCCAAATCTCCCACCCTTCTAAATTCTCTTTCGCAATAGGCTCGTACATCGAGAAGCCGCCAAAACCAGCTCCAATCCTGCTGAGTATATACAGGAAGTATATCGCTACTGAGTCGTACCATTCTAAGATTTTCATCAAACGTGCCTACCTTTTCAACAAGCAGGCGACATGCTTCGATATTGTGTTTCATCAACTCCCACAATTTTTCTTCAGCAACGGCCCGCGATTGTCTATTTAACCAAGCAACAGTAGTGGTACTGGTATTATATTGTTTGCAGTTATCGGTTTGTTTAATGCCATCAATTTGGCTAGGACCGTCGATGAGTTTGCAGGCAAAGCCTATACGCTTAATCATTAATGCACCGCCGCTTTCTCATTTACAGTACATTCAACTATCCAATTATTAAACTCAGTGAATTTGTTGACTTCTATACCTAGTCCAACTGCTTCGTTTACAAAATGCTTTAACAGTGCATTATACAACTCGTCGGGCATTGTATCTTTATTAAACTGGATTTTCATTAGCTAGCCTTAACGGGTGGATTAATATTAAAAGCTAGTATAGCATTGTTATTTCCAGTTGTCAACAATGATGGGATCTTTTACTTCGTGTGGGTTTGGTGTGCCGTGGAACGCTAGTACCGCTGTTGATTTTGGAACCTTTGGATCTGCAACGTCTCTAAACACATATCCGCTATGCTGTCTAACTAGCTCGTCTTGTTTACGAATTTCCCACTTATAACTTCTAATCCAATCTGCAGGAAAGAACTGTATGTCTTGTCGACACACATTCCAAATATAGTCTTGATCGCCCTGGAATCTTCTAGTTATTGTTGGATCTGCTTCAATGGTTGCCCAAAGTTTGTCGTAGTCGTCACCTTGCCAGCGAAGAACAGCACTGCCTAACTTAGGAGGACGATGACCCCATACTCGGCCTACATCTTCCAGTCCTACAAATTGTCCGGGCAAATAATCAACAAAGTGATTGATGTTACGAACAATGACCATGTCTAGGTCAAAGAACAGATTAACATCTGTTGGACTAAAATGACCACGTTTAAAAATAAAAGGCTTCCACCACCATCCTTGAATGTTCATAGGTGGCAGCATTCTTACATTAACGTTTTCATTTAATCCTGCTGAGTCATCAGTAAAACAGATAAAATTATGTGGCACAGTTAAGTGCCGCTGAATCATGTTATACAGATTGTTTACATATTCCGGTCCATACTTTTGACCGTGTTTTAAGCATATTACATTTAACATTACCAGTGCCTTATAACGCCTGCTATAATAAACAGGTTAGTAATTATATAGCACAATACTATAAGAGTTCGAACAAGTGCTACCATATCAGCTTCCTGATCGGTAGCACCTGCTTTTTCTCCTAGGGCCTTTGCCCAAATGTGCCACAGTCTACGCAATTATGCCTCATAACTTGCGGAGTTAGCTTGGTGTTCAAATACTTCCACTGAACGAAGTTTAACACCCTTGCCTACAGGATAACGGCACTCAAACATTTTACCATTTTCTAAAGTGTAAGATTCTCCGCGTTGGAATGTTTCTAGAATATCTTTCATTTTCATAAAAGCAGTTTCACTAAACTTTTCGCAACCAACCGCTTCTACAATACGTAGATCACATATTGCTCCACGTTCATGAGGGGCACCTTCAGGTCCTGTTCCAGTGCCGCTAGTAGGAGGATCTCCTAAATTGGCCATCTGTTTAAAGAAATTCAAATGTGGGTCATCTTCAGCAATTACCAAAGTATGATCGAACATGTATTCGCTCCACTCTTTAAATGCTTTGAGTCCGCCAAAGTCCATGACCCAGTTACGATCGTCTAATGTTTCAGATTCAAATATTAATTTAATTCCGATTGAATAGCCGTGTAGTGTTGAACAATGGCTGTGGCGACTACGCCATTGTCTAAAACAACAAGATAAACCCCTGTCGTTGCCGTACGTTTTTGTTGAAAGATATTTTGCCATCTCTAGTCTCCTTTAATGAATGAGCAAGTTTGACGACATGCAGAGTTTATATAGCGGGATGAATGACGTTAAAAGTCCGCTGTGTGTGTATTATAAAGAATATTTATTAAGTTTGCAAATCTGCCACAGCCATTGTGAAGTCTGCTATGCTCAATAGATTAACATTTGACAATGTCCATTCTCTCGGCATCTGCCATCCGTGAACATTATAAATTGTAAATTGAGTATTAGGAAAGCATTCAAAAACCTTGCCTATTTGATAGACCCAATAGCTAGGATCTACTTTTGGTTTGTCTGGAGTCAAATAATTAGCAGTGCCTTTGTAGACATTATTGACTAGATGGTCATTGCCATGTAAATCAAATCCTATCATATGCACATCAGTATTTTCCAGTGCCGCTATTAATACAGCATACGGCCCACTACCCCAATGCCACGGATCGTCTGACCGTCCTTCGCCTGTATACGGAAGACTGGGAACAATGCAAACATTTGAACATTTATTGTATTCCTGTATCCAGTTAGTACGTGTGTATATTTTTGAATTGAGTGTTGTTGGATTCTTAAGAGCTTCGTCTACCATACGTGTGTCAACGCATACAAGATGTTCTACAAAGTAGTCACGGTGAATAGCATTACATCCATACTTGATGCATGATGCTTTTGAAATGTTGACAGAGCCACGGCTTTCGCCGTTGCCCAAAACTAATGATTGCATTTATCTTGGCTGTATTTGACCGAATGGTAACCACTGACCAGGAGCGCCTGCTTGAACACATACCCAACCAATAAAGCTATTAGTTGATGGTGCAGAGTTCCAAACAATATCGCCTACAGTGTGTGATCCACCACTCGGGGGTTCTGTTCCACTTAGGTGTAACTTATCGTTAAATTTTACAGCCCCTGCAACATGTAAGTCAACTCTTGTGTCTGGTTGTGATACATTAATACCTAATTTGCCATTAACTGTTACTTTACTAGGACCAGAATTTCTATTCCCTAGTTCGATATCACCGCCACCGCTAACAGATATACGTGCAGTATTATCGGTGACAATATCAAAATCGTTTGATGCATATGTTCCAACTGCACCTCGACTATGCTCTGTTGTTCCTAACATAACCTCAACACCGTTTTCTAAAATGCTAAACATTGCATTTGGTGTATCGGTTCCTAGTCCTAGTCTGTCTGTTGCAGAATCATAGAACATGTACTGATTAATTTGTAGATCACCGTCTACAATTAAACCACGTAGTCGACCTAGTTCTTTTAGATTACTCTTAGTAACACTTGGACCTAATTCTCGTTCGCTGATAACAGGAACATTATTAATTGAGATATTTTTATCTTTGGCAAGATCAATAGTTTCTGAACTATAAATTCTGTCTGGATTTGTAGTTGTGATAAACTGTTTGGTTGCACCTGCACCTGTCCAGATTAACCCTTTACCTACTAGATTACCATTGCCACTTACTTTAAATTCAATGTGTGGAATGTTGGCAATGCTTACTTCTTGAAACTGTTCGTCTAGTAAAATTTTTAACGCATCAGTTACCGCTGTGATTTTTTGTTCTACGTTGCTCATATATTAACTAATGCTCCAAATGCAGCCCAACGACCTGGGTTTCCGCTAATTGTACATATCCAGCCTGCATAAGAACCGACCTGCGGATTTGTATTCCATACTACATCGCCCTTGATAAATTCGCCCGTACTTGGATGAGTGTCGGCATATTGATGTATATGACCGTGATAACGAATAGGACCGTTAACGTGTAGATCAACTTCTGGATCTGGATTGTTAACTCTAATTGCTAGCTTTCCGTGAATTGAAACTTGAATAGGTGCTTGGGCAATGTTACCTAGTTTAATATTTCCGTTTGACTCTACGGAAATTCTAGGACGACTATCTGTGACTATGTCAAAAGGTATACTTGCATATGTGCCAACCATGCCTCTTGTGCTTTCTCTAGTACCTAACACTACTTCTATAGCATCTTCGGCAACGCTTAGAGCAGCATGTGGTTGATCTGTGCCTAGGCCTAGTCTATCCGATTCTGCACTATAAAACATGTACTGATTAATTTGTACGTCACCGTCCACTGTAAGACCGCGTAATCTACCTAGCTCTCTGATATTACTTTTTATAACACTCGGGCCTAGTTCTTTTTCAGATAACACCGAAACATTACCTATTGAAAATACTTTATCTTTGGCAATGTCTAGATGCTCAGTTGAAAACAATCTGTCTGGATTTGCTGCTATAACAAGTTGTTTGGTAATGCCAGTACCTGTCCATAACAATCCTTTGCCGTAGATTGATTCTTCGCCGGTAGACTTAAATTCCAAAGGACTGTATTTTTCTAACTTTACATCAGCTCTAATTTCGCTGACTTCTAAAACATTGGCTTTAAGTAGACCTGCAACTTCCATGCTGTCTGCAATGACTTTGCCCTCGACTTTTAAGTTGTCTTTGACAGTTTCTACCTTTAAATTTGTTATAGATGCTGCATCGTCAGTTAATGTAATTTGAGTTTTACTGGCTTTATCGTCGATGCCTGCGCTTGAAAAGTTTACAATCTTGCCACCGGAGACATGATCTCCTGATAACGAACGTTTTGGTAAATTTTGTAGGAAATGTGTTACGTCAATGGTAGCTGCTGCCTGCACTTTTATTGCGGCACCCAGCTGTTCTAACGCTTGATCTATGGTAGGTTTGCTCATATTTTATATTTATCCACCTATATTTTATTCAGGATTAACCGTGTTAAAAGAAGGGTGTTCTTTGTTTATAAATTCTAAAACCTGCTGATCGGCAGATAAAAGTTGAACACAATTTTCTTCTGTAAGATTTTCAAAATGATCAAATGATTTTAAAATTTTGTGTCCTGGATCTAGAGGATTTATTACATAAATTTCAGTGCGTTCACTGTATTTTCTTATTTCAATAGATTTTCCGTTTATATTTTGATTAGTTCTAAACAATAAATCTTTTTTATTACCAAGCATAGAATACCTCCGCTCTCCATGACCACCGAGTTAATGAATTAGTTGATGGACTGGTTCTGTTTATAAATCTTAATATTACGCTAGTTCCTGATACTACAATTAATGCTTTTCCAGCATTAACTGACCCTGCTGGAAAGTTCGTAGAGTCTGTATTAAATACCCCGTGTTCTAATGCAGCGCCTTCAATAGTCCAGGTTGAGGTTGCATCGTTATACCAAAGTCCTTGGATCCAAGATTTATGTAATCTTGATCTAGCTGTAGGAGCACCAAAATCATTTTCGTATATGGCAATGCAACTAATCCTTACAAAGCTGTACCCGTTACTAAATGGCCATAATTCTGAAGTGATATCAAAATCTGTTTGAGTATCGGTATTAAATTGATTGAAGGCATCGACAAAAACCGAGAATCCAGCAATGCCCTGTCTTAATCCACTGGTAACACCGCTGGAAAAAGTATATGTATCACTACTAAGTGAAGATGTACTAATTGAGGTACCGCCATTAATTGCTCCGCCCACTCTTAATGCTCCGCTGATTCCTACTCCACCAGTTACCACTAATGTTCCGGTTGTTGTGTTAGTACTTGCAATACCTGCGGTGAATCTGGTCTGTCCGTTAGATTCAAGAGTTGTAAAATTACCTGCTGCTCTGGCAGTAGCACCAATACTCATTCTATTAATTGAACCTTCAGTAGCTGGATTAATAGTAACAGTTCCACTACCAGTTGGATTTAATGTAATAATGGCGCCATTGCCGGCCATGTTCACTGTACTAGAAGTAGTTAATTGTGTAAACGATCCTATCCATGGAACATTGGCTCCGATATTAACGTTGTCAATTGCACCTACAGTATTTGGTCGAATAGCAACGGTGCCAGTACCGCTTGGTTTAATCTCAACGGTGATATTCGCTCCGTTAAATGACGTATTATTTGTAGATGTTAGTGTAGTAAATGTTCCAGCGACCGCTCCAGTTGCACCGATAATTACATTATCTAATGCACCAACAGTTGCCGGTTTAATTGTAACTGTACCTGTTCCAGTTGGCTGGATTGAAATATTTGCACTAACTTGATTAAATGTAACAGCACCTGTTGCCGCAATAGTCGATGCGCTGATAGCACCACTAATTGTTCCAGCACTAAAATTACCAGTTACTGCTTCTCTATAAACAACAGTGCCCGGTGTATTTGCACTGGTAGCATTTGATGTAATAGTATACGCTGTACCATTGTCTGCATTTGGTGTAGTGGCTGTTAAACCGTTACCACTAACTGCAACAGTAGATGCATACTGACCAATTGTGCTCTCACCTAAAGTCACTGCATCTGTAGCGGCTGTTGTGGAAATAGTCACATCACCGCTGCCGTCAATGCTACCACTTCCAGACACATAACCACTTATGGTTAATGTTCTTGCAGTATGCCACTTTGCTGCGGTTGCTGCCTGCAGATTTGCTACCACAGTGGTTGAAGTCACTGTTAATGGAGCAGTACCTTGAGCAATTGTTGAAGTTACCGTAGTGAATCGACCTGTAGCTTCTTCGACAGCACCAATGGTCATATTATTAATAGAACCAGTTGCTCCAGAATCTATTGTGATTGTACCTGCACCCGTATTGGTGTAACTTTGATTATTAGTAGTTGTATCAAACGATACTGTACTGTTTGCACCCAATGTTGTAAACGCACCTGTACTTCTAGTTGAAGCACCAATGCTGGTATTGTTAATTGTACCTAGAGCAGTGGGATTTATTGTTAGACCTGATACAGGGTTAATTGTAACTGTTCCAGTGCCTGTAGGGCTTATAGTTACGTTTGCGTTAGC
>Ga0209353_10001719_pt1 | contig 12335 bp, 21 predicted proteins | sample LauGreSpBDMM15SD_2_FD_187561 | JGI IMG/M metagenome (GOLD analysis project Ga0209353, IMG submission 187561) | Freshwater lake microbial communities from Lake Michigan, USA - Sp13.BD.MM15.SD (SPAdes) (version 2) | ecosystem: Environmental > Aquatic > Freshwater > Lake | place: Lake Michigan...
TTCGGGATAGATGACCAAACACATGTGGTCTTCGCCGGGTACTTCTCTAAATAAGATAGCAACCTTACGGTCACCGTGTCTTCCGATGTGTTTAAGCATTTTCTTCTCCTTGGGGGGTTTGTGCTTGGGCTTGCTGTGCAGCCAATTGGGCTTGAGTAGCTTCAATAAAGTTGGTGATCTTTTCGTATAGTTCGCCAACACTTTTCATCTCATGAGCTTTGAATGCTCCGCGAGTACACGAAGCATCAATCAAGTTCCTGATTGAAATGATGTCTGTGATTGTTAATTGTGCGTTTTCCATACAAATATTTAACGAGAATATATCTCCTGGAGATTTTTATTCAATCCCAAAATCTTGTTTGATTTGATTCATAGCATCATCGTATCCGTTTAGATACAGGTTATACATGCATTCTCTCACAATCAAATTGGCCAGTTGATCAATACGGTCAACCGAAATCCACTTACCGCTTACGTCGGTTCCTACTTGTTGTATTAGATTTTGTAGATTGGCTTCCATACTTCTTTTCCAAAACTGGTTTAATATTAATATCGTAAATTTGTTCCATCACACGCCATAATCCCCGACGCTCTAGCGTAGTCATTCCCCGAACCCAAGGCGGGTCTGTGGCCAGTTTTGGCACTTCATAATCTTCTCTGTACATCACACACATTGAGTGAATGATCTCTTCTGGAGTTTTCACTTGTATTCCTTGATGTCCTTGTGCGTGACCACAACAATATGATGTACTTGATCGTTGTGCTTGATTGGCAAATCTAAATGCACAGTAATACGTGGACCTTCAATATAGTTGATCACAGTATCGTTGCCTACAGTACCTACAAAGGGAATCTTGTTCCAGTGCCCGAACACACGATCACCGATGTACCATATCGGCTGATAGCCAATACGATTAAAGTAATCTGATTGATTGCCCATTACATTTTCATCTTGTGACCTGACAGGAAGAAATTAACACCAGCAATAGCAAAATTAATTGCGGCGTTAACATAGTTTCCAACCGCTAGCGAACTCAACCCTGCCATAACGCAGATACCAATAACAAACCAAGTAATAGCAGTTTGGTGTGTGATATACCATGTTCTAAAAGCACTCATGTTAGTTTCCTTTTGTGTACAAGAGTTTCAAACTGTTCAAACAGTTCTTCAAACTTATGATGATAAACAGCAGACAATGCCTCAAAATCGGCACTCTCTGCATTCCGCTTGGCCAACAACTTGACGTCATCGACCATGCCCCAGCAACTCATAATTTGTTGCTCAAAATCAAAACGGTCTGTCATTTCTTCCATTCCTGTCTGGCCTTAAGGGCCTCTATAAAAATTTTCTTGCCTATTTCCCATAGTGGATGCCAAACGTATCCTACTACTGCACCCAAGGCAAACCAATTTAATGCGTTGAGAAAGTCTTGCATTAGGCCATCCTATCTACGTTTTGCCCAGGACGATTCATGTACCGGTTCATTTCAAGTCGCTTTAACTCGTCGGCTTCTCGGCGTGCCTTGGTCTGTTGTTGCTCAACCACTGCCTCGTTGTGGCGTTGGTCTGCTTTCTTTATCTCACTACGTTGGTAGACTTGGTTGTTCCACTCTGAGATTTTATCAACGCCCACTTACCTTCTCCTCGTCATAGTAAGCATATTGACCCCATGGTGGCTCAATAGTTGTTGTGCCATGCAAGATCCAAACTGTATCTGCATAATTCTCATCGCCCCAGCTACCGAATGGGTATCCGTCTGTAAACACTACCAGTCGCTTGGGCTCAATCTCGTTCTCTTTTAAGTAACTGTAGATGGCGTCAAAGTCTGTACCGCCACCACCTTTGACCTCGTAGTCGCAAATGTCGTCCAAGTTGTCACTGTCGTATTGTGCAGGATTATATGCTTCTGTGTCAAAAGTAAACACGTGGATTTTGTATGCCGGGAACGAGTCCATAATACCTTGAATCTCACCCAAGAAGTCCTTGAGCATGGTCTCGCTAATAGAACCTGAGGCGTCCAGTGCCACAGCAATATCGATCATGGGATCTACCTTCATGCCAGGCATGACAGCATCCATGTGCCAGCCCTTGCGGCTTGCTCTCATCCATGTGTAGTCACTTTTAATTGTGCTCTCTAATTGCATACGCAACAACTCTCTCCAGTTCATCTGGGGCTCTGTGAGCTCCTGGATAAGACGTTTGACGCCTGCGGGCAGGTTACCTGCACCATCCACTGTAGCGGCAGCCGCTAACATGGCTTCTTTAATCTCGTCTTTAATTTGCTGACGCTCTTCTGCTGTGAGCTTAGGACGACCCTTGCCTTCTTTCTCGTCGCCACCATCGCCACCATCTTCATCCTCGTCGCCTTCGCCGTCCAAATGCTCGTCAATCATCTGGTCCAGTAATTTGCCAATGTCAAGTTTTTCTGCTTTCTCGTACAAGATATCGTAGATCTCTTCCGAGCTCATGCCGTCATACTTGGGATTGTGCAAACAAGGCACTGTAGTAATTTTCTCACCTACACGGTGCTTGATCAAATCTGCGTTTACACAATAGTCATTGGCAATGTTAAACAACTGGTGGTCCCGCTCACCTCTGCGTCCAAAGTGGTCATATACACAATGTAGGACCTCGTGTCCAAACAAGAATTCAATCTCTTTGGGCTTGAGCATTTTAATAAAGCGGCTATTGTAGTAGAAGTTCCTGCCATCTGTTGCGGCAGTTGAGCACCACTCGTCTGCGTTAACCAGTTTCAACCGAGTTGCCAAGTTACCAAAGAAACTGGCCTTAAGTAGCAGACCCACACGAGCAGTGATGAGCATCTCGCGTACTTCTCTGTCAAGTTTGGGATCTGTCTTGCCCAAAAGATTAGCGAACTTCTTTTTGTCCTCTTTTGTTGCAGTAGTAGATGTCATATATGCCTTTCTAATTTGTATAACGTATTATAGCAAAGAGAGATTTACTGGTCAAGTTAAAGAGGAGGGCAGTGCGACACAGCCCTGTGTTTTTGAACACCACCCTCCTAATTAATTAAGCGGATGCCTGCAAAATGTACTTACCAAAACGCTGGTGGAACTCGTCAAAGTTCTTGAGCTTGGTGGGCAAGAAGGGCAAGTCGTATGTTGTAAGAGCAATACGAGCACCCATAACTGTCAACTCTGTCTCAAAGTTCTTCATCATATAGCCCAGGAAGTTGTCTGCCATGTCGTGGAACTCTTTGTCTGCTGTCTTGTTCTCCACAGCGGCCTTGAGCTCGTAGCACATGGAGATCACCAAACTGTACATGGCACTGACCTCTTTGACGTTCAAATCCTTTACCTTGCCCTTTAAGATGTCTAACGGGTTAGGCATCTTGCTGGCAACCTTGCGGTGAGCCATAAACTTAACAGCAAGACCTTCGCCTACTGTACCAGCAATTAAGTTGGTCAGGGTGTCGTTGTCGCACTCGTCGTCTAAGAGCTCACTTACAAAACTCCATGAACGAGGAGTAGCAAAGGCACGACTGGCACTCTTAGCATCGAAGTCGTATAAGTCTTGTTTGGCAAAACTTAAATAACCCACAACGTCTTTGTGGATCTTGTGTAGAACAGCCCACTCTTGCCAAGACGCAAAGTCCACTTTCATCTCTTGGTGGATGAAACGATTGGCAAGAGGAGTAGGCATACGATAGGTAACGCCTTTGTCGCTTTCTCTGTTGCCTGCGGCTACCATAACAACATTGTCAGGTAATACATATTTGCCAATACGACGATTCAAAATAAGTTGATAGGCGGCGCTCTGGACTGACGGCGCGGCACTATTAAGTTCGTCTAGGAACAGGACCACAACAGGATACTGGCTGGCCAGTTCGTCATCGGGCAGTTCTACTGGGGGAGCCCAATCCATCTTGCCTGAGTCCTTGTTATAAAACGGGATACCACGAATGTCTGTGGGCTCCATCTGACCCAAACGTAGGTCAATCATGTAGCCACCAAGATCCTTAGTAATGTTCTCAACAAGCTCGGATTTACCAATGCCTGGAGGACCCCACAAGAACAAGGGACGTTTAACTTTAAATGCTTTGAGCAGGGATTTACGAGCCTGTACGGCTGTGACGGTGCGGGTATCTGACATGGGCTGTGCCTTTCTAGGGTTGAAATTAACTAACTAAGTTTCTATTGTAGCAAAACACGAATTTCGTGTCAACTGTTAACTGTTGCAAAAGGGCTACAGTCTTCTTGTTCCTGATTGACTGGGTCTTCTGAAGGATCCGCAACTTCGTACACCCAATTAATGGGCACATCAAGAAGTCGGGCAATAGTAACGGGCAAATAGCCCTCAACTAACATGCCGTCAATTTCCACGGCAAGATTGCTCATAGCACTCATAACTAACTCCTTTTTAACTACAATACACGTATTATAGCAAAAAGCAATTTAATGGTCAACCAGGACAATCGCCACAATCTATGCGGGTGCTGTAGGAGTAAAGTCTTTGACGTAAATGGCTGAACTCATGCACGTATTAAATCCCGTAATAGGATTCCAAATCTCAGCATGATTGTTGTTTAAGTATTGTAACCCTTGTACCCAGTGGTTATAAATTTTTGAGTTGGTTTTTTCTGCTAGGTCTCTAAGTACTGCACTGTCGTGATTGGTTGTACTTTCGATACCGTTTTCTGATTTAGTGTCATAGTAATATTTGTTGAACCCCGAGGCAGCCACAGCATCAAACACGTTACTACGACCAAAACTTTTGTTCCAATTGGCATACAAATCACCTCGTTCGCGCAAACCACGATTGGTTGGTTTTCCTTGAACCTCGTGAACAAAGTCATGACTACACTCTGGATGACTTTCCATCCAGGCAATACTCATCCACACTTGTTTGATATAAAGTCTAGTGGCCTCAGGACACAAATAAAACAAGTGCCTAGGACCACCAAGATGATGGTATAATGCAGAATCTGGCATCTGTGCATACCACTTCCCATCACGTAAGTTAACTCTGGGTTTTTCTACGCCAGTGATGTCACATCTACCAACAATTTGATCTAGCCCAACAAGATCTTTGTGATACCTTGCTGTGTTGTATCTAGAAGTTTTAGTAAAATTATGAAAATTTCCTGGCCCGTGATAGATCCAATCAGCACCGTATTCCTGATAGAATTTAAATGTGGTATCTTGGTCGTACTCAACTTGCCTAATTTTTAACCAAGGTTGAAGATGAGTCTTGATATGATATGCTTGCTTGAGTGCAATCAAGTGTTCAAAATTGTCTGACGTATCGATATAAGGTCGACTGTATATCAGTATTTCGTCTAGTCTTGTGTTGGTGCGTAAAATACTATCTAGAATGGTATGGCTATCATATCCTGCACTGTACCACAACGCCAAATACTGATGTTGCTCTCTTAGATCTCTAACACGTTGATCTATCAGTGCGTGTATTGATTCTTCTGGTTCAAGAGTCCAGTTATGCTGGCGGTGCTCATCATCTGCAAAATAAAAATGCACACGATTCATGTCACCGCCAGCAGCCTCTACTGCTAACAGTTTGTTGATAGTTTTGTAATCGCCTACTTGATAGTAAAGGTACTGATCAGAATTCATAGATCAATGTTTTGTATGCTTGTTTTAAGTTGGTTGATAAATTGTAGGTACGATTGGGAACCATGCCCGATACCGAACTGATTTCGCTTGGCAAGGCTTTCTTGTACCACAGGGTCTTTTATAGCGTTAAGTATGTCCTGATGCAGTTGTCTAGCCTCAGTTGAATCCATCTTTGGACTTGACGCAATTAGTACTCCTCCTGTGACCTGCTTAACTCCTAACTGTTTACTAACTGACGGAACAGATTGCCCGGCGATTTGCAAAGACTGCTCGGTAGTATTGCCTAGAATACGCAGTTTACCCGCTTTCACATGCTCTTCAACAACAGGAGTATAAGACACAATGGATACTTCTATATCGTTGGCCAATAACGCTGTAAGAATTTCCGCTGTGCCTTTGTACTTGATTGGTTCAACACTTTTTGGTCTCCACTTGAAGTGTTGGGCCAGTATATGTAAATTGGCAACCTCAACTGGGTTGGCATACCCTACAAAGTTTTTAGAATTGGTTGGTAATGTTTTGACCAAATCGCCCATGGTTTTATACGGGCTGTCGGCTCTTACAACCCAGGTAATTGGACTTAGAGCAATTGGACTGATTGGAACAAAATCATCTTCGCTATAGGGCAAGTCTTTCATGGACTTGGGATTGAATGCCAACAGGCTGGTAGTGGTCAAAATCAGCCCAGGTTTTGCCATGTTTTTAAAACGTACTGCTCCTGGAATCTGATTGCCACCACCAACACTTTCGATAATCAGTGTGTTACCAGTTTGTCTAGTGTACGCTTCGGCAATTGCCCTTGCAGTGACTTCGCTTGAAGACCCAGGTGCATTGGGATTAATCAACACATACTCTTTGGCCGTGGCCACGTTAATAAACATTGCAAAAAGCAATGAAACAATAAATTTCATAATTTCCTTGATAAGTTAAAAAAAGTACTAGTAGATGAATTCTACGTACGGAAGGCGTTCTGTAGTATATTCTACAGTAAAGACATCTCTATGTCAAGCGTCAAATTGATCCGACGTCGGCCCTTGCCGGCGCTGTGCAGATATTTATTTTATAAAACAATCATGTATAATTTTTTTATTTACACGTAACCCCAACGCATATCGAGTCTGGGTACTGGCATTGATCACGCTATGTGTAAATGTATCATTGTTAATAACCAATGTTTCCTCGTCCATTGGCAATATTCCAGCCCCGGCGATTTTAATAAAATTTCCCGCAGGCCATGCCAACGGAACATAAAGCTGTGTGCATCCTTGATAATTTTCATACTCAGGATTTGACTTACTTTGGTTATCCACATGAGGATATATAAAATCTCCCGGGGATAGTTTTCCTATAAACACAGACCAACAGTCAAGGTCTAGTAGATCTATTATTTTTTGAACATGCGGGTAATCATCAGCACAGGGCAATCTTTTACCATACTTGTACAACCAGGTAACGTCCCAGTTTGAGTTGAACTTGTCTCTAAATTCTTTCTGATTTTCCGTTAGATGTGCAGAAGAGTTGGTTGTCTCGCCGATATTTTTTATTGCTTCCTGGCCAGCAAGTTCTACTAGTGAATGTGGAATACTTTTTTTATACCACATATAAGGTATTTGCTCTGCAGTTGTTGTTTCTTTTGGAACTACTGTATAGTTAAAATTATGCAGGAAAAAATCTCTAATAATATTAGGAAACTTCTCTGAATCAACAGTCATGCTATCAGGATAGTAAATCCAGTATTTTTCATATAGATTTGTCCCCAGCTCTCCTGGAGAAAATTTATTTTCAGCAAGCTCAAGCCAATAGCTGACAGGATAACCAAAAGGTAAATGCCAGGTTTGCCCTGCTTCCCACAACACTGTTCCTGGTTGAAATTTTTCATGATCTAAATTTTTAATCCAGCTCATGTACAACATTTTTCTTAAGCTAGACCCGTTCACAAATACTTGTAAAATTTCTAATCTAATAGGATTGACACTGGTCAATGTCAATCTGTGTAGGCCAAAGGTGCAATCTGTATGGATAGAAATACCAGACTCGCTTGTTGTAAAGTCAACAGCTTGGCCGTTTATCTCAATACATATATCACTTTGACTTATTTGTCCAGCTGTTTCAATAAAAATAAATGGTAACATCTTGCTATCACTATTTACATAGTAGGGCCGTTGCCATTCTTAAAACCTACTGAGCCGCCTTCTGCTTCAATGCGTTTGATCACATCTTCAAACAAGATAGGTGCAAAGTCAGTCTGTTCCACACACACGCAATGGTATCGTGTGTCAATTACAGGAATGCCATACTTACCCACGGGTTCTATTTTTACACGACTAGCATGCAAGTGACCATGAATGTTAACACCAAATCGTCCCAACGATTCTGGGTGAATAGGAATATGACTCAAGATCATTCCATTCATCACATGGTACGCCCGCAACTCTCTAAAGTACTCACGATACTCAACATCTGGAAAGATGTCGTGGTTGCCACGAATCAAAACCTTGTCCCCGTTCAAGCGATGTAATGTTTTCAAAGCCTTGCGGTTGATAACAACATCGCCCAAGTGGTAAACCTTGTCAGTGGGACGCACACGGTCGTTCCAGCGGCGAATCATTTCTTCGTCCATCTCATCGGCATTGTCCCACGGACGCAATTTTACTTCAGGATCGTCTGGGTGTGTGAAGCGACAGACACCGGCATGTCCGAAGTGTGTGTCGCTGACTAAAAATACCGATGGCATCATGTGCTCCTTTGCTTAGTCGAGTATTATAGCACAGATGCCTTTGGCAGTCAACGGCTATAAGTTTGTTGTTGTTTTTGACGATGGCGATCTTCGGAAGTTTCTTTAAGCAAGTATTCGTTACCCACAAGACCTTCTTCAATTTCTAAAATAGCAGTAACCATTGCGCCATAATTGGTAGCAACCTTAGGAGCATAGCCTCGACGAAGCTCTCGTACTCGTTGGCTTGCAACCAACACCAAGTCATATCTATTGCCCAGTGCTTTGACTGCATGCTCGCTGGTAAGGCCAGCAGTTCTACCACGTACATCATGTTCAATTTTCATCATCATCTTTCGTTGTTAAACCATTTGAATGTTTGTCTGTTGTTTTTTCAACATCTTGGAACAAACGCTTTTCTTGAGCTGTGAGTCGATCCTTGTGAGTCTTGCGTGGATTACCACACAAGTAGCACCCTGGATTACCGCAATCCATCACATGGTGTTTAGCGGCACGATGAGGTTGTTTTATTACCTGATCATGAAACCCTAAACCATGTGCTTTGGCAATTTTAACTTGTCTTGCAACCTTAACGTCAGTTTTATGACGACGTCGAGAATTCATAAATTTAGCTAATTCGTTACTCACAATGCCTCCGTTTCAATGTATTATACAACAACCCAACATTATTGTCAACTTGCTATTGCCCGATCTGTGCGGGTCATATCAGCACAGGTATAAGTTTGGTAACTCTGCTTTAGGTGTTCGGGCATGGGGATTTCTTCTATTGGTACACCAAATTGTTCTGCAATTTCATAGAAACTTTGGGCACGTCCAGTGCCCACATTAAACACACCTGACTGTTTGACATTTAAGAAGGCCAAATGTGTGTCAATAACTTGGCTTACTGGCACAAAGTCTCTGCGGTACTCTCTACTGCCCTCAAACACACGGATGCGGCCTGTTTCTCGAGCTTGCTTTTCAAACTGATGATATGGACTGGCCTGGCCACCTTTATGAGCTTCACCAGATCCGTACACATTGAAATAACGGAAACCTTGTATACGATCACCAACATTGTAAGCAGACTTTTGTAACTTAATAGCATACCTTTCAAACATGTATTTTGACCAGGCATAAGGCGTGCGTGGATCTACAGGCGAGTCTTCACGAAACTCTTGGTTCAATCCATATACACTAGCACTGCTGGAATACTGAAAGTGTGTGCCGGTGTTCATGCAACGATCCAACAGTTGACAACTAAAGTCATAATTTTGCCTCATAATCTTGTCTACATCTCGTTCAGTTGTGCTAGATATACCACCTATATGAATACACACATCTCGATCATGTGTGGTTAATAAAGTTGGATCCTCGCCCCAGTCGTAGGTTTTAACATCATGCCCGGCTAGAGCCTTCAGCATGTTTGAACCAATAAACCCTTTATGGCCTGTAAGTAAAATTCTCATTGTTGACTGTCTCCTTTGCCCACACGATAGTTGTCTTCTACAGAGTCTGGTGTAGACACTTCGCAAATCATGCCGGGCTCTATGCAAATCAACTGATGTGGCGACAGTGGCGGATTGTGCCACACATCACCGGGCACTAGTTCACGTTCTTCAACTTCTGCAGTGTTGGTATCAATCACACGCACAACAAAGCGACCCATGATCACATACCATGTTTCGTCTTTTTCGGCGTGAAAGTGCATGCTAAACTTGGCACCTGCTTTGAAGGTCAACATCTTGCCACAGTACTTGTCATTGCTAGCCCAGATGTTTTCTGACCCCCACCCTTTTTCTATAAATCCATTTAATCTCATATAATTTCCTCCAAGGTTGGAGCATATACTCCTATGTGTTGCACAGTAACGGCGCTGGCTCGAATTGCAAACTCTATAGCACAATCCATATTGTTGCTCACAAGGTATTCGTAGCACAAGGCAGCAAGGAATGTGTCGCCTGCACCACACACATCTGTCACTGCTATCTCCACAGCAGGATATTTGTTACCTTTGTACACAGCACCATTCCTGCCGTGTGTGACAATCAATTCATCACATAAAGTTTTGGCATCGTTGTATTCTTTGTTGTTAATCTTAACAACACATCCTGCAAGCCTTGCTAGGTCAGTTTTCTTTGTGTCTACAAAGATTGGGCCTGAATATGCTTGGCGTAAATTTTCAATCAGTTCGTATGTGACATTGCCTTTGTTGTAGTCACTGATAACTATGGCATCACATACACTGACATCAATGCCATCCAACGGATACGGCTCGTTGATGTAGTCGTTGTCAATGCGAACAATCTGTTGTTTACTACGCTCGTCAATCAGTCGAGTTTTAGATCCAGGCTGCCCACTGGCCACAACCACGGCACAACCTAGTGCCGCAAGATTAGCAGCCACATTGGCAGCCATGCCATTGCGACTTTCTTCACGGGTGGGGGTAAACACAGGAACAGGTGCTTCGGGGCTGATGCGATCAACTACGCCATATTGGTAGTTGTCCACGCAAACATCACCTACTACTAATATCCTGAATTGCTTGAGTTGTTGAGTATGGTTCGATTCTGTCATAAAACACTATTTCTTTGCAGTACTGCTGGCCCACGATTGCACGATCACGATAGTCTGATCCTTTGACCATGACAGGATTGTACAATCTACAAATGTCCTCAAGTTCTTGATCACTATCAAACAACCAAACTGAATCTACACTACATAAATTCTCCAGCATGAACTTGCGATCATCTTCGGAGTTTATGGGCCTATCTTTGCCTTTGAGTTCTCGAACACGCCTATCACTGTCGATAGCAACGATCAAAGAATCACCCAGGCTCCGTGCATAATTTAGCAATTGTACATGACCTGGGTGTAAGATGTCAAATGTTCCGTTGACGAATATGATTTTCATTAACTGTTCAGGACTCTGGCTACACTAGTAATTACCGCCGCAATGCGACCAATGTCACGTAATTGCTCTACTGTGTATCCTTCTGTCTTCAGTGTCTCATAATGTGCTTTCACGCAAAAGTGGCACTTACCCACAATGCTGGCAGCCAAACTGAATGCTTCAAAGTTTGACTTGGTAGTTCCGCCATGACTGGCAATAGCGTTCATACGCAAACCTGCTGGTAATCCTTTAAGAGCAGGATCATCGGCCATTTCGACAAAGGGATACCATACATTGTTCTGTGCCATGATGCTGGCTGCTGTCATTGCTGATTCTGCGTGTATAGGATTGTCTGCCAACAACACCGCAAGCACCTTGCCGTTGCCTGTTGCGGCCAGGGCAGCCACTGCACATCCCATGGCTACATCTGCATCCAATGTGCTACGTAGTAACACAGCGTCAAGATTTAACCGGGTGTCTTTGGCGTAGTCTGGCAACGCACCTTTTACTGATTCAATAAAACTCATTTTCTTTCCTCAATTGAATAAAACCAATCATCTCCTGTTGACCACTTGCGTGTGCCATCCACTGTGAATATGGTCTGTGCGGCCTTGAAGTCCGGAAACTTAACATTGCCTGAAATCAAACTCTGATCGTACCACAAACATCGGTTGTTGGGTTGGCAAGCAAACTGCCCGTTTTCTAAACGAATAAAGTTAAAACTCTTGTGTTCTTCGGCCACTTCAGTAAAACCTGTATCCACATCCATACCGTCGGCACAAAAGTCCACAGTGAACAAATAGGTTCCGTGATGCCATTCTCGATCTTTGCCCAGAAACTTAACACCTAGATTACGCAGGCCTATTTTTTCAATGATGGTAAAGCGGTAACCCATGCAGTCCCAAAGCTGTAGTGTATCTACGGGCAAATTGCCTGAATAGTCTTCTTGCCACACATAGGCATGAATAGGTAGTTTGTCGTAGAGTGCTCCGTAGTTGGGCAGTAATGATTCAATACGAAACACTTGTCCACGTAGGGCTTTGAGACTGACCCATATTGCAGGTTCTAATTCTCCGTGACCCTTTTCAAAGTTATAGAGAAACTCTCGTTTGACAAAACACTTGACAGGCGGCAACGAT
>Ga0209353_10001721_pt1 | contig 12330 bp, 15 predicted proteins | sample LauGreSpBDMM15SD_2_FD_187561 | JGI IMG/M metagenome (GOLD analysis project Ga0209353, IMG submission 187561) | Freshwater lake microbial communities from Lake Michigan, USA - Sp13.BD.MM15.SD (SPAdes) (version 2) | ecosystem: Environmental > Aquatic > Freshwater > Lake | place: Lake Michigan...
CTGAACAAAATCTCAAGGCCCGTTTTGGAGATAAGATTGCAGTGCGTGTAGAGCCAATTGAAGGTGCTGATAACTATTACACAGATGGAGATGCATCTAGTTCTATTTGTAAATTGATATTTACGGGTGGTAATACTGTGTATATTCCTCAGCTTATTTACAATGTGAAACTTGAGCACAAGACTATCATTCAGGGATGGATAGATTATGTTCAAGGGCTAAACGAATAAGCTGTACTATAATTATGTCGTGGCCCTTAGTGAAACCTCCCTGGAAACACGTGAAGTGGCTTACATGGTACCAATCAAAAGAGGGTGCAGCCAGTGTATGGCCTGTTCCTCCAACACCTCTTTGGTCAGATTCAGAAGAACCTCTGGCAAAGGAAATATGTGAACTTGATATATTAAAACAACAAATAGAAGTATTAGATTCAAAGAATGAATGGGAATACCTGAAACGCACATCAAACCCTTACGAATTAGTTTTCTCACAGAGTCAGGATCTAAGAATTCCCCAATCCATATGTTCCCTGAGGCCATTAAGTAGATCTTTTTTCAAGATGATTGAAATTCTTATTGTCATGGATTTTTTCAGAAGACATTCTATAAGCAGTACAAGTGGATCTGGGCACACAAAAAAGCCCATAATCAAGTCTGCTCATGTCTGTGAAGGACCCGGTGGTTTTATTGAGGCACTCTTACATTTATCTCAAAAGAATGGTATTACACTAGAGAATGCGTGGGCTATGACATTGAAGCCAACTAAGACAAATATTCCTGGATGGAAACGCGCCTATCATTTCCTAAGAAAGTCCCCAATGGTTCATATTGAATATGGAGCGGATGAGACAGGAGACATCATGGTTCCAATAAATCAAGGTGCGTTCTTAGAGAAAACTAGAACAAAATGTCAGATATTTACTGCAGATGGTGGCTTTGATTTCAGTGAACACTATGGAACTCAGGAGGAAGAGGTTCTACCTTTATTAGTGTCATCCGCTCTTATTGGTCTTCAAACACTTGTAAGAGGCGGCGATTTTATCTTGAAAGTCTTTGATACTGAGACTAAGGCAACTATGGATTTACTCGCTCTACTTGCTTCTTGCTTTGACCACTGGACCTTGTACAAGCCTGGCCTCAGTAGACCTTGTAATGCGGAGAAATACTTTTTGGGAAGAGGATTTCGTTCAGCCCCAGGATGGATATTGAAGACCCTTGTGGAAATACGCAATGCATATGCATGTGGTTTCAAGAATATGACTTCTATTTTTGCTTGCTTGCCTGAACAGGTTCAGCAAGATATAAATGGTCTAAAAACAGAATTCCTGGAACAGCAAGTATCAGCATTGAAATATGCGATTTCTAATAAAGACGAATGGAATGAGGGCCATGAAAAACAATGGAAAGAAATACAAGATCATTCCATTCATTGGTGTAGGCAATTTCAAATTCCTATTAAACCCTTTAGCGGGATTTCAACAATTGTAAATAAGACGAATGCTATTCCGTGGAATCAAGTTGTGGCTTCACATAGGCGTTTAGAAGATGTTGTCCAACCTGAATAGACGCTTCGTGTTGCGACTTGAGGCCTTGACCCATCTTCTCAAGCATCTTTACCATCATATCAAGAGACCTTTGGTCATAACCACCAGGTCTAGTGATCATCTCAAGAATATTGGGATACTGTTCGCAGAATTCAGGAAAAACTGCCTTAATATCATCTACCGAGTGCTTACTCTTAACCATATTCGAAACCTTTTCAATGTGGTCCTTTACAAAAGCTGAACGTTCAGTTGCATTGAAGCGAGTTGGTTCATTTGCTGCTTTCTCAGAAAGGCTCTTAACACCATCCTTATCAAAGTTCATCTGATTTAGTCTATGGTTTATATGATATAAAAATAGCGCATATCAATTTTTAAAGAAGCTCTAATTATAGATATGTCATTCCCACCACAAAAGCCATTTAATCCACCTGTATCTAAAACACCAGTCCTAGGGCCATCTTCCGGAAACCCAAAGTCATTTCAAGACCCTAAGTCAGTCGCATCAGTAGGAAATACTATTCAGGCTATGTCTGACCAAGCTGCCGCCGATACACTCTATGATACACCCGTTGCAAGGAAAGAAGGTTTTCAGCCTACAGAAGGCTTTCGTAATGAAATCTATAGTCCATGGATTTTGAGAACCCAGGCATGTTCAAAAAAAGAGGGATTTTCAAGTGTTATCTTGAGTCCAGCTGACCATCAGCCATATAAGAAAGGAAACCTTCCTGCCTTAGTCTTAGTATTCTTAGGAGTTGGAGCTATTCTGTGGTCGTTTTCTAGAAATAAATAAATGCTACGGTGATTTTAGAATGTCTAGTCAAGGAAATGAAGAGGCTTGCTTAAAAATACTTTCCGCTTGGATTATTCAATACAAACGGGAAGCCTGGACTACACATGTAAAAACCAATGATGATGCAAATGAACTCCAGTTATATAAGGATGCTCTGGAGCAGCAGGAGGGTCGTCTTAGAAAGGCGATTTATATGGAGGATACTCAAAACCTAAAGGCGCTAGGGTGGCCAGATGAACTTATGGAGTGTATCAAGGATATGTCAATAAGAGCTGATCTCACTGATTTACTCTATGAATCATTAGTTACACATCATTTCAATCGTAGCCCGAGGCATGAACTTGAACTTCACAATGAAAACTCAGGCCTTCGTTGAAGCTACATTTTCTAGACTAGAAATAGAAGATGGTGGGTTCCTTACCATATGATGAAAGAAAAGGATGCCCCGATGGATTCCATAAAAGATCTTCTTATACATCAAAAAGGGGGCATCGTGTTCCTCCTAGATGCGTAAAAGCCCAGACAGTATACAAAGAAACTAGAAAGAACTATTCACGACGTGTATTAAGAAGACAAGAAGAAAGGCTTGAACATATTAAGAAACCTGGAACATCTAGACTTAGATGTCCCCCTGGGAAAATACAACGACATGGATATGTCAGACGATTTGGTAAAACTGTAATGAGAAAGGGTTATACGGTTAAGAAAGCATCTGGAAAGGAATATCATATTAAGCCTGCTCAAAAGTCTGTATACGTGAAGCCTGCTTGTGTAAAGGATAAGGGTGCCCCTGATGTAAATGCGCCTAGTCCCGGCGACCGCATAGGTCCTCTAAGGAGAGGAGAACTCAAGAAACACGGCTACGTCTACTTGAAACATCGTGAAGAAAGACATGATGCTCTAAGAAGAGCGATTAAAGAATTTGGATCACTTGGTGTATTCCGTAAGCTAGACGCAGTTGCTAAGCTTTCTAAACACAGTGCACCCGAGGCTTCCAGAGTATTCAAGGCTGATCGCGATTGGTTGAGACATCACTACGAGCTAACTTTATAAAGTTAGCAGAAGTGAATAAATTTATTCGCCGATTTACCTATGTAATTTTAGTATCTTGCGAAAATAAGAAGAGGTATGGATACCGTTCAATCCACAGCTCCTGTTATTAAAGAATACCCTGTGCCTTATTTATTATTTACATTGCTTTTAGCGGTGTGTATAGGCATTTTTGTTGGCCTTGAAAATACTGCAAGTATGATTGATATCCAGGCAAATTGGGCAGAATATAGATGTCAACCACAAATGATGCCTCTAGCAGGGCTCTTTGGCTACAGTGTTAATGAAAACTTTGAATTTTGCTTACAACAAATAATCCAGGAAAGCACAAAGGGCATCACTGGTCCATTCGCATCTGGTATGTTTGGATTTACCAGCATCTTGACAAATTTGATGAATTCAGCAAATTCCTTCAGAACTATGTTAGCCACTTTGGTTGGAGGTGTTATAAAGATTATCAATGAATTCAAGGCTCGTATGACTGCAATGATGGGTCGTGTGAAGCTTACAGCTTCAAGAATGAAGACACTAATGTATCGTGTGTACGGAACAATGTTTGCCGTTATCTATATGGGTATCTCAGCTCAGACGGGTATCTCAAACTTTGGAGATACTTTCATCTTCAAGTTCATTGATACCTTTTGTTTTCCTCCGGAACAACTGATTACCTTAGAGAATGGTGAAACATACCCTATCTCAGAAATCCAGGTAAATGATATTTTACAGGGGGGCCATACAGTTGAGACAATTTATAAATTTCAAGCGGATGGCCAAGAAATGGTTGAATTGACACCTATCTCAGACACGGTATATCCAATTCAAGTAAGTTCCAATCATTTCTTAAACTATAATGGGAAATGGATTATGGCCAAGGATCATCCTGATGCGAAACCAATTGGCGGATGGATGGGTGGTAAAGAAAGACCGCTATTCTGTCTAACAACTCATGATCACTTATTGCCTGTGGGCCCTTATATGTTTGCAGACTATGATGAAACAGATGAAGCGAATGCTCAAACACAGGCTTGGGTAGACAAGTCCTTGAATGGAAAAACTAGAAAAGATTCACCCCACCCAAATGCCTCTTACGAAGTAGGTTTGCCTGCTTCTACAATGATTAAGACCCTTGAAGGATATAAGCCTCTCTATGAAATACAATTAGGAGATAAGATATCTGAAACTGATACAGTTGTTGGAATTCAGTCATCAGAGACAACTGAATTCTGTAGATTAAGTTCAACCCAGCGTGTAACAAGGGGTTCTTTAATTTGGAATGATGAAAAGAGTGAATGGATACGTGCATATTCTTTCTTACCAGAGGCACCCTCAAGTAGCACTGAAGTTATTGCACTCTTTGTAAGCCCCGGTGCGAAATATGAGATCATGGGTGGTCATATATTAAGAGATGCCATGGAAGTCTATAGTCCAGATACGAAGAAATTATACGCAGAAATTTTACTTAAGAAGTAAAATTATACGCTGAACATTTACTTAAGAAGTAAAACGTAGATTAGATGGAGGAACAGTCCTCAACGAGTGAACATATACCCACAATAGGCGGTGCAATACCATCTGTGCAATCAACAGGCATTGAACCGCAATATCTACTTCTTGCATTAACACTTGCTTTAGTAATTGGATTTGTCTCTATTGAACAAATTGGAGTTACATCAGAAGTTATAAACAATTGGGCAGAACGCAGATGTGATCTTGATATTCTTATGTTTGCGTTTCGATATAAACCACCAGAAGATTCTAGATCAGTTGCACAATTTGCGTCTGAAAATTTCCAATTCTGTGTTACATCTAAAACATCAGCATATCTTGAATCTATCTTTGGTGTTTTATTTGAAGTGTTGAGAAAACAATTTGCAGCTGGTGATATTATGACTCAGGTCTTTAAAGTTTTGAGAGTTCAATTGAATTCAATTTACAAACCATTTTCTGAAATGATGAATCGTTTCTTTACAAAATTCAAACAAATTGGTTCATTATCTTCTAGAATTTTTCAGCAAATTTTTATGTCAATGAAAAAAGCAGCGGCCACGGCTGTTGCATCCATATTCATTGCTTTATCATTACAGACAGCTTTTTTGAATGGAATTGATTTTATAATCAAAGTTATCATGATTGTTCTCTATATCTGTATGGCTCTTATTTTCATTTTCTTCTTACCAATCTTACCTCTTTTAGTTATAGTCTTAATTACAGTTGTAGGTATTGAAAAAGCCATGCCAGGTTCTACAGGCCCGATGGGATCTGTCTTTTGCTTTCATAAAGACACAAGTGTAATAATGAAAAATGGCGATCAACAGCATATTTGTTTATTAAAGCCAGGTGATATCTTACACGAGGACATTCTAGTCCAGGCAGTAATTGAAGTTCCAGGTGAACAATTATACGATTTAGATGGCATTTTGGTAAGTGGATATCACTGTTTATATAACGATAATGACATTATTTATGTAAAAGACCATCCTAGAGCTAAGAAATCAGAAAAATCAGAACCAACCTTGTGGACACTCATAACAAATAAGCGTGAAATTCCTATTATGGGTTCTAAGGGCATTCTCAGATTTCTTGATTGGGATGAAATTCCAGATTCAAGGGAAGCTGAGAAGGCATGGGAGATGACTGTTTTTGGTATGTTAAACGGTTCACATATAGTTAATACAATGGTTCCTACATCAGCCCCTTGCCTAGACAGATCATTGAAAGTATGGATGCATCAAGGTGGATGGCGACCTTTAGATACAGTAAAAGTGGGAGATTGGATTTATGGAAAAGATTGTTTCGTGAAAGTCACTGGTATCTGTGAACGTATTGTCTATACGGCGATAGGCTGTGAGCAAAATCGCATGACAGATGGAAACTGGATTTTACAGGGAGATAAGTGGAAGCACCCAGAGGGCAAGATTGAAAATGTAAAATGGCAGGGAATACAACTCATAACAGACAAAGGGTATTTTAAGGTTCAGATGTTGAATGGTCAGGAACATCTAGTGCGTGATTTTACAGAGGTTGGAGCACAACAAATACTCTCATCCCACGCCCGGGTCGAAGCACTCCTTGAGTGCTAGCCTTCGGCGAAAGCCTCTTAGAGGCTTAGCCTTTGGCGAAGCGCTCCTTCAGGAGGAGCACTAAGCCTTAGGCAAAGCCCTGCTCGAGGAGCAGGGCTAGCCCATTCGACTAAGTCTTCTCGACTAAAATAAAAAAGATGCGGATAAAACAGAAGATGAGCAAGCAGCTAATGTTTCTTGGCGGAATGATTCTACTTGTAATTGCAGCCCTCCTTGTTTCCCAGAGCTCTCTAGTTCGTGGTGTAACACGCGATGGCTTTGCGTCTTATTATCTCCAGAATGCTGGTGGAGCCAAGGAATCTTATAATAAGATGGGACCCTTTGACTCTGTTGGCTTAACATGTCCGGATGGAGTTAGTAAGTGGAAGTGTAATACACCAAATGAGCCTTTGAATGGCCCTGCGTTCGAGCCCGGCCCCGATTCTCTTTTCATGTTTAAGAATAACCAGTGCAAGCCTGAGTGCTGCCCTTCCTCTTATACATGCGACGGTGGATGTGTCTGCTCAACCCCTGATCAGCGCCAGGTAATCGCGTCTCGCGGCGGTAATCGCACCAAACCCGAGGATTCTATGTAAAGCTTTTAAAAAAGCTTAGCAAAATCATTATATACCTTTAAAAGAGCTTTTGGTAAGGCTATTTTAAAGCTTCAAATCACTTTCGGTAAGGCTATTTTAAAGCTTCAAATCACTTTTGGTAAGGCTATTTTAAAGCTTCAAATCACTTTCGCTAAGGCTATTTTAAAGCTTCAAATCACTTTTGGTAAGCTTTTTCTAAAAGCTTTTTAGTAGATGAACAGCACAGTTCAACGAATGAACAGCCTTGTGGCATTACCTGCAAATTCTGTAAAAAATATACCTAAGATGAACAATGGCTCAGGTGCAAATGCTGGAGGAAAGGGTTGGAATACGCCTTTGCTATGGTTTGGCATTTTTCTTCTTATTGCGCTTGTATTATTTGGCTTCTACTATCGTAATTTTATGAATGCCATGAGTAATATAACTGACCAAATCAATTTATGGCTCACAGGAACTGGAGCACCCCCTGAAGAAAAGCAAGAAGATATTCCTGTTGAAGCTCCTACGCCTCCTCAGGATGAGGCTACTAAGGAGCATACCGGCATGAGCGGAATTGTAGAGAAAATCCTACCTCCGGCGAAAGAGGTCTTTACAATAAGCAAGAACAATTACTCATACTATGACGCTGCTCCTCTTTGTAAGGCTCTTGGCGCTGAACTTGCCACATACGATCAAGTAAAGGAAGCTTGGCAAAAGGGTGCTGACTGGTGCAATTACGGATGGGTAAAGGGACAAATGGCAGTATACCCTACTCAGAAGGGAACTTATGAAGAGTTACAACAGGGGCCCGCTGAACAGAAAGGTGCGTGTGGAAAGCCTGGTCTCAACGGGGGCTACTTTGACAACCCTGAGCTCAAGTATGGAGTAACATGTGTAGGAAAGAGACCTTCTCAATCTCAACATGACGCTAACGCAATCATGGCAGGGTCTACAAGACCCTTGACGCAATCAGGTTTAGAATTCGATAAGAAAGTTCAGCTATTCAAGGAGGAGGCTGAGACAATGGGTGTATTACCGTTTAACAAGGAGCACTGGGGCTCTTAAACAAAACTTTAGAAAAGTTTTAACAAAAAACCTTGAAATGATTTAACAAAATAAAAAGATAGTTTATTAAACATTCTTTCTATTTTCTGGATTTTCTAATTTTTGTTAAAACTTTTCCTAAAAGTTTTAGTAAAGATCCCATTTCTTCTTTGAACTGGTATCTGGGCCAGAGTATTGCAGCTCATCCTCGGCATCAGCATCTGCATCAGCATCAAAGATCCTCTGAGTGAAAGCCCCAGGCTTACCTGAGCAAACGTCAACCCAGATATAACAGAACTCCTTAATCAAGCTGTCAAAGCGAGTTCCAACGATTTCAGATCTGAACTCCCACTTAGAAAGGAACTCAATAAGTTCCGTGGTATCGACGAAATAATCAAATGTCTCACGATCTTCCTCAAAATCACGATGATTTGGGTTAGGAGGATCAAGCTCTTTATCAAGCATCTTTGATGTAGTATCAATCATATAGCAAAGATATAAGAATTTCCTTGCAATGATATCTTCTTCCTGAGACCACTTATACCCAATATCCTTGATCCACGGGCTAACCCCGCTATAGAAGAAGACTAGCATGGCTTCCTCCATAGTTCCCTGCTGACTATCTAGACAACCAGGGCCAACATATACAAGCAGATTCTTCCAATCATAGAATGACAACATACTAACTGGTATGAAACTTAACTAGTGTATACCTACGATTATGGCGTTGCCGCTTTCAATTTTTTGAGCCGCAAACTCGTGGTCACTTGGCGTCCTTGTTTCATATGTTGAACGAATTCATTTGCCATTTTTTCGGGATTGGGTATTTCAGGATGGCCTTTAAAAAAAGATAATGCTGAATCCTGTAATGCCTTCATTGTTAGTCCGGCAGTTGCTTTTTCTTCCTGAAGTTGTAATTGTCCTCCGGAGATTTGAATTACTGCATTTGGCATTTGATGTTGTGTAAGCAATAAATGAATTTGTTCCTCATATGCATCACGTTGTTTTCTAGCATTTGTTATTTGCTTGTTCAAAGCGGCTGACATATTATCATAATGAACCCATCCACGAACATTATGTGCTAGTGCCTCGTTGTTCATTTATTATGATAAATTATTTAAGACTGGTTCTATGACCGCATTGGCTACATTCATAGCCTGTATAGGCAGTTTTGATGCCATATGCAGTTGAAACATCAAGAGGCCAACCGATGTAAGAGACATTAATAGAATTAATGAAAACAAGATGCATGTAAGAATAATATAAGGGAACATACGGTCCAGTAAATATCTAAGCATTGGATCTAGACAATTCTGTTGGATGCGCTCACGATTTTTTGGTTCTTGAAAGAATTCAACGGCACGATCTAAGATGTTATACACCATAGTCCCGGGCTTTGCCTTAGACATATCTATCGAAGCCCATTTAAACTTATACCAATATGGAAACGCAGAGAATGTCCTTTGTAGCACCCACTTGGGATTCTGCTAATGGCCATTATGTTATTAACCTTGTACCGGCATTCACGGATAAGATGCGTGTCTTCGTAAAGAAAGATACAAATGGAAGCACTGTATTTAACGATAATGATACCCTTGAGAATTACACTGATACAGTTATCCATAATTTAATCGACGAGGGTGCAAGTGGGAATTGGTTTTCAAAGCTACCTTCTCATGACCAGCTTGTTAAGCGTGTCAGACATTCATTCAAGTCACTTGCTCAAGATAATCAGAATGCAGCTGTTTTAACAACGTTGCTTCTAACACCAAAGGTGGTCACCCTTGTTTGGACACCAACGTATGTAGCACCATCTGTTGGCCCTCAGATTTCGTTTGACGAGAGCGATTCTGAAGGATCAGAGGAGTCATCTCAAGGCGACGAAGTTGAAATTTCTGAATCTGCGTTGCCCCCAGTGGAACTTGTAGATGATGCACAAGAGACACAGGAACAATATTTGTTAACACGCCTCCGGGCCGCCAGGGCTCGTGTTGATGCCGAGCAGATTAGAATGCAATATTTTGAGGCAACAGGTCGAATGCCCCCGGATTCGGAAGATGAGGATGAATGAATGCTATCTTTTTTATACAATGCTAACAGAATAATCTGATGTCAGGCCTAAGAACTCGTGACATCGTATTAGGATTGGTTGCCCTTGCCGTCGTTGTATTTGCCGTATATCTAATTGATCCTTCTTTCGGTGGCTTACGTCGCGATGGCTTCACTGGCACGCTATCTTCTGCGGCCCTTGGAAACCAGCCTGCCAATTTCCCTGGTGGCGCGGGTGCGGCTATCCGCAATGCAGTAATGGGTAATCCTAACCGTGCTGAGGGCTTTGCTAATCTAGGCGACATGGAGGGCCCTGCTTCTTTTGGCGATTCCGAGAAGCCCGAGGGATGCTACCCTCGCGATCAGCTAACGCCTGGTGAGCTACTCCCTAAGGACCAGAATAGCGTATGGTCACAGCAGAACCCCATGGGCACTGGTTCCCTAAAGGGCAAGAACTTCTTGTCTGCGGGTGCTTTGATAGGTATTAACACGGTTGGCCAGAGCATGCGTAATGCGAACTACCAGCTCCGCTCAGAGCCCCCGAACCCCCAGGTGGCGGTCTCTGTTTTTAACCAGAGCACAATCGAGCCTGACACAAATAGACGCTCATTGGAAATTGCTTAAATATTTTAAATTTATAAATTCATGTAATATCATCATAAGATATTACACGGGTTTAGATGGATACAGTTGTATCAGGGGTATGGGGATTTTTTCATAATGCAACATCCAAATATCCAATCATACATGTTCGCAGTAAGGTTGATGGTCTAATGTACAATGTCCGTGATATGCCTGATAAACAAGAGGCTGCAGATCTTTTGGCCCGTGTAAGACATAAGTTACAAAAACTCATTGATGTGCTCCGGCAAAGATATCCTAATAAGCCTCAAGTCATTCAGCTCAATGAGAAATTTGAAGCAGATCCTAAACGCTTCTATGAAGCAACTCCGGATTCGGAGCATGTATCATATAGTGTAAATAAGGGCGATAGTATACACTTATGTCTAAGACAGAAGGATCAGGCTAAAGAGCCATTAGTTGAAGAAAATGTTATGGTATTTGTTGCATTACATGAAATGGGTCATGTAATAACATCTCCGACGGTAGCTAGCCATGGCCCTGAATTCTGGAATAACTTTGGATGGCTTTTAAGGGAAGCAGAGGCATTAGAAATCTATAAATATCAGGACTTTCGTGCTCATCCAGTGAAATACTGTGGTGAAAGTATCACAGATCAACCAAAATATGACGCAGCAAAGGATTATCCGGATGCCACGGGTAACCCTCTCAAGATAGGAAACGTAGGTTAATTTAGATGTCTCTGGACTTAGGAAAACAGTTCAAATCGCTCCTCGAACCTGAGATGATGGAGGAAGGATTTGTAGATCAAACAATAAATTTAAAAATACACAGATTTCAATCTGGTTCCACTGGCGAAGAGGTAGAGGATCTTGAATTAGGCCCTCTTCCCAGATGGTTTACCTTATATGAAGTAAAACTTGCATTATGGAATAAAAAACAAAGGCATCCTTCTTTTTCACCTGCTCTTGTCTTTATGGGCTTGAGAGAGGGCCTTGATGAAGTTGATACAGTATTAGATGAAGATACTATATTTGATAATGAAGGTAAAGCTGCAGCGGAAGTTCAAGTGCCTGAATTTCAATCTGGACCTGAAGCTACAAAAGTTATATTACAAAGTAAGAAATTAGCTGCATCTGCCCTACCCTCTGTTAAGGAATTACCACCACCCCCAGGTCCTCCACCATCCGCTCCTAGACCTCTTGATATAAAAAACCCTCTAGCGACACCATTATTTCCAAAGCCAGAAGCTGGAGCAGTTAGAGCTGCTCTAGGATTTCCTGTTCAAAGACCCAAGCTCAAGCTTCCTACAAAGAAGGGCGGGGCCCAACTAATGGGTGGGGCTATTACATACAAGCCCATTGAACTCTTGTGGAAAACAGATACTTACTTTTCACTTGTAAGCCCTGAACTACGTATGACAGGTCCTCCAGATGATCGTTTCGTAGATTCAACTGGTTCCCAGAAATCGGTAGGAAAGACAAATCGTATTCGTATGACTTTGTCAGATATTTTTGAATTAGATAAGGCCAAGGGAATTCCAGAAATCCATGTTTTCCTATATACAGATTTAGTGGATCGCATTGTTGGACCTAGACCTTTAGGGGAACGTGATGTATATGGTCGCATCATACCATA
>Ga0209353_10001728_pt1 | contig 12302 bp, 7 predicted proteins | sample LauGreSpBDMM15SD_2_FD_187561 | JGI IMG/M metagenome (GOLD analysis project Ga0209353, IMG submission 187561) | Freshwater lake microbial communities from Lake Michigan, USA - Sp13.BD.MM15.SD (SPAdes) (version 2) | ecosystem: Environmental > Aquatic > Freshwater > Lake | place: Lake Michigan, USA...
GGGTTTGCTGATGAGTGGAATCAATTCTCAGTACCAGATGGGTACGTTGATCCATTATTGTAAAATTGACAAATATGTCTTATTAAAAAGAACATTGATTGAATTTTTATTTATATATATATATATTTATACGTTAAATCCAGAGTAGTAATACTCGCAGCTTTCGACGAAGATAGTGCTCGCAACGGTGGAACCGGACAACCACTCCATCGATACTGATAAGATGCCTGGATTTGTAATCGGCACGAATGGCGATCCGTTATTGGAACTTACGCTGAGGCCTTCAATAGAGTCCTTATCAGCTAATTTTGCTACGAATTGCCAGATACCTGTTGTCTTTACGAAGCAGACTCCAGTGCTAAAATTTGTCGCTGATGGGATTACTTCGCAGTCCAAATTCCAAGTCCTGTGTTGTCCTGAATTCGCAGATAGCTTCGTGATGGATAAGGACTCGCCGATCAGAACGCCACCGAGATTGAATCTTATCTTTAAAATACTGTTGGCTAAGGTTTCAATAAGCCCACTCATCCTGACTCGATACGATGCGCCTGGAACCATCTTTGTAAGAGTACGAGTTCCCCATGAATTTGAAAACGTACTTGTCATGTCTGTGTTGACAGCAATTGCTGTTGCTGTCAGGTTCGTCCCGGTAACCCCACGGAAGAATGTACTAGTAACAGGACAAGCAATTCCGTTAAATAGGCTACTATTAGCGGTAATCGACTGAGTGGTGGCTAGCGGTTTGCTCAATACAATATTGTTCGCGTTCACGCTCATTAACTCACCACCGTTAGGCTGAGCGATAATCAGTGAATTAGCGGTGTTTTGCTGCAATGTATATTTGTAATTATTAGGATTCCATAGGTTGTATATAAAATTATTCGCTATGTTATTATTGTAATTGGCTGCACGAAACTCTGCGGAGAACAATCCGGCATATTCGAACATGAATTGATTTTCTCGTGACACTCCGAATGTTGATGTTGGAGATAGAGCAACTCCATCATTGAAGTAACCAATCGTCCATAAGACAGAGCTCGTTCTGGTCACTCGAACGCGTATAATCCCTACTGTGGGATCGAAATAAGGTGTCAAACTGCCCTGTAGAACACCGCCTTGTATAATTTGATTTGGAGTGTTTTGAAATGCGCCGAAATAATCATCCTTGCCGAAACCGACGCCGAACCCGCCTAAAACGGTTGCTGAGGAGCGAAAACAAACTCCAAACATCATGTTCTTTTGCGTACCAATCAATCCACTATAAGACGTGCTCCATTGCACATAGCCACCGACAGCGATATCAGCAGGAATAACATAGTACTTAGACGTGATGGCTCTAGGTTTTTGAATGAATAAAAATGCAGCAGATTGAGGACTAGACTGCACCACGTCAGTTGGTAACACATTACCGAACTCCCACTCGCCTGTTAACAAAAGAGCAGCAGTAGGTGTTGACTTAGACAAGTCAACCTTGTCTCGAATTAACACAGATTCAGTATCAAGCAGTTTTAATTTCGCTGTGGAACCGATAACAGTTTGATTCATGAGGATCTTGTTAGCGCTGAGTGACATCAATGAAACGGTATCATCCTTGAACTCTAAATTCCCACCATCAGGACTGATTGACTGTGCAATGGTCATCGTGTCACGCAGGTCGTCAATATTGTACCCGGTAGCAGTGACGAAAGAATCAGCCAGTGTCCAATTGCTCAAAACATTAGATTTATCACCGATGAGGAAATTCGCTTGCTTTGATTTCCATGAACTACCGTTGAGCGATGTAATCGGAGCGATCGTGGATACACTAACGACGTATGCGATAGTCCACTGTGTATCACTCTCACGTGTGATAATTATGCGGTACAATGAATCTGTTAGAGTGAAATTTGGTACCGCATCTGCAGTCTTGATACCTGCCTCATAAATCTCGCTAGGTTGACCTGCGTTTGTGATTAACGCGTAATACTGACTTGTAAATGTCCCGACTTGACCAGTGTGTATCTCAGCCCCATCCGAGAATTGAACGCCAAAGAGAAAATCATTCCCGCTTACAGCATTTACAGTCAGATACCATGACAAATCGCTACCGATTGTCATCATACCTAATATGAAATAGTCAGAGGTAACAACAGTGCGCTGAACAGTGCTAGCATTTAGAGTAAATAGTTGGTTTCCAGGGGTAAATGTAATCAACCCAGCATATTCAGGTCGAACTACCCAAACTGGGTTAGGGTTAAGGGGTGGTACGATACCTCTGATCTTAGTCCTGAATGTCGATAACTCTAGATTATCAGAGGTTCGTAAGCCTGCTGCATCAATCGTAGCGACTAGAGCTCCACTCACTTTGTATTGTGTCTCTCCTGTTTGTAACACTTGTTGTACATTGGTATTGAGAGCGTTATTAATCATGAGCGCTGATGTTAACGGATCACTTCGTAAATTCCATTTGTCCACCGGTCCTACTCCACCTGATGTTAGTTGAAGCTCCCTAGTAAACAATTCATCTGTCGATGTTGAAACAAAGACAGGGTTTGAAGTTGTTTTAACGTTCTGATTAACTTTGCTATCGTAATCAGTCTTGAATGCATCATAGTCAGTGTTAGCAGTTAGACTTTGCCATTCAGCATCAGTTGCATTAGTTACTGTTAGGTATTGCCCAACTGTTCCGATAGTATCAGGGAATTTGTACTCACCAGTGATCTCTAGATGAGTAGCAGATACAGTATCTATAATCAACGTATCATCTATACGTAATCGCTTAGATGGACGTCCTGTGTAATCCATGTTGATTGAAAATGTGAATAGATATGATCTAATATATTTTTATTTAATGTATATGATTACTAAGAGCGTATGACAACACTATCTAAAAACAAGGTAGCAAGCTTGCTGTACACCACGAAGACATCAACTTTTCTCGATGCAATAGGAGTAGCACCAGCTGCAGGATTCCAGCTCATATTGACCACTGCGGTACGTTGAGCGCTGATAGCAGCTCCAGATTGTTGAAGTGTAGATGATGATTCCAACGGAACAGCAGCGATAGCGAGACCATTCATATAGTTATCACCGGCTGCATCAGCAGTAGTTTTTCGAGTGGTTCTGAATCCACTGAACATGGTATCATTTACTCCACCCACTTGATCCGTACGTCGAAACTGAGAAAAAGTTTTCAAAGCAGAGTGAATGAACTCTGAACGATCTTTCAAACTCCGGGATGGTATGTATTGTGCCCCTAATTGAATTTGAAGACCTACCATACTACCGTCAATTGTACTATCAGGTAGATTTAGAGCTGGAGGAGAATTAGCAGTACCTCCACCTTCGCTGATTTTCTTAACCCAAGGTTGACTTCCGTAGCTATCTTTGAAAGTGTTACCTATGTCCGATCTAGTACGCGTCTTCACGATTACATTATTGGCTCTGCTCAGAGCACGTGTGATCTGCATACTGTAGTCAGACTCAGTACCTCCACCTTCCATAGAATGTACAGCATCGAAATACCACTCCAAGCCAGAACTTGCCGACACCTGCAAACAAAAATAATACTTTTAATACTACCACACGAGATAAACACACAAATACAAAAACAGAGAAAACACACAAATACAAAACAGATAGAGAAACACCTGACTGAGCTTCCTCAGGATCGAATCGGTCAACGTGAACGTCTCCAGGTGCATTTCAGGATTGGAGATGACTAGATTCTGATCAGCAGGCCATCCATTCGATGTAGTTGGTGTTCCATCTTCGGTAGTACCGCACATGAAGAAGTGTTGAGGTGGATACATATCGATGTGAACCTAAAAGAAGGGAGTAAGTGAAAATACATACTGATATATCGCTAGGACCTGAAGACCCGCTGATAGGAATGAGGGCGCCAGCAAATCAACGTCGAAGAATCCGAGAAGGTGGGGCAAAGGAATACAGACATCGAATACCATACCTTTTCCACCTAATCCTCCGAGACCAACATTGATTGTATTTTGATCAAAGGCTTCATTCACCTTACCCTTAAGATCATCACCCATTAATGGTAAAGCTACACCAACTGCTGGTGTTACATCTTGTGTTCTATTCAGACCTCCTTTTGCTGTTTCGATCAACTCATTGGTTGAAACGAGAGAACCTGGACGACCGTAATCATTCAAAGAGTACAACGCTCCTTGTGTTCGTCTCGTTTGTTGACTTCTACCGTAGTAATTTTGTATCTGCATAAATTCCCCCACCCCGTTCTTCAATCTGTCAACTTCTACACCGCTAGAGTGCACGATTCTGATTTGTTCAATCATGTTTGCCCATCCACAATATGGGCTAAACTTGGGATTGATAGCGGCTAAGGTGATTGTCGGCATAACGACTTGGAACTTAAGATGGGAGTTAAGAAAATCCACATAAGTGGCTCCAGAACTGAGTGTGAACTGGATTTGCTGTCCACCTGCAATGTAGGTGCTTTGTTGAGCTCGATAAACTTTCATTGCGCGTGATGTTGCGATTGAGAGACTTGGAGGTAATCGATAGTCCAACCTGTTAACTTCCAACAGACTAGAGACATCTGCTTTCGATTCTTCACCACCAGCGCCTTCCATGTTGTCTCGAGTAGGATAAAATTATGACATATAAATTTTATAGGTAAATTACATGATAATTAACAATAAGAATTTTTTATTATATTCTAGTAGATCATAACCAGTACTAGAATCCAAAATCAGCCATTATCTGTAACAGCGCTGGTACTCCAGCGAAATTCTCCAGACCAGGTACCAGTTGAATCATCGTTTTCAGTTCTTTACTATTAATACCTTGTTGCCATAGAATCAGCAAGTCTGGATCACTTTTGTCAATGGGTGTACCTCCACCAGTCATACGTAGCGCCTTCAGAGCTAAGCGCGAAATCGCGCCCATTGTGGCGGGATTGACGAAACTTTTCGGAGTATTTGTAGTACTAGTTAGAGAATTTGCCGAAGATGTTGTGATATTACTATTTTCCATCTTAGATGCTTGCGCAGCAGTAAACGCTCCGAGTGTTGTAGAAGTACGATCAGTTCGTTGATAAGGAACTGATCGTCCACTCTTCTTCGAGTATGAAGTCTTCCACTTCCTATCCTTACCTGCTCTCATTATATCATCTGACCCTGTAGAAAAAGTACTTGCTTGCTTATCATGTAGATAGTCAGGAGGTAGGAGATGTGATACATTCATCAAACTAGCAAACTCGAGTGGTGAGAAATTGGGTACCAATGGTTGAGAATCGGGTTCTGCATACTGATCGATTGACATTGTCTGGTACTTGAATGGAATTCGCTTATCACGAAAGGTATTGTACGGTAATGATTCCAGATTTTGTTTCTGTCCTAATGTTACTAATTGCGCAATGGAATCTTTGATGTTCGAGTTTGGATGTATTACCGTGGACGAATGTTGCCACAGTTCAACTGATTCCTGATGAGCACCATCCATTAATTGTCTATGCCTGCTGGTGAAACCATTCTTACCACTACGCAAAATAGCGTTGTGATGTTCAAGAGGCATAATTGATTAGTCTTCTCTTCGACGTTTCTTTGCTTCTCTCTCACAGATTTGTTCTTGTTGGTAGTCTGTGACTAACCAGTTAAAGAATTTCGAACGATCGGATTGTGATAACGGTAATCGGTTAAAAATTTCTTGTTGCATAGCAATATCATCAGCATCAATCATTGAATCACCATCTCTAAAGGTAGCCTTTCCTGGGAACAAGATACAGCCTGGATCATGGTCAGGATCGTACGAATCTACAGCACCTTGAAACAATATGATGCCTTCATCTTTAGTCTCTTCTACGAACCATCCACTTCCTGGTGTAGGACCATCAACTTGCATCTCGCGGGAATATTGAATAAGTGATAAATTATTTAATTATTTTTCATTTTCGACTCATATTTTGGAAACTACGTTTGCGTCCATGTCGAAACGCGGTAAAGTCTCTATGAGAGATATCAACAACGAGACCAAACTAACAGATGTCCATGGGTTTGGAAGTTCATCCTTCACAGTTCTCGGTACCGCTGGGTACAAATTAACACCAAGTAGTACTGTTGGACAGTTTAAGGAAGTTACTTCATCATTCAACGAATTAAAGAGTACACTTACTCAGAGCGGTATTGAACACAAGTATGTGATGCCTAAGTTTCAAGCTATCTGGAATGGAGGTAGTAACAAACGACCAAGAGAAGAAGAGCTTACCGAAGCTCACAGTAACAGGACTATTAGTAATTTTGAAACAGCAACAAAGGTGGCAAGAACCGATCCTTCGGTTAATTTCTTACTTGCTCCAACACCCATGCCAGGTGCAGTTGATACTAGCACCGATCCTGATATTGTTACTTCAGTAGTAGAAACACCAGAGGTCAAAGCTATGGATAGACATGCAGAGACATCAGCCACCGCTACAGGCAATATCGCTGCAACAGTTGCACCGTTTGTGATCCCTGATCAACTATTAGATATATCACCAGAAGATAGGGATATAAACGGCCCTACAGAGCAATATCCCGAGAATCCTATACCGATAACTCCTGCGATCGCTATCGGTGAGAGTGTATTCGCCTCACGAATAGTACCTGTGCTTTCTCATGAACAACGAATGGATGAAGACCTATTAGGTGAAGCCTTACCTTCCGCAAAGGCTAACAATGAAAAGGATATTGGTGGAGATGGATTTAGTTCTTTAACCGAAGAGGGAGAAATTCAACAGAAGAGTGAAAGTTCTTCATCTAAATTCACTTCTATTCCGTTGGGAGCAGCAACTACTCCATCTTTCGATGAGAAAGAGAATATTAAACCTCAAGACGCTCGTACAGCTAGTCGTCATCCTTTCAAAGCAGCATCTTTATTTCGTGATCATGATATGGCTGCAACATCCGCAACCATAATTGGTGCTTCTGAATACAACACACGACGATTGATGCTAGCAGCGAATAGTGCTCAAGAAAACAGAGACTCTAGTTGGTATCGATGGAACGCTAGCACCGAGGGAGTGAACATGATAGAGATGCCGATCGATAGTACAAACTACCTAGAACGTGGTCCGATGGTTACTGAATATCAGATGCTCGGTGCGAACCCTTTTCAGCTTGCCTTCAGTCCTTCACCGTTTGATACTAATCGCATTCTTGGTAAATTCGGAATATAAAAATAAAAACTTTGAATACTATTCACATTTCAACCAACATCATGGCAGACTGGTCAGATCATCCTGCTGAATATGATAGTCCTGATATATTTCCATCGATATCAGAACGAGTGCAAGAAGCATATCTGTTTTATGTAACACCTGAGTATTTCATTTCGGGAAAAATACCTAGCAGGGCTCAAGCGCGGGAGGTGTTTGATTGGGCGGTATCTTCACCACCAGCGCTTTCTACTGCTGTAAAAGATCGTATTACTAACTCAAATGGATGGTGGATCACACGAATTTTACAAAACATGACTAGAGCGTATACAGCATATCATGCTACACGAGATCAAGAATCAAGTAGGTCATCGTCACCACCTACACCACCACCTACACCGACAGGATCAACACCAGTTCCAGCACCTGCACCTACAGGATCAACACCAGTTCCAGCACCTGCACCTACAGGATCAACACCAGTTCCAACACCTGCACCTCCAACTACACGACCTCCGACTACACAACCTCCAACTACACGACCTCCAACTACACAACCTCCAACTACACGGCCTCCAACTACACAACCTCCAACTACACAACCTCCAACTACACAACCTCCAACTACGCAACCTCCTACAACACCGGCTCCAACACGTGGTCCAACATCTGAACTATATGGTGATATAACTAGGGCTGGAGGTGATGTCTTAGGTAACTTGAAGAAAGTATACACGAATGCAAGTCAGAAACTCTTTGGAGATCAAAACATGTTCAAAGATGATATGAAGATTCAAGAAGAGTATGGAGCCAACATCAGAAGCACCTTAAGGCCATTTTTGCCCATCGCAGGGGAGGACGCGATGGACGAGCAGGATGATGAAGAAAGTGACCGTTTAAAAGAGCAAAACTTATTAATGGGTCAGTTCAAAAGCCCTAACTGGCCACTTGGTAACGTGGACAATCCATTCTGGATCGGAAATAAAATAAACGAGGGTATGCGCTTCTCCGATCCGTTATTCGCCATGCCTGCCGTGTACAACGGGGGTACGCTACAAGAAGGGGCCACTTTATTCGGTAGCTACCGTTCACCACCGATGAATATCCCACCTTCCCATCCACCAATAGAACGCGGTTATGGACGAAGACGTTAACCTTGTATATTATAAAAATTTCATTTTTATTCTCTCTCACTTTTTTGTTTCCATCATGCCACCACGTAGGAAACACGAGTCACCTCAATCGATAGATCCTATTTATCTTGAGGTGATATCAATCATAGCAAATGGAAAGAGTGGTGTTCGAAAACTTATCCCTATGAATCAAATGGATGAATTTGTTCATGATACAGTTGACCTTATCAAGTTGAACCTTGCTGTATGGCGTGGAGATGAACCAGAATTACCAATACGTTCTATTAAGTTTAAGGATGATAATGAACATTTAGATCAGAGCAGATTTCAGTATGATATGTTACTCAATACTACTGCTATTAATGTTTTTAATATACGGAAAGAACAAGAACGATTACTATATAAACCAAAGAGTGATGGATCACAACAAGCTTTAATGAGTACCAGTAAAGGTGGACCAACTCCTGGTACAGTAAAATACAAATATGGATATGCAGAAAAGTCACGCATGCTCACTGATTTTTTCTATTCAGCAGCAGACTGGATTGATAAGAGTGTAAACTTTATTGCTAGACAAACATTTGAAAATGATAAAGTGGTGTACATGCGAGCAACTTTCACTGAAATTAAACGAATATCCAAATCAATCATCCTCAATCAAAAACAACTATTTGATCAAGCAGCACTTGGTATTGGAGCTGCTCAAGTTGTTATGGGTAGTCCTAAGGCTAAAGCAACTGTGATTAGATACCTTATACTAGGTATCGGTGTTAACTTTCTGTATAACTTCCCTCCAAACATAGATTTTCATTCATGGACTGAAGATAGCAAAACAGAATTCTTAGCTGTCGAAGGATTTCTCAAATTTGCTGGTGGAATTGCTAGCAGTGTACGTGAATTATCAACTATATCAAAAATTGTTGGTTTGTATAAGAGTATGCAAATAACTGCAGGTTTACCTGTTTCATCTGCTTTATTTAAAATGTTTATCGAATGGAGTTTAACACCACTTTCAACAACTACGATTGGTAAGACGGTGATCATTGCAGGAACATTTTCTATTATTTTTGGTCAAGCAGTATTCACACTCGCAAACAGACTCGTTAATGAGCGTATGTCAAGTTTATCTCAACTGGAAGCTGAGAAACTCTTCATGAAGAAAAGTGAACTAGTTAAAGCCATATCAGATATGATATTCAACATCTATGCTTCTAGAAGCTTATTAGAGGGAAACTACGAGACAACAGCGAATGATGCAGTATTCGATGGACTAGCGGAAATCAATAATCAACTTGAACATAAAACTCAACTTGTAGAGATTGATGTAGCAAAAACATTACTCGTTAAGATGACAGAAGCAAGAGATCTAAGTATTGATTTGATTAACTTTGATAGTTCTCGTTCTATCGATCCATCAGTGATCATTCAATCTCTTAATGAAAGAGTAGCCGAAGAGATAGTCCTAGCAGAAAGGATAATTACCGATCCTATGGAACAGATTCGTGAAGAATTGAGAGTTCATAGTATTACTAGAGAATTAGCTGAAAAACAGTACATAGAAGATGAAAAAGTACGATTAGCAGGATTGAGCAATTTTGATAGGATTAATGATCGTGCCCCTGATCGTCTTCCGAATACACATAATGGGGTACAAACTAATTTCGCTAAACGCACTAACGAAATAGAACCATGGCATTTTAGAGGAACAAGACAGCAACAACGTGAGTATAGAATCGCTGAAAGGGAACGACGTAGAGTTGAAAATGAACGATCCGGTACACGTTTTATGGTACGATCTGGTACATCTTTTATTGCACCATCAGATGAGCAGATTCGACAAATGGTTCAAACACCTATGATTGTTCGTTCAACACAATCAATGGTATACAATAATCCTTTTGTTTTTGATGAAGTGTTTAAGGGTGTTTATCAAACAAGCAGTGTTCCCGATAGTACACATGCATTGAAGATCGAACCAGCAATAGTTGAGATTATGAATCAGACCAAACAACAGAATAAGGTTCAACATAAAATCGATGAAATTATAAAACCATTAGTAACTGAATTTCTAGAAGTTATTAAATCTCCTCCCTCACTTGCTCTACCAGTACTTACTTCTCCTGTAACTACTCCTCTTCCTGTATCTATTCAAGTAGAATCCGCTCCAATATCTCTTCAAATTGAATCAGTTGATGATGATGAGTTTGATGTTCCTATGATCTCTAACGAGTATAATGATAAAACACAATTTGTTGAAGCGATAGATTTCTCTATAGATGAAGAAGCAATTGAAGTTGATAGCAAACCTATCATTGAAGTTGATAGCAAACCTATCATTGAAGTTGATAGCAAACCTATCATTGAAGTTGATAGCGATCCTATCATTCAAGTTGATAGCAAACCTATCATTGAACCGAAGGAAACGATACACACTAACCGTCTTCTTTTTGATAGGACTGATGAACCGATTTACGCGCGACCTGATGATTTAGAAATAGACAGTGAAAATAATCAAGGTAATGTTAATCAAGATAATTCATGGTTTGAATCTGCTAGTAAACTTATCACACCTTTCGTGTTTCAGGTGTATATGACAGGAATACCGCTAAGTAGGAAAGAAAAAGAAGAAAATAAGTTGAAGCCTAACCCGATCATTGAATCTGATTTACAGACTACTCATACACCTCCTTATGTGCATTCTTCATATGTAGCAATGGAACCAACAACCTCACCAAGGTTAATAGAACCTGTATCACTACCAGTACTATCCGAACAGTTATCACTTCCGAGAGAGCAGGAGCATCAGAGAGAGGAGATCATACCTTCGAATGAATATTATTCTCAAAGACTATCAGAACTATATCAAGCTATAGACAAAGTACCTGTGACTGAAGAACCACTTCCATGGATCCCTGGACCAGGTATAGCACCACACATCGAAGATGAATCTGTACCAACATGGATCCCTGGTCCAGCTTATGTAGAACGTGAGGAGATATTTGATTTAAAAAGTATTGAAGAACGTTTAGACAATGAATGGAAAGCTATCGATCAAATTATAACAACTACAGGTATGCGTGATGATGAAGTTCGATTGAATAACGAATGGAAAGTTATTGAGCAAATCAAAACAACTGCTAAGGTACTTGAAGATGACATCGAAGCTCAACGTATTAGAGATATAGTACCAGATAAGCAACCAGCGATTCTTACTGCAGAGATTATGAGTCGTTCTCAATACGTTATGAACAAACGAATCGAAGATCAATTAGATAAGGAATGGGAAGTTATTCATCAAATCAAGACAACAATCAAGTTTCTCAATATACAGTTGCAGCAAAGGATTCACACCGATATGCTAATCGAAGGTAGATCAGCTATTTACAGACGTATGCAGGAAGCTAAGAAAGCTCAACAAATACTAGAAGCTCTTCAGATGCAAGGTTTGACTGATCAGTATCTAAATGCAAATATGAAAGTATCGGAAAAACAGATAGAAGATGTTGTTACATTAGCAGAGGTTGAACCAATAGTTGAAGTAGCATCATACACCTCACCTATTGGACCGGTACCTGAAATGCAACCTCAACTTCCGATAGATGTTGTATTCGGACAAGCAATGCATGAAACTACATTTGAATCCTTTCCAATTCATGATCCTGAAGTGACATTGATGTATATTGCATCTCCACATTATGAAGTGTTACCAGCTGATCCAGTTATTTTACCGATAGAGAAGCATGATCCGTATATATTTGAATATGTTGACTTTTCCCAACCAATTAATCCACTACCTGCTGACCCGTATATAATATCCAGTCACATTACGAACAAAGATAATTCAACTTCGATTGAACATGTAGGTGGTGATAAATCCACCACGGAAGTTATAATAGAACCACGTGATGATGTGGTTGTAAGTACAGATACAGCAACGGATACATCTTCATCATCAGGAGGTACACCACCTGACGAAGATAATGTAAAGGATGATGGAAAAACCCCACCACCTCCTAAAC
>Ga0209353_10001731_pt1 | contig 12290 bp, 10 predicted proteins | sample LauGreSpBDMM15SD_2_FD_187561 | JGI IMG/M metagenome (GOLD analysis project Ga0209353, IMG submission 187561) | Freshwater lake microbial communities from Lake Michigan, USA - Sp13.BD.MM15.SD (SPAdes) (version 2) | ecosystem: Environmental > Aquatic > Freshwater > Lake | place: Lake Michigan...
CAGTTCTTTCATAGGGTAAACCAAGCTTATCAAAAACTTTTGCTATGCTTCTTGCTGCCCAAATCTGGGGCTCTATCCCTGTTTCTTGTTTTACTTTTAATAACAATTCATTCTCTTGTGCTGTTAGCTGTTGTTTCAGTTTGTGTGCTCTTTCTATATCAACTCTTACACCTTTAAATTTCATATCAACTAAACATGGGAATAAATCAGTTTCTGTACTAAATATTGATTCTATATCTTGATGAACTATTTCTTTTTTAAACATTTGCCAAAGCTCTAATGTAAGTTCAGCATCTTTTTCAGCGTATGCTCCAACTTCCATTGCTGGTAATTGCCACATATCTTCTTTAGGATCTAATCCTCTTGACTTGGCTGCTTCATTTAAAGCGGCCTCACTCTTACCATAACCAAGATAATCCCAAGACAGCATATTTAAACTATATTGAAATCTATTTTCATCAACCAATGATGCTGCAATCATAGTATCTACGATTAAACCATTGATTTTAATACCTAATTGTCTAATCCAACATACGTCATACATTGCATTATGAAATATTTTTATTGATGGAGTTGCCATTGTATCTTTAAACCATTCTAAAACTTTCTTACGATCCATGTTAGGACCTGATCCATGCGCTATAGGAAAATAAAAAGATCTCCCTGGAACAGCTACAGCTATACCTATTACTTCTCCATTACCTATAACAGAACCTGATCCTTTCTTTTTTAAATCTGGATCTCTAGTCTCTAAGTCTACTGCGATCTCATCATAAGATCTTAGATCAGGAAACTCTTCTGGTTCTACCCATTCCTTCTGTGCTTCAAATAGAGGTACTTTCATAATCCCTTTCTATAATCATTTCTATATAATGTATTGCTTTTAACAAATCCTGTTTCTTTCCTTTATCTTGGTGTCTGCAAATATATTTAATTGCATTGCCTTCAGCAAACAGTATCTTATTCTTATTGATAAATAAAGAGGGCTGTATCTTATACTTTTTATAATGTGCTCCTCCTACTTGTTTAAAAAATGCCTTATTACTCATAACTGATAACCATACCTTTCTTTTTTTGATTTAAATAAATAAAGATTCTCCATAGATCTTGTTACACCCACATACCAAACTCTATTCTCTTCATCTTGTTTGTCTACATTCTCAGCAGTAGCTTCTCTGATCTTTCTTGCATTATCTAACACAAGAACAACATTTTTACATTCACCACCTTTTGCTGCATGAATTGTTGATACTTCTATTCTTGGTTCTTCAGATAATTTCTCACCATTGGATAGCATACTTCTAATATAAAATTCTTCATTGTGATCTGCATTTACAAACGCATCATACCATTTCATATCTCTATTGAATCCAAGATCTTCTATTCTAACTGTCATTTTATTTTGAAAATTGTTTTCATTAAATGGTTCTTGTAAATAATCATAGATATCTCTACAGTCAGCAATTGAGATTTGATTCCCCTCCGTTAAAGAGGTCCATCTTAATATTGATTTATAAAATTTATTATTAAAACTTTTTCCATACATATTTTTATAGTAAAGATTATTTTGTTTTAACTGGTTAGATATTTCTAAAGCTCTATACACTGTTCTTGTTAGTATTAACCATTTATCATTGTTAATATCTAAATTATCAAAGTTAAATATTGATTCTACTTTTCCCTGTATAATATTTCCTTCTCTATCTTTTTTTGGAAAATATATTTTTTCTTTTCTATTACCCTGTATTCTATCTAATATAATATTTGAAACTTCTTGAACAGCCTGTGGTATACGTTCAGATTGTTGTAATACTTCTTCTATTGCCGGTTGATCAATAAATCTATTAACATCAGCTCCAGCCCATGCAAATATAGCCTGGTCATCATCACCTGCTATAAAAATATCTTTTGATTTATCATTTAAAATATCAAACATCTTCCATTGTATTGGAGATAAATCCTGGGCCTCATCAATAAACACAACATCAAATTGTGGACATTTATCTTTATTACTTACAAATTGAGTAATCATGTCTGTATAATCATAAAGATTATAAGCTTTTTTATAATTTAAAAAGTTTTCATAGACGTGATTTAATACTTCAAAATCTATTTCTCTACTCCATTCATTTGTATTAAACTCATCTTCAATAGATATATTTTTAATACGTGCCTTATTAATTAATTTAAAATATTCATTATCACAATTTAAATAACCACTCTCATCTGATTCTGAATAATAATTAACTCTTATACTTAATTCTTTTCCAATTTGTTCATAATGAATTGGTTGCATTACATTTTCTTCACTCATACCTAAAGTATGAAAAGCTAATGAATGAAGTGTTTGAAAGAATTTAACATCGGTTCTAACATAGTCTTTATGTTTATTTAAAAATCTTTCTCTTGCTTCCGCAGCAGCCTTTCTTGTAAATGCAAAATAACCTATTTTGTTTAATGGAACACCTTTCATTAAATAGTTATTAACTTCATTTAATAAAGTCATTGTCTTACCTGTACCTGGAGGACCCAATACTTTCTTTATCATTAGAATACGTCCTTATTTCCTTTAATTTTAACTAACTCTGTTTTAGCTATATCTTTTATAAATTGATTTCCTTCTAACGTTAAATTTATTTTAACAGTTTCCACTGCTTCATAGTTTATGGTTTCATTGTTTAATTTTGGAAATCTTTTCTTAACTCCAAACTCTGCTTTATATCTTTCCTGTATCCTTTGAGCTGTTCTTTCTTTTCCTTCTCTCCACTCCTTATTTTTTAAAGTGTTATAGAAATTTGCAAATTTAAAAAATGAATGACCATCTTCTATTAATACAGCCCCTGATTTGAAAGAAGCATATGACTTTGCTTTTGGTCCATTAATATATTCTTCTAAATATTCATGTAATAATTCGTCAGGAGTTGTTCCTTTAGGTGGTTGAAGTATTTCCGTAGGAGGAAGTAATTTAGCAATTACATTTTCAAAATCATCTCCTTTTACCTTTGCTACATAAATATTTGCGGTTTTCATAATTAAAGATCTTAATTCTTCTTGATCTTTAATTTGTTTAATATCTTTAGCTCTAACTTGTTTAATACCTTTGTTATCTGGTAACTCCACATTAAAAGTATATTCTGGTTCTGGATAATTAATTTTTACTAAATTAGATAGTGGTGGAAACATTCTCTTCCTATCAGATCCAACACCGTGTTTTCTTTTAAGACACTCTGATTTCATACAGAAGTTAACAATTGGTTCTTGAGTACAAGTATATCCTTTTGTATTTTTTGCAGCTGATCTAACTTTATCTAATATCTTTTTTTCTGATCCCCAATCATCTAATACAACTCCATTAGAATCTTTTATAAAATATTTTTGTGGAGCTGCTTTAAGGACACTTTGCCAATTATCAGGATATTTTTTCTTAGCAAATACCATGTAATTATATAACCATCTATCTCTACCATCGGATAATTCTTCTTTACTCATGATCTGTAAACAAGGAGGACCATCATTAAATTCTTCCGGGCCTCCCTGTAAAACAGTTTTCACAAGGGCAAGCGAAAACTCTTCTAATTCTTCTTTTGTTTTTTTATTATGATTAACTATTTTAATAAATTGTTCTAATGTAAAAGCAGTTCCATCGTAATTAATTGCAATTCTTTCACTTCCATTAAAGTAAGGAAGATTTATATATTGACCATTAGACCATTCTTTTTTCTCTTCATCATATCCAAGTTCTGTTTGCTTTGGATATATTTCAGTCGTTGGTTTTAATTTTAATGTAAATAATAAACCTTCTAAAAAATTTCTTAAGAACACTGCTCTAGCTTTTTCTTTTAAAAATAAATATAGATGTAGACCACCACTTTTTGATTTAACCGGAATCAACGGAAGATTATTTTGTTTTATAATATCTAAATATTTTTTATATGGAAAATTTGAATAACTGTGTTCTTTGTCGTCAATATCAATAGCCCCAAAACTAACCATGCCATCATCATCACATGGTTGAATACCTATAGATGTCTTACCGTTTAAATGATTAAAATAATCTTTATCTGTTACTTCTTTAAATGACCAACCATATTTTTCTGGTTTCTTTTTTCCTGTTTCAGGATCAATAGTAAACTTATCTAAATAAGCGATACCAAAATTTCTTTTTAGCCCGCTAAATATTTCTCCAAACTCTTTCTCCATAAATGCCCTTGTAGTTTGGGGCAAGAATTAACTTGCCCCATTTATTAATTATTAGAAGTGGGCTTCAGATGTCTTTTCAGACGTGCTGGACTCACCATGTTTTACTTTAATGTCTCCTCTTGAAACACTTTCAGCAAAAGACTTAGCTTGTTGATATAAAGAAGAATCCTCAACAGGACCTACTTTACTAACTTCCCAACCGAACCAAGTACCTTTATCATTTGATTGTTGTACCGTTCTTAATTTGTATATGTGACTAAAAGATGCCGGTGTAAATAATCCATTTGCACCTTTCATCTTAATACTAGCCATCATACTATTCCATTTTCTAGAAATCTTTAATTGTGTAGATTTCATAGCCAATAGAGCAGTCGTTGGAGTTTGACCACATACAATTAAAAAGTGACTTGCAGTTTTCTCAACATAGTTTCCGCTAGGAAGTCTATCTTTAAAAGAACCATCTCTTTTTGTTTTTGTAAGTATATCACTTGACGATGAATGGATTCCAACTGGAGCCCCAGAACCTTCGCCTCTATCTTGCCATTCAATATATTCTAATTTGTAATGACATGGTAGGACATCAATTCCTTTTTCACCATCAAACAATTCTCCTGTAACAGAGTTGTAAATCATTCCAGGTTCTGCACCTTGAACATATTTACCATCTCTCTTATTAACTTCTGGAGACAATTGTCCTAGTATTTTAAGAAAAGGTAATGCTAGATCTTCGTGACCCATATTACCTAGACCTTTATCTGCGTCTGCTTCAAACAAACTAACAGCTAAAGCTCCTGCAGCTACTTTCTCAGTTACCGCATTGGACTTTTTTGTTCCTTGGTCCATTGTGCTTTGTACTTTGTTCATGTTTATTTCCTTATTATTTTGGTTCTGTTTCCTGCGAACACGTTAAATAGATCAGAGGGCATATCTTTCCCAGCTTCGATACGCTCTCTGACCAATGCTTTGAGAGTCATGGGTTCAACCTTTAATTTCTGGGCGGGTTGAAATCCATTCTCTGCCGCAAGGTTTGCATAAGCAATTGCCTTGTTATCTTCGTTGCGACCAAAAGAAACGGTAACCTCATTTTTAATAAGATCACCTAAGCCGTTTATACGAAGCCAGTTAAATGCTTCTTCTTTCCTTTCAGGGGAAATTGAAGCACCGTAGACGGGTTTAACTTCTACAGCCGTACCGTCTGCTAATTTCAATGTTGATATATTCATTTCAGTCATCATAGTAGGAATGACTTCTCCTGAAAGAACATCAGCGCTATGTTTTAATTTTTTTAAAATTTCTTCTTGTAGTAATATTTTATCTTCAAGTTCTTTTAATTTAACTACTTGATCAGATAAAGTTTTAGCATCATTAATATTATTTAATGATTCAGTTTGATCTTGTTCAAAGTTTATGTTCATGTTTTTCTTTCTGTTTATTGTTAACTTTCTTTCTATTATATTTCATAAGTGGAAATATATAACACTTTAATTATTATGTCAATATCTAGGATTCAATATTTCCCTTCTCATATAAATTAATTTCAATAGGATAATAAGTTTGTTCTTGTCTATCCCATTTTAATAAATTATATCTACCATTAGTAATATCGGAAGCTATAGAACATGCTACACCAATAATTGCAGGATCACCTGTAAGTAGTAAATAATCTTTTGATGTATAATCTTTAAGTAAAGATCTTAGTTTAGCAATCAATGGCCCTGGACTTAATATCATTTGTGAATATTCGGGGAGTAATGTCTTTAATTTACCAAATTTCTGTGCTCCCAAAATATTAAATTTTGGTTGACCAATTCTTGTACCGGGTAATTCTTGTATAATATAAACTGTATTTTCCATACTTTCGTATTTGACAAATTAATAGTAAGTATGTTATAGTTCGTTTTTACAGAAAGATAAAGTATTAATTATATGAATTACAAATTTAAGACTAAGCCATATGCGCATCAAATAACTGCGTTAGAAAAGTCCTGGAATAAGGAAGTATTTGCTTATTTTATGGAAATGGGGACTGGAAAATCTAAGGTTCTCATTGATAATATTGCAATGCTTTATGATAAAGGAAAGATTGATGGTGCTTTAATTATTGCTCCCAAAGGTGTTTATCAAACTTGGTATGATATAGAAATACCAACTCATCTTCCAAAACATATTGAGATAAAGAAAGTTTTATGGAAAGCATCCTTTATGAAAAATGGCAAAATTGTTTCTAAAGAAGTTGAACCATTATTTGAATCAAGTCATGAACTTCATATATTAGTTATGAATGTAGAATCTATGTCTACAAAACATGGAGTTGCTTTTGCTGAAAAATTTATGTCCTGTCATAAGACATTAATGGCAATTGATGAATCTACTACAATAAAGAATCCAGATGCTATTAGAACTAAGTCTATTGTTAATCTTGGTACCCAGGCTAAGTATAGAAGAATATTAACCGGATCTCCTGTTACTAAGTCTCCATTAGATTTATATAAACAGTGCGAGTTCCTTGATCCTTGTTTATTGGATTATACTTCATATTATGCATTCAGGACCCGTTATGCTGTTTTAAAGACTGCTAACTTTGGTGGAAGATCCATTCAATTAGTTGTTGGCTATCGTAATCTAGACGAACTATCTAAAAAAATTGAATCATTTTCATACAGAGTATTAAAAGAAGATTGTTTAGATTTACCTGATTATGTTTATACAAAAAGAATTATTCAATTGAGTTCAGAACAAAAGAAAGTATATGAGTCCATGAAACAAATAGCTCTTGCAGCCATGGATGGTAAAGTTATGACTACAGCTACAGCACTTGTTCAGTTAATGAGATTGCATCAAATAACTTGCGGACACTTTACTGCTGATGATGGTTCTATTAAAGAAATTAAAAATGAAAGATTAGATGCATTAATAGATATTTTAAGAGAAGTTGAAAACAAAGCAATCATCTGGGCCCATTATAGATATGATATAAAAGCTATTATTAACGCTATTGAGAAAGAATTTGGTAAAGATTCATACGTAACTTATTATGGTGATACTCTCCAATCTGATAGACAGAATAATATTAAACTATTACAGGACCCAAATAGTAGTGTTAAGTTTTTAATAGGCACTCCTCAAACTGGTGGATATGGAATTACATTAACCGAAGCTAATACAATGATCTATTATTCTAATGGATATGATTTAGAGAAAAGAACTCAATCAGAAGCCAGAATCAATAGACATGGTCAGGTAAGAAAAATGACTTATGTAGATATTATTGCAGAGGGCACAGTAGATGAAAAAATCGTAAAGGCCCTCCGCAAGAAAATTAATATAGCGTCCCAAGTTATGGGAGAAGAATTAAAAGATTGGATTTAACCAATCATTTTCTTCCTCGTTGTAAGGCATCATTTTACTTCTACTTTAATACCTTCAACTTCTTTTGGTTTTTTAAAACCAAGTTTAATTTTAAGTAAACCATCAACCATTTCAGCTTCATCGATTACTACATCAGATGCTAACTCAAATTGTTTAATGAATTTTCTATGGGCTAGTCCTTTTTGAACATAGTCTATATTTTTATCTTCAACTTTACCTTCTACAGTTAAGATACCGTCTTTTACTTCTACAAGAACGTTTTCTTTATTATATCCAGCAAGTCCTATTTCTAGACCATATTTACCTTTTCCATATTTTACCACGTTGTAAAAAGGGAATGAAGGTATTTTAGACCAACCATCAAATATATTATCAAATATATCTGTAGTGTGTTTTACGAAATGATTATGGAGTTCATCCATTTTAATCATACCGTTATTTGGGAATAATGAATTGAATGTCATTATTATCTCCTTTGTTAAGCAAGTTAATAGGTCCACCCACATGATGCAACCTGGCAGATATATAACGATTATTTATGAATTTTCAAGTACTGATTTTTCTCTTACAATATGGCCAAGAACAGTGCCTTTGTGAATACCTTCTTTAATTGTATACCCAGAAGTTCCATTACCATTAATTTCAACTTCTTTACGACTTTTCATTAATATATTATTTTTTATTTCTATTTCTTTATTTGCATAATTTTTAGCTATTGGATCTGTAAAAGTTAAAGTGTGTAATTCTTTTAGATCATGTTCTCTATCAATAAATTTATATTCTATTTTATGCACTGCAAAATCTTCATCTATTTTATTACATATAGTTTCAGGATTAAATTCTCCACAAGAGTATACATCAAATTGCATTAATGCAGGGCTTACTTCATCCCAAATATGCATTATAATATGAGATGTTTCAATAATAGCAGCTCCTGTAATACCACGGTTACCAATCATATTAGAATATTTAACATAAGGACCCATCATTACTTTCATTCCAATTTTTTCTATGAATTCGTTTAACCAACTTGTAAGAAACTTTTCATCCATCGGTGGCCGATAGACTTCTGCACGGACAATTAAATGTTTATGCACTAATAAATTATCATTCATCAATGCGTAATATAGTTTTTTAAAATGATATGCAATAGTTTATTTTATTAAACTAAAAGATAATGTGAGTAGTAATGCTATCGTTGAACCCAGTCCTGCAATGATCCACCAAGTCAATTTGTCAAACTGTCTTTCAAATTTAGAATGGTTACGACAAGATTCGTCCGTTAGATGTTTTAGATCTCTTTTGATACCAGAAATATGTCCATAAAGAGCTATAATATGTTCACCTGTTGTCTTTGGTTCTTTACCGTTTGCCATTATACCGGTACCACCCTATCTAAAAATTCTGATCTTTCAGCCGAAGTAGGTAATAAATTATATCGTTGACCTAAATTAGCTGTAGCAAACTGTTGTCCAGGTTGTCCTTGTTGTGAAGAAGTTAAGACTTGAGCACTAACAGGAGCTCCTGTTATTTGAGAATTTAATTCAGTTCTTGGCTGTACGTTAACTGGTCCAGGAGAACGTGGCAATACTTTATTATTAATAAGCTCTCTACTTTGTTCAACACCAGGGGTTAATAACTGTTCAATGTAGCCATCAAGTATATCGGCCGGAGCTCCTAATGGAAAATTACTTAATTTTCTTTGTAAATCTCTAAAAATAGATTGAACAACTTTATTCTGTTCAGAAACTCTAGCTGCTTGAAAGGGATCAACATTTTCTAAACGTTTAATAACAGCTGAAAAAGCTTCTTCGCTATAAGTAGGTATTTTAAATTTTTTACTTAATAAATTTTGAGTTTCTGTTTTTGTTAATCTTTGTTCTAATAATCCTCTTAATTTACCTGTATCTACCCCTAAGGTTTTAGCATCTTCTAATACAGTAGACATTTTATTTTGAGAATTATAAGTGTTTAATATAAAGTCTTTATAAGAAGCTAATTTTTCTTCAGGAGTGGTTGCCGCTGAATATGCTGTTTCAGCAAATCTACTTCTAATACCTTGTTTATCTTTGTTAAAAGATGTAACGATAAAAGGTATACTTGTTAACGGTTTAGCCTCTTCTACTCTAACACCGGAAGCTAAAGCAACAAATTCATCTACAGCATCTCTTTGTGTTCCATAATCTGTAAATTTACCAGTTACACCCTCCCAAATTTTTTGAGCAGAGGTAACAGCACCTGGAGTTAGTCCACCTAAAACATGATTAAATGATTTAGATATTATAGCATCAATTGAATCTATTTTTGGATCATAAATTAATTTACCTCTAGAATCTCGTCCACCTCTAACTGTTACATCTACAGCTCTTTCAGTACCAATAGATTCGGTCACAAATGGAGACAGAAATTCAGTTATAGCTCCTTTTCTTTGAGAAGTGTCAACAGCTCCTCCAAATAATGAATTTAAAATAATACTAGTTGCATTATCTCCTTTTAATCTACCTTCTGAAAAAGCTCCCAATACTCCATTTACTGGAGCTACTAAAGCATCATAAGGATTAGTGTAAGAAAAATTATAAAATTTAAAATTACCATTTTCATCAGTTGATGTTACAGGTATTAGTGTAGAATTTCTTTGATACTGTGGAGCAAAAGATCTTTGAAAAGCATCCATTTCATCATCTGTTACACCTGTTACATATTGAGCCCCTTTTTTAATTGTATAACCTGCTCCACCCAATACTGTAGACAATCCAACTAATCTACGAGCTCCCATCTGTCTTATAAATGGATTAGTGCTTGTAAGTTCTTTAACTCCAATAGCAAATATATTTGAGCTAGTTCTTAATATTTCAGCTGGAAATGCTACGAAATTACCAAGAGGTAAGTTTCTAACATTATCTATTACTTTAGGAACCTTGCTATAAGTAGGTATTGTATTAGTAACTAAATAAGTAGAAGCTTCTTCCACCGCTTGTAAAGGTGTTTTAACGGATCCTGTTAGAGGGTCAATACGATTAAATTTTTTACCTACCACAGTTTGAAACCATTCTTCTACACCATTAAAAATATTTGCTTCATTTTGATTTTTAAAAGCAAGTAGAGGTGCTTTTTCTTTTGAAATCCCTTGCTTAATCAATTCATCAATACTTCTTTTATTAAAGTTAGGATCTAATCCTTGTCTCATTGCAACTAAAGGAGATCCAAATGCAGTGCTTAAAGCACCTTGATAAAAATTATCTGAATAAATTTTCCAATAGTTATCAGAACCTTGGTAAATATCTGTAAATCTTTGCATTATTTTACTATTCATTATACTAGTAAAAGTAGATTCTCCATTTTTTGCCTTATCCAAAACTTTTTTTATTTCATTTACATTTACGTTTTGATCAATAATTCCTCTATTTATTAAATTTTCTATTCGTCCTATTTTTTCTAAATCTGTTTTTGCTCCAAAAAAAATATCATCACCTGTTAATCTCCAAGCATCTCTAAAACCAACTCTGCCTCCAATTAAACCACTTGCTAATGGAAACATAGCTGCTGTAGTAAAGTTTCTAATTTGAGTCATAGGAGATAAAATAGTTTTAGAAATTTGAGCTGTTGATTTTAATGTCATTAAACCTTTGTAACCCCAAATATTATATAATTTAGAAGTAACCTCTTTTACACCAGCTATTGCATTTGCAATTTCAGGAGCAGCGTAATAATTTCCGTTAAATAAATCTGATGTAGCTCCAGATAAAGTAACTCCACTTTGTCTAGGATCATCAGCTAAAGATTTTAACGAAGAAAAACTAGTTAGTTTATCAACGTTAACACCTTTTAAAGCTGCTTTTGTTGGATCAAAAATCAATCCATTTTCTAAACCTTCTTTAAGCATAGCATCAAAAGATTTTTTACTATAGATTTGTTCAGATTGTTTTAAAACAACATCTAAACCAGCATTTAAAGAATTAAAAGTTGCAACATCTCTATCTATAATTTTACCCGTTATATCTTTTGCTTCTCTTTTAATTAATTCTCCTGCTGTTCTACCTTTTTCAATTGTAAGCATTCTACGAATAGCATCAGGCATATCTTGACCTGGTTTTAAACCTTGCCATTGATAAGCATACTTTCCTTGACCAGTAAGTTTTTTATAAAAAGATTCTGGAGAAAAATCACTGTTAATAGTAATTTGTTTAAAAGATAATAAATCTTTTTTTGTTTTTTCTTCAATCAATGAATCTAAAGTTTTTCCAGAAGTTTTAGCTTGTTCTTCAAAACCTTCTACTATTCCTTTATTTGCTAAAGTTATATTTTTAAATTCTTTTTTTGCAGCTTCATCAAGTAATGGATTAAATTGAAAATCTTTATTATTAAGTGACGCAAATCTTTGTTTAGAATAACTACTCCAATCTAAAGCAGCTTCTCTTGCTGCATCTACTCCCTCAGCAAATATATCAAATTTTTGTTGTGAACCATCAACTAATTTTTTGTATCTTATTACATCTCTTCTAATTTCTTGAGGAAGAGTTCTAATTACTTCTTTTATTTCATCTATATTTTTAGAACCTAAAATTTGACCTATTTTATCATTTTCTAATTGAAGAGATAACATAGAATCTCCATCTTTAGTAAATTTAATTTTAAAATTATTAATAATTTTATTTTGTACATCTTGAATGTTTTGACCTATTTTAGTTAACGTTCTTTGCTCTCCTGCTCTTACAGTTTCA